>JAEEGL016664601.1_pt1 | contig 14500 bp, 10 predicted proteins | sample 9134231 | NCBI WGS metagenome assembly JAEEGL01 (sample SAMN16246548, study PRJNA631951) | gut metagenome | biome: gut microbiome; feature: rumen; material: fiber-attached | host: Bos | place: Iran: Karaj | collected 2018-10
GCGTGAAGCCCCCCTCAAGATGAGATATCCCTGGCTAGTCCAGTAAGACCCCTTAGAGAGTATGAGGTTAGATAGGCACAAGGTGTAAGCATGGTAACGTGTTCAGCTGATGTGTACTAATAGGTCGAGGGCTTATCCAAAGAAGGTTAGGAACGAGAAAGAGGTTAGGATTTAGATTTATCAGTGTTCGGTTTTGAAGATATAAACATGTGTGATTATAAAAAAATAAGTGTCGTAGCGAAAATATCAGATATCTTTGTTACGACACTTTTTGATTACTGCAAAATTTTATATCATTATCTTTTGATTAATTATAAAATCTTATATCATTATCTTATGATTAATTATAAAAACTGATACCATTATCATTTGATTATTGTAAAAATCTCATGCCATTATTTTTTGATTTTGGAAGAATTTTTTCAACTTTTTCTATGTCTTCAGCTTCTGTTTCCTTGAATTTATCGACAATATCCTTTCTACAGTCAGGACACAATTTTCCTGACGAGACGGGGTTGCCGCATCTGTCGCAAACAGCCCCTAGATTAACAGCATTTGATGAGATAAGTCTTTCTTCGCGGACCCATTTTATCAATGTGTTAATTGGTACGCCCGTTGCCAGAAAAACTTCTTTTCCTTCAGCCCCAGGATATTGATCAAGGAATTTTTTAACAAGTTGAAATTGAGCTTCATCTGTACGACGACATTCCGGGCAAAGGATATATCCGTAGCCCGGGTACTGAAATACTCTATGGCAAGTCGCGCAGTTTTTTAATTCCATATTATCTATTACTCTTTGCTATTAAGAACTATCTTTTAAGTTTCGATTAACAGAATCCAAAATATTACATTCTCTCATTTAAAAGATAATCCCATAAAAACATGGTGTCAATTAATAATCGGTATAATTATTCATAAAACAAAATTAAATAGTGCCCGATCATATAAGACGATTATTGAAGTTATTTTGCCCCATCAATAGATGCCCATTGTTCTTCTATTTGTGCACAGGCTTCGTCTTTGGTAAGCGTTCCGGCAATATAAGATTGTAAAATCTGTCCGCATGTCTGATGCCAGCTATCTGTGGAATAACAGATTGCAAGTGCGCCACTTCCTTTTTCATCAGCAAGGGTATTGCCCTGTTTGATAATTTCATAATTGGAAGGAGCATCTGTAACTTATTACTAGTAATAATGCAGGTAGCGTAAAGAGCGCATTTTCGTGTTAGACGAAAAAGAAAAATACTTTAAAATTTTCTATAATAGATAAGTAAAGAGCACTACATGAAGAGAAGAGAAAATAAGAAAGATGTATATTTATCCTGTGCGTATTATATGCGCTAAATTTATTGAGAATGTAGCTGATTACAAGGAGAAAAGGTATGAAAATGGGGAAAATTACAGTAGATTCAAACTGCAGGATAAAGTTTAACAATAATGTGGACTACTGTGTTGGTACAGGTCGATTAGGGCTTGCGCTCACTGAGGAATATTTAAAGGAGCTGGAATTTGTTCAGAAGATGATAGGCTTCTCATATATAAGAGGTCATGGTCTTTTTTCTGATGATGTCTCTATTTATCATGAATATGAAGAAAATGGAGAAACAAAAGTAGAATATAACTATACTTATATTGATAGAATTATTGATAGCTATCTAAAGCTTGGTATAAGGCCATATTTGGAACTTGGTTTTATGCCAGGGCAGCTTGCAAGCGGAACTCAGACTATATTTTATTGGAAGGGAAATACCACACCGCCCAAGGATTACAAGAAGTGGACAAACATGGTGATTGCTCTTCTGGAGCATTTCAAAAAACGATATGGTGAAGAAGTTACAGACTGGCCTATCGAAGTCTGGAATGAACCAAATCTTCCCGGATTCTGGTACAAAGCGGATATGGAAGAATATTTTAAGCTGTTCAAAGAGACATTTCTTGCAATTAAAGAGTATGACTCACGCTTCAAGGTAGGCGGGCCTGCAATTTGCGGAGTTAATGATGCCGAGTGGATTAAAGCTTTTCTTTCTTTTTGTAAAAGGGAAGGACTTCATCCTGATCGGATAACAAGGCATCATTACACAGTTGAATTCCCTGAGCGAATTGGACATTATGATTACTCCAAATTGGAAGATTCCGAGATGCGCTTTGCGAACCTAAAGTCTACAAGGGATATTGTGGATTCTTACGATGAATTTAAGGGCCTTCCAATCCACCTTACAGAATTCAGCACATCATACACACCCAAAGGGGTGATCCACGATACTAATATCAATGCTGCATATCTTGCAAGGCAATTGTCGAGGCTTGGTGATGACAACGAAGCATATTCTTACTGGACTTTCGGTGATGTGTTTGAGGAACAGGGGGTACCGGATTCTCTTTTCCATGGAGGATTTGGAATGGTAGCAGCAGGTAATATACCAAAGCCTACCTTTTGGACTTTCTATTTTTATAAACAGCTCAAGTTATTCAGCGATGAATGTGTTTATAGAGATGATAACGCAGTTATAGTCAAAAAAGACAATGGCTACTCTGGAATCCTGTGGAATATAGATGAGGAAGATGAAATCAGGGAACTTTTGCTGGAAGTGACAGATAGTTCAGATTATACGCTTATTACAAAAACAGTTGATGAAAACTGTTGCAATCCATTGAAACTCTGGCATAATATCGGCGAACCGGCTTATCCAACGCATGCAGAGACTGAGCTAATTAAGAGCGCTGCGTGGCCACTGACAGAAAGTACAGTTATATCAGCAAAAGACGGAGTTGTGAGTAGTGAGATTACTGTAAACAGAAATGGAGTAGTATATTTTACTCTCACAAAAAGGCAGCTTACACCGGATCGCGGATATGATTATGACAAGGTAGTTTCCTACCACTAATATATTTAGCGAGAAGGAATGTGTTTAACAAGTTTTAGTATTTTAATTATTGTGTCCATATAATTACTGCCTGAAATCATTTCAAGTTCGTCATCGGTCAGCTTAATACCGGAACTACTTAGCTTTTTTAATGCTTCATCAGCACTTTTTGAATTTTCGATATCCTTAATTAAATTGTTCATATCCATGATTATTCCTCCGTTAACATAAGGATGGTTTATTAAATACTACAATAATTATTACGATAATGCGAGAATTAGAACATTAGATTATTGTGAAAAAAATATGAAATAGTAATTAAAGAACGAGGCTTTCTTGCTTTTTCTGATAGAATAGTAGGAATGAAAGCTAGGGAATGGTTATAGATCAATGAATATTTTAAACGTAGAAAATGTATCAAAAACATATATGTCCAAGTTCGTTCTCAGTGATGTATCGGTGGGAATAAGTGATACGGACAAGATAGGTGTGGTTGGAACCAATGGTACAGGCAAATCAACTCTTTTATCGATAGTTGCAGGAGTTACAGAGCCTGATAGTGGGCAGATAGTTGCAAATAACGGGCTTAGGATTTCATATCTTCCGCAGAACCCTGTGTTTGACATGGACAAGAGTCTCTTGGAGAATATTGCAGACGCTATATATGCAGGAGGCGATCATTGGGATAAGATGGGCGAGATCAGGGCTAATCTCGCCAAGTTTGGAATAGATGATCCGGAGTGCAATCCATCTATTTTATCCGGTGGACAGAAAAAGAGAGCTGCGCTTGTAGCGGCAATCATGACACCATCAGATCTTTTGATCCTGGATGAGCCTACTAACCATCTGGATTCCGGTATGATAGAATGGCTTGAGGATTTCTTGCAGCATTTCAGAGGAGCGCTCCTGATGATCACTCATGACAGATACTTTTTGGACGAAGTAACCAATCAGATTCTGGAGATCGATAAAGGCAGTGTTTATCGCTATGAATCAAATTATTCAGGCTTCTTGGAGCTTAAGCAGCAGAGACTTGATTATGAGCAGGCTGCGGAGAGGAAAGCCCAATCGCTTTATCGCAAGGATCTGGCCTGGATGCTCAGGGGGGCAAGAGCCCGTTCTACCAAGCAGAAAGCTCATATTCAAAGATTTGAGGAGCTTCGTGACAGGCAAAAGCCAGAAGAGGAGAGATTTGTAGAGCTCAGTTCGCTTCCCAGCAGAATGGGGAATAAGACAATTATCCTTGAGAATATATCTAAATCCTATGAAGGGAAGAAACTTTTTAAAGACTTTTCCTATACCTTCAATAAGCTTGACAGAATAGGAATAATCGGGCCTAACGGCTGTGGCAAATCTACATTTTTAAAATGTATTATTGGCATGGTAGAACCTGATACAGGCACGGTAGAGATTGGCCAGACCATCAAGATAGGCTATTTTGGACAGGAAAATGAAGCCCTTGATGAGAGCAAAAGAGTTATAGACTATATCAAGGATACTGCGGAGTTTATCAGGACTGCAGAAGGACTTGTTTCTGCATCTGTAATGTGTGAGAGATTTCTTTTTACTCCGGATATGCAGTATGCGCCTATAGCCAAGCTTTCCGGAGGAGAAAAGAGAAGACTGTATCTGCTAAGGGTTCTGATGGAACAACCTAATGTAATTATTCTTGATGAGCCTACTAACGATCTTGATATTCAGACGCTCAGGATCCTGGAGGATTATCTTGACGGATTTGCAGGCATTATCATTACTGTCAGCCACGATAGATATTTCCTTGACCGCGTGGTTACGAGGATTTTTGCTTTCGAACCTGATGGAAGCCTGTATCAGAGCGAAGGCGGCTATTCAGATTATGTGGTTCACAGAAATGGGCTGGAAGATGCAGATGCTGCCACAGATTCCGGTAATAGGAAAAAGGCAGGAAATCCAAGTGGAAACAATAGTGCCGGCAGTAATAACGGTGTCGATCAGGACGTGAAGTCCAATGGAAAATATCGAGCTCCGCGTGAAAAGACCAAGCTTTCCTATAAGGAGCAAAGAGAGTACGACACTATCGAAGAAGAGATTGAAAAACTTGAGCAAAAGAGTGAAGAACTCGAAGCTCAGATAGCTGAAGCTGCCACAGATTATCCAAGGCTGGTAGCTCTCAGTAAGGAAAAAGAAGAAGTAGATGCCGAAATTGAGCGTAAAATGGACAGATACGTCGAACTGCAGGATATGGTTGATAGTTTTTCTAAATAAATAACTATTGCTAATTCGAACAGCTGTTCTTATAATGTTAGGTAGTGAGGTACGATATGGAATTATTAGAACAGCTCAACCATGCTCAAAAAGAGGCTGTAATTAGTACAGAAGGATATATCCGGGTTATAGCAGGTGCTGGAAGTGGCAAGACCAGAGCGCTTTCCACGCGCTTTGCATATCTTGTTAATGGCCTTGGAATTATGCCGGGGCATATTCTGTGCGTTACATTTACCAATAAATCTGCCAACGAGATGAGACAGCGAATACATGCACTTACCGGAGACAATGATACTGGGTATATTAATACCTTTCATGGTTTTTGTGTATCGGTTCTTCAGGAAGATTCTCATGCAGTGCAGTATCCCAAGAATTTTCTGGTTCTTGATAATTCCGATATCGATGATATGCTCAAGATCATCTATGAAGAGAGAGGGCTGTCTCTTAGAGATATGACCTTTAGTTCTGCTCGAGATATGTTTGAGATCAGGAAGCTCTTCGAGGAACCTGAGTACTATTTAGATATGCTTACAATGCCGCTTGAAACGCTCAAGGATAAATATGATCAAGCGACAGAAGTTAAGGATATCTTGTTTTATGGCTATCTCTATCAAGAGAAGAAGTGCTTTGGACTTGATTATAACGACCTTATCAAGTTTACTCTTTATATATTCAAGGAGAATCCGGACATCAAGCTTAAATGGCAGAAAAGACTTGAATACATAATGATCGACGAATTTCAGGATATTGACAGTCTGCAGTACGAGCTGATGGAGGTTTTGGCAGGTTATCACAAGAACCTGTTTATAGTAGGTGATCCGGATCAGACTATCTATACGTGGCGCGGAGCCAATGTTAAGTATCTCTTGGACTTTGATCAGAACTTTCCTAGTGTTAAGACTATCATGATGAATGATAATTACAGTTCAACTCCACAGATCCTTTCTGCTGTCAATTCTCTTATAGACAAGAATCGCTATAGGATTAAAAAGGATCTGTTGCCTACTATTGCAGAAGGGGAGAGTGTTCTGTGCCATCTTGCCCCTAATACCACAGAAGAGGCTGACTGGATAACCGGTGAAATTCTTGTTCTGAAGGGACTTGGCGTTCAGTACAAGGATATTACAATTCTATATAGAGCACATTATGTTACCAGAACTATAGAGGAAGGACTCATGAAAGAGAAAATTCCTTACACGATATATTCCGGAGTTCAGTTCTTTGGAAGGACAGAAATCAAGGATGCCCTGTGTTACCTTAGAATGCTGGTTTACAGGGATGATATTTCTTTTCGCCGTATTGCCAATGTCCCCAAGAGGAATCTTGGTAAAAGAAGGATGAGCTTTCTGGAACAATACGCTGCAGATCACAAGTGCTCTCTGTATGCTGCTTTGCATGAGAATCTGGATAATGAGCTGTTTAAAGGTACTAAAGCAGGGCAGTTCATTGACCTCATCGAGCATTTTGCAGCGAACTATGAAGGACTTCCTGTGTCTGAAGTATTGGCCAAAATATTAAATAACAGTGGTTATGAAGAAATGCTCAGAACAGAGGGGGCTCAGGACAGACTTGATAATCTTGCGGAGCTCAAACAGTCTGTATTTGAATATGAAACTACCTGTGGAGAAGAAGTTGGTCTTGAAGATTACCTCAAGCATATTGCGCTTTTTACCAACGAAGATTCAGATGCCGGAGATCAGGACAAAGTAAGACTTATGACTGTGCATGCGGCTAAGGGACTTGAGTTTCCTTATGTCTTCTTGTGTGGCATGAATGAGGGGATATTCCCTTCCAGAAAAGTTCGGACTTTGGAGGGAATGGAAGAAGAGAGAAGGCTGGCATTTGTTGCTATGACAAGAGCCCAGAAGAGACTCTTTATCACTGAGGCCGGTGGGAATACATTTGAGGGAATTCCCAGGTATCCCTCCAGATTTATCATGGATATAGATCCGGAATTGCTGGAATTTACCGAGAAACCTGATGACAATATGATCAAAGCTGTCAGGAAATTTATAGATAATGACAGTAGGCACCTTAAGGGCGCAGAGAAGCTGAACCTATTGGAAAAGGGACAGCGTGTAATACATGCTATTCTGGGAATTGGGACAGTTCTTGATATAAATTTGGATGAGGAGAGTTATCTGATCAAATTCGATGAAATGGATACTCCGAGACAGATTTCAATGAAGGTTAACCTGGCAAAAGAAGACTGAGATTATTAATATATATAAACGCAAACAAGCCACTTTCAGCAAGCTGAAAGTGGCTTTTAAAAAACAATAATAATTATTTAGATGCATTTTCTCCGGCGATTCTTCCAAAGACTACAATATCAGCAACAGCATTACCGCCAAGTCTGTTGGCTCCGTGTATGCCGCCGGTGACTTCACCGCAGGCGTACAGACCGGGGATTGGGGTTCCGTCTGTCGAGATGACCTGTGCATCTGTATTGATCTTAACTCCACCCATACAATGGTGTATTCCTGGACCTACATTAACTGCGTAATATGGGCCGCTTGACAGGTCAGTAAGCGGAGTGCCTATATCTCTTGAAAAATCAGCGTCTGTTCCGGAAGCTACATATCCGGACCAGGTTTCAACAGTTTTGAGAAGGGCAGAAGTAGCATTTGAATCAAATTCCATAGCTGCAGCGAGATCTTCGAGAGTATCGCCCTTTACAAGATATCCGCTTTTATCCAGTTTTTTGATAACAGCAGAGCCCTCATACATTTCCTGGTTGGCAATCAGCCAAACATTTCCACCGGTCTGAGCAACCTCTGCAGCAGAAACTGCATCTCTAGTACCGGTTTCATTTGTGAAACGAACACCTTCTCTGTTGACAAGAATAGCACCATCGCCTCGAAGGGCTTCACCTACAAGCGCGCCATCGGTCGGGATAACAGTAGGATGAAGCTGTATCTGTTCAAGATCAACGAAGTCTGCGCCGACTTCTCCAAGGAAATCTATTGCGTCACCACTTGCAGTGGCAACGTTGGTTGAGATATAGCCTGCAAGATCCGGACGGAGAGCGACTATTCTGTCCATGTTTCCGCCAAAACCACCGGTTGCAACGATGACAGCATTGGCATGGACGGTAATGTTTTCGCCATATTCGCCCATTCCACTAACACCACTGGCTTTACCGTTTTCCATGATTATCTTATTAACAGTAGCGCCTGTTATTATTTCGACGCCCAATTCATCAAGCCTAACGCCCAGCGCAGATACAAGGAAGTTACCTACTGAAGTAACATTTCCTTCGGCATCAGTCGGTCTGTGAGTTCTCTTAGCACTAAGACCGCCCATGGTTCCAAGAGGACCGGATAGAGGAGCGTTCTCTTTATCAAGCCAGTCTATTGCATCTGACGTGTTCTCGGCAAGAGTTCTAACAAGTTCCGGATCATTAATCTCTTTACCGCTCTTCATTGTATCTTCAACGAAAAGATCAACTGAATCTTCTACACCTTGTTCTTTTTCGTAGTGAGTCTCGGCAGCATTCATACCGGAGCTTGCTCTGCTGGTATTTCCGCCAAGGATATCGCTTTTTTCAAGAAGAATGACCTTTTTGCCATTTTCAGCAACAGTGATAGCGGCTGTCATTCCTGCGCCTCCGCCTCCAACAACTACTACATCAGCAGTTGCCTCATAATCCTCAGAAGCAGTGTTTCCCTTATGACTACCATCAGCAACAATCCCAGCTTCAGCGAGAGCTGTATTTACAGCAGAAAGGAATCCTCTTGAACTGTAGGTTGCGCCTGAAATTGCGTCAATTTGCGTGTTCTGAGTTTTGAGTATTTTGGTGCGAAGAGCTTTGATAGCACTGCCGCCGATAGATGGAGTTTCGCCTTCGGTCTGATATGTAATGTCTGTGATAGTACCATCTTCAACAAATACTGAGACCTTGATTTCTCCTGCGAAGCCATCGGCTGCTCCATCATATTGATGTCCTTCATGTTCAACAACATAGGTGCTGCCCCAGATACAGAAGACAATCAGTCCTACACAGGCTATACAGGATATGATTCTTTTAGATAGTGTGCTCATGTATTTTTCCTTTCACAAACAAACGAAATAACATCTATATATAATTACTATAATACAAATCAAGAGCTTTGTGACCTCTTTTATCTAAAAATAATGCTTTGTTAACAATCTTTTTCTATGTATAGTCGCAAAATAGTCTTTATAATTCTCGAAAAAACGACTATCATTAATATAATGAGGAGGATTTTAGCGGTATATGTATTATGCAGCGGTTGCCTTTTTAGCTTTTACAGTAAATATAATATTGAACTGGAATTCTTTTAAGAACGCATGGAAAAAGACAGATGCGCATGATACCAAGAAACTGTCGCAAATCCGTTACGGCCATTTTTTGCTTGCTGCTAATTGCTTCTTTCTAACGGAGATATGCTGGGGCATTATGTATGATCATCATGACGTGCCGGAACTATTTCCTATTATATATTCAATTACAGTTTTTTATTTCCTGTTCATGCTGCTGACTATGCTTACATGGGCAAGTTATATAGTGGCCTACATTAATAAAGGCAGTTTTCGCAGTAAGATACTTACTATTGGAGCGTGGATTATGTTCCTGCTCGGTATCGGCGCTCTGATGCTCAACCGGTTTTATCACTTTATATTTTCTTTTAATGATGCACATGAATATATCCCTGAAAAAGGAAAACAAATTACTTTTATTTTCCTTCTCGCATTCTATGCAGTACTCTCAGTGTATATGCTACTTACAGCGTACAAATCTAAGGGCAGTCAGAAATTAAGATATATGGCAGTGGCCTATACAAGTATGGCTCTGGGTATTTTTATGTTTCTGCAGATCCTTACCTCGTTCCTTCCACTGTATGTCATCGGCCTCCTGATTGCTATATGTATTGTCCATTCTTATGTAGAAGCCGGAGAAAAAAAGGAAAAAGAAATTCAGGACCATATTACGTCAATAATGGCGGAAGACTATGAAGCGATTTATTACTTTGATATAGAGACAGGAGAGTATATTCAGTTTTCCAGAAGCCAGAAATATTCTTTTTTGGATGTCACTTATATAGGAAAAGACTTCTATAAGGAATCTCTTGATAATATTGAAAAAACTGTGCATCCTGATGACAAGGAGTATGCAAGAAGCCTCTTTAATAAAGAAGAAATGATCAAGAATCTTGAAGGAAAAAGGTCTTTTTCATATAAATACAGGTTGATGGTTGATGGATATCCCAGATATTTCCTCTTTACATACAGAGGTGCCGGAGATGATAAGCACATTATCCTTTATGAAAAAGATATAGATGATGAGCTAATGGTCGAGAAAAAACTCCATGAGAATCAGGAGAAGAGCATTACTTTTAGCCGTATTGCCGAAAGCCTTGCTGCTAACTATGATGCTATTTACTATGTTGATGCAGTAGATTCCTCATATGTCAGTTTTGAAGCTAATGATATCTTTGGACAGCTTCAGGTTAGTCAGCTTGGCAAAGAGTTCTTTGAGGAATGCTATAGTAATATTCCCAAGATCATTCATGAACAGGACCGCAACAGAGTTGTTGAGTTCCTGGATAGAGACAAAATGATCACAGCGCTTGATAACCACAGAAGCTATTCTATCGAGTATAGACTATTGGTAGACGGTGGTTCTCAATATCTTAGGATGATTGCCCGTAGGAGCAGTGATAGATCTCACTTTATTATTTGTGTAGAGAATATTGACGATGAGGTCAGACGTGAGAAGCAGCGTCTCAAGGAGCTGAAGACCGAAAAAGAGCTTGCTAGGCGAGATGAGCTAACGGGAATTAAGAATAAATACGCATATAAAGAACTGGAAGAGTCAGTGCAGGGAAATATGGACCACGGCCTCGATTACTTGCCATATGCTCTTATTGTATGTGATGCCAATGATCTCAAAAAGATCAATGATACTATGGGCCATGTTGCGGGGGATGAATACCTCAAAGCGGCAGCCAAGCTCTTGTGCTATACCTTTGTGCACAGTCCTGTTTTCAGGATTGGCGGGGACGAATTTGCAGTTTTTCTCAGGGGCGATGACTATTATATGAGAAAAGAACTCATGGAAAAACTACGAAATCAGGTGCTGGAGAATCAAAAAGCCGGAAACGGAGTTGTGCTTGCTTCGGGAATGTCGGAATATAATCCAAAGACAGACACAGTGGTATCAGAAGTGTTTGAACGAGCGGATAAGGCGATGTATGAGAATAAGAGAAAACTGAAAGGACAATAAATGATATTGGAACCACTGCTTACGGAGATAAACCGTATAGCAGTGGTTTTTACATTTTACTATATATTGTCCACAAAAGTGGCTATAATCATGTCTATAAGGTATTTATCACATTTTGGCGGGAGTATATGGTATGGATATAAGATTTTTGGAAAAAGAAAAAGTATTTGTAATTAACACTGAGAATACTAGCTATGTCATGGGGATTTCCGGTGAAGAAGGGCTTTTAGGACATCTATATTATGGGGATAAAATAGATAGCTCAGATGCTGCATATCTATGGAAAACTGTCGAACCTCAGGTAAATCCTACAGTGGATATGAGGGACAGGAGCTCTTTCCTTGACAGATTTCCTTTTGAGTATTCCTCTAACAACGTTGGAGATTACAGGAAGAGTAGCATAGAGATAACTGATAATAACGGACATACAAGTCTTTTGCTATGCTATGAATCCCATGAGATATTTGGTGGAAAAAGAGCTATAGCAGGACTTCCGGCTACTTTTGGAACTGCAGATGATTCCATGAGCCTTGAAATAGTACTTGCAGATAAGGTTGTTGGAATCAGGTGCATTTTGTCTTACAGCATTTTTGCCGGGCTTGATGTGATCGCAAGATCTGTAAGGCTCGAGAACATGTCGGATAACACAGTCTATATTGATAAAGTAATGTCTTTTACCATGGATATGGACCAGGAGGATTATAAATTACTGACCCTTCATGGATCATGGGCAAGAGAGCGCTGGATGGATTTTAGGGAAATCGGATTTGGAGATACTTCCATTGAATCATTCAGAGGAGAGTCCTCGCACCAGTTCCAGCCATTCATGGCATTGGTACAAAAAGAGGATTCGCAGGATACAGGTAAGGTTTATGGTTTTTCTTTTGTCTATTCCGGTAATTTTGAGGCTGGAGTAACAAAGAGCCAGTTTAACAGTTTAAGAGTATACATGGGAATTGGAGCCAAAAACTTTAGATGGACATTAAGGCCGGGTGAAAAATTTGATGCCCCTGAAGTTGTAATGACTTATTCAGCAGCCGGACTTGGTAAGATGACCAGGACTTTCCATGACCTTTTCAGAAATCACTTGATCAGAAGCAAGTACAAGGATATGGAGCGCCCTATCCTGATCAATAACTGGGAAGCTACTTATTTCGATTTTGACAGTGACAAACTCATCGCTATTGCCAGAGAAGCCAAGAAAAGCGGAATTGAAATGCTGGTAATGGATGATGGCTGGTTTGGAGAGCGAAATGATGATAATTCCAGCCTTGGAGACTGGTATGTCAACGAGGATAAGCTTAAGGGCGGACTTAAAAAATTAGTAGATGAAGTAAATTCTCTAGGGATGAAATTCGGCATATGGATGGAGCCTGAGATGGTTTCTCCCAGATCAAAGCTCTTTGAAGCGCACCCGGATTGGACTATACAGATTCCCGGAAGAACACCTTGCAGGAGCAGAAATCAGTTGGTGCTTGACATCACCAGGCAGGAAGTGCGCGATTATATATATGGAAGGATCAGAGCTATCCTTACAAGTGCCAACATTGAATATGTTAAGTGGGATATGAACAGGCAGTTGTGTGACCTGGGTTCTCTGGGACTGGACAAAGAGTCACAGGGAGAGCTAAGCCATAGATATATGCTGGCAGTATATGAGCTTCAGGAGCGCATGATAACAGAGTTTCCGGACCTTCTTCTTGAGAACTGTTCCGGAGGAGGAGCAAGATTTGATGCAGGAATGTTGTACTACAGTCCTCAGATTTGGTGCTCGGATGATACAGATGCAATTGAAAGGCTTGTAATACAGGAAGGAACAAGCCTCATTTTCCCTCTTAGTACTATGGGAGCACATGTATCTGACTGCCCTAACCACACAGTTGGAAGGACTACGCCTTTTAAGACACGCGGAGATGTTGCTCTTGCGGGAACATTCGGGTATGAGCTTGATATTACCAGGATTCCTGAAGAGGATAGGGCTGATATTCCTCGACAGGTTGCTGTTTATCATAAGTACAATCATCTTGTAAGAGGTGGAGATTACTACCGAATTGCTTCTTACCAGAGAAATCATGAGTATGACGCATATATAGTAGTTAGTAAGGATAAAAAAGAAGCACTGATAACCTATGTTCAGGTGGTTGCAAAGCCTAATTCTTCGAGGAAGTTACTCAAAGTTCCTGGACTTTTAGCTGATTTACGGTATCAGATTGAAGGAAGCGACGAAGAGATTCTCGGAGCTACCCTTGAAAAAGTGGGACTGTCTGTGAATCCGCTAAACGGAGATTACAGGTCAGAACTGATACATTTAATAGCCAGATAATAAATATGAACTGCCTTTCTTTTTGCTTCCTCGTATAAATTGATATGAAAGTTAACTAATAGGAGGCTGCAATGAAAGCCACATTTCTTTTCAAAGAGGAATGTGGCTTTTTATATTTTAGTTCATTTCATTCGTTTTACATCTCGTAACACCCCAAAGGAGGTTACAAGATGGTTCACAAATCAAATTCTTCACCGGATCTTGATAAGTACATCAAGGGAAACTGCATAATTTCGTTACCTACGAAGATGGTGCAAGGCTCTACAGCATTTCTTATTGAAGTTCCTTGATGAATGGGGCAATAGATCTTGCTGAATAAGAATAGGAGACGAGACAAAAAAATATGGCAGCATTATTGAAAATTGAGTTAGCGCATGCTAACATATGAGATAACTGATAATGATTTTCATGATATTAAATATCTATTAAAAATACCCGGTTAGTGCGGGCTTTTCTTTTGAGAATGGGTTAGCTAAGACTAACGAAATAATGTTTGGCTGGAAGTGATGCATGATAAATGTGCTGGAAGATATCGGAGTAATTGAGAGGATAGATATGATTAAACATAGGAGGAATGGCGATGAAGGTTGATTACAAGAATTGGATGCCGAAAGGGATGGTACTTGGGACGATTGGAATTACTGCAGCAATATGCTTTGTTACAGTAATCGTAGGTATTGCTTCAATAGTGGGAAAGGTATTGCTGATTTTAACTGTGCTGTTTGCCTTGATATCTTTGTGGATGTACCTGATGTACAGGGCATTTTCCTATAACGGAACACGTCAGATGTCTAAGCAGATAATAGAAGGTGTTTCATCC
>JAEEGL017055443.1_pt1 | contig 14500 bp, 10 predicted proteins | sample 9134231 | NCBI WGS metagenome assembly JAEEGL01 (sample SAMN16246548, study PRJNA631951) | gut metagenome | biome: gut microbiome; feature: rumen; material: fiber-attached | host: Bos | place: Iran: Karaj | collected 2018-10
AACGGCGTCCAGTAATATCCGACCATGGCGACGAGGATAGCAATCAAGCTGGCAATCGATGTTGAACGGATATAACAACGCGATTTTTGATTAAATATAATGAAGCCAATTGACGCGGCTAAAACAGAGATAAAAATATCTGTAACGTACAACGTTCTGGATTGAATGAAAAATTGTCCCAGAAACAGTATCGTCGAAATAATCAGGGCGGAAATTATAGTAAAAACTAGCGGATGATCTCTCAACAGGCGTTTGAGAATGCCATTGGGAATATCGTCTGGTTCTTTTAAGATGTTACTTTGCCATTGACAGTATATACCGATTGGAATGTACAGGTAAAAATAAAGCAACGTTTTGGATAAAGCATAGAGCGTCATCCCGGAATGGAATTCGCTAAATGGAATCCAAAAAACAGTATGGTTTTTCCAGCGTCCCCAAATATCGCCTAAAATATAAATAAAATCAAATGGCGACCAGGCGTCGATAATCAAAGCGAAAAAATATAAGACAATAAAAGCTGAAATCGCGCCTTGTATTCCGGAACCGCTCCAGAATCGTCGCGATTCGTCCCAGATTGCCTGACCGGAAATTGCCCAGATAATGCAGCCAACGCCTGCGCCGCACGTTTGCGCTATAATATCCGACAGCGCACAATTTCGATTAATTGTATATAGCTGAAGACGTTCTACGATAAACGCCATTAAAAAGCAAACGAAAACTACAGGCAAGAAGTATATCGCAGACCAGAACGTTTTTTTATCCAGACACAATGCGCCCAACATAAAAAAACCAGCTGGAATTCCCAAAAACAGGTTGACGTACCAGTCCATCTGGGAATCGATATGTCCGCCCGTTGCAAGAATTTGCGATACGCCTTCATTCCAGCCAATATGAACCGGTTTGAATACAAAAGGAGTCAAACTGCCGTAAAACAGGAATATGTAAAACAGCAGCAGCATGGACAAACAGAAGCCTTTTCCAGGAAACGCTTTTGCAGCGATTTCGGAATCCGTTGAAACGTCAGCTGTGAGGCTTTGAGTATCCATGAATCATTTTGGAGTCAGAATCAGTTCCGACAGCTTTGCAAATCTGGCGGGCCAGGAATACGTCTCGACAATCGCTTGACGTCCTCGCAGAGCGCGGGAATCAACGTCCGGGTTGTGAACGCCCAGATTAAACAACTGAGTTAAAGAGTCAATCCAGGACTGCGGTTCGTTACAACTCCATGCAAATTGTGTAACAGAGTTGTCAATCCCTTGCAGACTCATCGGCGACGCCAAAACCGGTTTCGCCATTGCCATGGCTTCAAGGGTTTTGTTTTGAATTCCGCGTGCAACCCGCAGCGGAATGACAACGGCATTGGCGCGGTAAATATATGGTCGAACGTCGTCAACTCGTCCAATGAGATTGACGCCTGGCGTTTTGGCAAACGATCGCGCTTTTTCGCCCGGATTGGAACCGACTAAATCCAGTTCCATTTGCGGAAATCTCCGTTTGAGTTCTTCCCAGGCGTTTTCCAAAAACCATTCGATGCCGTCCAGATTGGCGCGATAATCCATCGCCCCTACAAAAACCAGGCGAAAGGGAATGACATCGGCTTTGTCGTATTGAGCGTCAGGCGAGAAAAAGTCGGAATCGACTCCATTCGACAGCGCGATTATTTTTTCTTGTACGTTTTCCGGACAGAAGCTCCGATAGAGTTTTGCTTCGTCTTCGCTAACCGCCAGAGTTCTAAGGCTGGTTTGAGCGATTTCAATCTCTTTTTGACGCAATCGGCGCCCTTCCGTTTCAAAAATCCGACGTTTGAACAGCCCTTTAACGCCGGTGGAAACGGCGGCGTAGTCAAACCATTTTTGGCTGTCAACGTCCACAATGTCGGTTATGAGCGGGATGTTTTTCAGTTTCGGCAATCGGGAATACGGGTACATGCTGGAACAAAAGACGACAACGCGGTCGTAGGTCGTATCCTCCGTCCAGACTCGGATTTGTCGACGAAGAGCGGATGAAGAAAACAGCCCCTCTGTCATCGTTGAGCCGGAAAGCAGACTCAAGCCAGCATGAATCCATCGACCGTACGGACGCCACGGAACGAATGCTGTCCGTTGACAATACGATTTCAAAACAGAAACGTATTCGTCGCTGGGCTTTTCGTCGCAAAGCGTTCCCAAATCAACATCAGCAATTTTCGACATGAATTCCAGCAAACGGAACGAACGAATTCGGTCGCCGCGATTAGGCGGATAGGGAAAACGATGCGTCAAAAACAGAATCCGAGGTTTATCCATCGTTATCTCCTTTCCTGCGTCGGTTGAAAACAGCGCCATTGACTAATCGCTTCGCTCAAAGCGCCAAATTGAAAATCGTTGGTTAGTCGTTCGAGTTTCGACAGGTTTTTACCAATGCCGACGTGGTGTCTAAACTTGGATACGGCAGATAAGCCGGGAATGACTGGCTGTTGAGGGTCAAATTCCCATGGGTGAACGTAAATGACAAAGGGACGCTTTAGACGCTGATTGATTTTCTGGAGAAAAAAGCGGCTCAGTCTGTACGGATAAAGCCGAAAATATCCGCCGCCGGAGACAGGGAAATTGTATCCCAAAATCCGATAAACCGCCGGGGGAAACTCCCAAATCGTCCCAGCAGGCTGCTTTAATTCGTGAATTTCCGGGTTACTGTTGGGGATGCCGTATCGATCGTGATAAATCGGGTAAATGCTCGAATCGTATTCAAAGCCTTCTTCAGCCAAAATATTTAACGCCCAAAGAGACTTTTGAGTAATCGAAAAACTGGGCGCTCGAAAACAGACTGGACGTTTCCCGGTGATGGACTCCAAAATATCGCGGCATTTAATAACGTCGGCGCGAAACTCGTCTGGCGTAAGATTGTAAATCAGCCGATGCCGGTAGCTGTGAACGCCGATTTCATGCCCAGCGCTGAAGATTTGCTCTACCAATTCAGGAAAACGCTCTGCCGTCCAGCCGACGATAAAAAAAGTGGCGCGAATCCCCCTGGTTTTTAGCAAGTCCAGAATTTTTCCGGTAGAATTAATAACGCGGTTGCCGTATTTGTCCCAATCTTCATAACGGACTATCTTTTCGTAGGCTGATACCTGAAAAAAATCTTCGACGTCTACTGTCAGCGCGTTTAACATAATGAATCAATTTAAAACAATTACGGCGAGGAATCAGAACTGTAATCAAACTATCTGATTTGAACGGACGCCATAAACTGATTAATCGATGAAGAGGCGGATGAGCTGGATTCTTTTAAGTTGACGGCTTCGACGTTATGGGAAGAACTTGAATCAAGTCCGTCTTCGTGAAAACGCATGTATTCCGGGATTTCAACTTCTTCTCGAGCAATTCCCGCAACTCGAGCGCAGGACTTTCCTGGCAAGCCGATAATGCGCAGCGATGTACAGAAGAAAATCCTCATGTCCATTATCAAATTGGCGTTGTTAATGTATTCGGAATCAAGAACCAGTTTGCGTCGAACGCTGTCGAGATCGGAATCTGGAGGGAGATTGATTTGAGCCAGACCGGTAATTCCCGGCAGAACGCTCGTTCGGAACATATACCCAGGAATCTTCTTTTCCAAAATAGCGGTGAATTCCGGTCGTTCCGGACGCGGTCCAATCAAAGCCATCTGTCCAAAAAGGACGTTAAACAGCTGAGGAAGCTCGTCAAGATGCAGCGGACGAAGAATTCTGCCCAAACGGGTAATGCGCGGGTCGTTTTTAGCCGTCCAGACAGGACCGGTTTTGGCTTCTGCGTCTTTAAGCATCGTTCGGATCTTCATCAGATTGAATACTTTACCGTCTTTGCCAACTCGACGCTGTTTGTAAATTGCTGGACCAGGCGAGGTGATGTGAACCAAAATAATCAGAAACAACATGATTGGCAAACCCGGTATTAGTAAAATCAATGCTGCCAACTGATTTACCTTGGCAGAGAAGGCAAAATACAGCTTTTGCTTCATACTGAGCTTGTCGGATTCTTTCTGAATACTTGACTGTTTTTTTGACATATTGTATAACCTCATGAGAAACATCCCTGTTTGATTAAACAATGGACGTTCTGAAAATTATAATTTAGGTTGGTAAATAACGACCAATGCCGTTTCTAATATATTAATCAAAATTTACGTTTTCTTATAGACGCTAGTTCGGAATAATCAGAAAAATTTTTTAATTCTTAAAGCTAAAATCGTTAAATTCGGAACTATTTTTAAAAAATTTTGAAAATTTTCTATTCAAATACTAAACAAAGAATAAAAAGTTGCTATATTATTAATATATAAAGTGAAATTATTTTCGAAAAGCGTCCCAACGATCGGAGCTATATGCCAATAGTTTTCGCGTCGCTTTCGAGAGAATAGGTATGTCAAAGTTTTAATTATTTTCCCCTGATAAAATAAAATTAACTATATGGACTACGAATCCTCAGTACCGCAATCGTCTGACGTAAATGATGTGAATTCCGAATCGGAAATCATTCACATTGATTCGGGCGATATTTTCCACGCTGATCCATCGACAATTTTTATTCGCCAGATTTTGGGCGTTTTCTATCTGCTTTGCGGTCTTGGAGTAATATACATTGCTCTGTTTTTATCTCCACATCAAAGTGGAAGCCATTACGTTTCTTATTTTGTGTTGGTTGGAGTTGGCTTGATTATTGGTTCGATAGCCTATTTTATTTCGGCATGGCATAAAAGATCATATCGAAGTTTTATTAACGAGCAGGGATTAGGCTGCAGCAACAGCCACAATATTCCGGCTCATGCCTGGAGCGAAGTTGACTATGTCCTCCAACGACTTTATTATCGCGGAACGCCGCCGTCAAATGGAGTTTGGGGGATTGCTCCCAGACGTCTTGACGAGGATTACGTTGTCGTTCTGAAATCCGGTCAGCGTCTGTTTTTTGGACGCCGCAACCTGGGGCATTTATCGCGATTCAAGCCTCTGATTTTGTATTATTCAGAACAGAATAACGTCGAGTGGAAAACTCAGGAAATTTATCACAGCCGAAAGCTCAAAGCCGGCGCTCAGTTGGTTCCCACGTTGTTGCTTGTATTGCAGACGCTTGTTCCGTTATTGTTTCTGGGGGTTCAGGTCGGTATTGTTTATGGTTTGCATAACGATATTTTTGTTCTAACGCAAAAGGAAAAAGAAGAACAGCTGGCAACCCGTTTTTCCTGGCCGGTTGAGTTTATTTCCCGCAAGGCGGAACAGATTAATCAGGTGCTCGACAGAGGATCCGTTTCTCCTTTGGACGTAAGAATATCGTCATTGTATCTTACCGAGAATGGCGATGCGGTTGCTTTTGGAACTGACAGCGGAGCATTCCAGCTGCGCGACGTTTCTACCGGCTCGGAACTGGGAACAATCCCCAACGCTTTGTTGACTGCGGTTATTTTTACAATGACAACGCAGGATAATACGAAAGTCATCGCTCGTGATTTTGACAATCAGCTTCAGGTTTGGGATCTCAATAAAAGGAAAGAGATATTTTCTTTGGACGTCCCAAACAAGTATTATCACTCCGTAGTATTTTCCGCTGATGGTTCATTCATATATTTTGGGGATTTGGAAGGACGCGTTTCCGTCTATGATTTGAAGTCGGAAAATCTGGTTAAGAAATTCCAGGTTCTTCAAAACCCTGTTGTGTATACGTACGCTTCCAGAGAAGGACGTAAAATTTTAGCGGGATATAAAAATAACTCGGTTTATATTTGGGATTTGTTTATGCAGGGCGAGCCAACGTCCCTCAATTTGGACAGCGAACTGGTTTGCGCCGAATTTACGCATGACAACAAAGAACTGGGAACGCTGGAAAGAAACGGCACGTTCAGAATTTGGAATTACGCTATTCGACAGGAAACGTTCAGACGTCCGTTGTTTACGTCAGAGACAGAAAAGATTGATGTATTTACCTTTTCTCATGACAGTAAACTGATTGCTTACGGGTCGACGACTGGGGTCGTGTCGTTTATGTCGATTACCAAAAGCCGAATTCTGGAAACGTTAAAGGTTCCTGGAATGGAATCTCCGACGCCGATTCTGGATTTGAAATTTACAGCAGACGACAAGTATTTGATTGTTGGTACAAAATACGGAGTCTGGAAAGTTAGAGTTGACATAGACGTCAACAAAGAATAATCTCGTGGCACATAAAAATCAGCCCCGGAAATGTTTTCTGGGGCTTTTTTATTGAGCGTTATTAAAGATGCCGCGGCGCCGAGTTACAGGAATGATTCGTAACCAAAAACCAAATTCTCATTATTCCTGGAACAATAAAAGTTCAGAGAACAATCAACGGCAAAACGATAATCGCCTTGAGAAATAACTTCCTGCAAGGCGGCGTCGAATCCGAGTTCTTCTTGACGAGCAGTGAATTCTTCGACTTTTTCCTTCTTCGGAGGGCGTTCGCGATAGAAGTCTTCGTCTATAATAGGGAAGAACATTGCCAATCTTCGTAAAAAATGCTGATACAGACTTGGCGGCAGGGTGCGATTAAACGATACAATGCCTTGAATTGCCTCCGTCATGGAAAAATATTTATCCTTCGGAATTTCGTTCAAAAACGATTCGTCATTTTTATCAAGGCGATCAATTAGTATTTTTCGTAAATGCTCCGGCAGACCTTTATATGCAAATTTTCTCAAAAAATCTTTCTGTATTTTTTCAAGGAAACGGGGCAGATTTCTTTTGAAGTTTTTTTCCGCTTCTTCTTCGTCGACATCGTCGTCGTTGTTATCTTCATTGACATTGTCGTCATCGTCGAAATCAACAGAGTCGTCGTCTTCATTATTAACGAATTCATCTTCATCATAGCCGCTGGATTTTTTCCAGTCTTCGCCGCTGTCATCATCGTCGTCGGATTCGTTCCAGTCTTCGTCTTCTTCGTCCTCCGAAACGTTATTGCTAAACATATCCTCCAGTTCTTTATTCTTTGTTTTTACGCTATCCCAATCGTATTCGTCCCAATCATATTGGTCCCAATCAATTTCCTGACGATTGGAGTCTGAAGCATTATCCTCATTCAGGATGTTGATTTCGTCCTGTTGATTATCGTTTTCGTCGTCAGTTTCATCGGAATCGTTACTGCTTTTTTTCGGAGTGATTGAAACAGAAAGACTGAACCATACCGGTAAACGACCGGAGTGAGATTCCGCTTGAGATGAGAAGGTCGAATTGGCATCGTTTCTAAAGTAAAAAGATTTGTTCAAGTTAAGGATTACGCCTTTCATTTCGAGAACGTTATTGATAAGGGTTTTTCCCATATCAATAAAATTATCGCAGGCTTTTCTTTGTTTTTTATCCTGCAGACGTTCCGCGATTTGCTGCGCTTCTTTGATATTTCCACTGACTGACAATAACTCAACCAGCTGCAAACAGGCGTACGATTGAACAGTCTGATTCGAGATGGATTCAATAAACGATAACGCAGTTTCTTTTCCTTTGATTTTCCAGTATTCATGCGATACCAACCCGAGCATCAGCCCTTGCTGAACAACGGGTTTATACTCTGAAATCCGTTTCTGAATGCAATTGAGAGTTGCAAAGGCTTCGTCTTCTTCGCGCATTTGTTGAAACAGCTGATATGCGGCAAAGAGATATTTGCAGCGTTTTCTGCCGATTTCCAACCGGGCAAATTCGTTTCGAGATTGTTTAATGTACGTTAACGCCTTGTTTGGATCGTCCAACCGTGACAGAATAAGCAGATTGATTGCGTTCAGCTTCGGACATCGAACGTTGATTTCCGGAATAGCCATCGTTTCTTCCATGAGCTTTTCCAGCCAGGAGTCCATCTGAGGCATGCTTTCTTTTTTCAGACAGAATCGAGTTTGCATATTATCCAGAGATTTTAGCAGCGCGTCAACCCTGATATCGGCATAGTTGATGTATGCGATTGTATCCAAGGCGTCCTCTGGGCAATTTGCCGCCGCTTGAACTTGCGCTATTCTGGACAAGGCTATATCGCGCTCTGCGCTATCGTCTATAACTCTGGCTATTTTGACCGCCATTTTTAAAATATCTTCTTTCATTTTTTCCCTTTTAAAAGATAATATTCAATTATTAATATGATTGTATAAAAGCGATTACAAATACATTTTGATTTTTTCTGGAAGTTGATTGTAGGGATACAGTTTTTCGTAATCCAGTAAACCAGACAGCGCGCGAGAAAAGACGTGAAAGCCCTTTTCCGCCAAAACTGCAACCGGGTTGAGTCCTCCGACTGTTACAACGCCGATTCGCCCATCGTCAACAGGAATACCCAACAGCGATTGGTTGGGGCGTCCGACAAGGATGTACGACCCCAGACCGATAGCTTTCATTTGCTTGCCGATTTCTTCGACTTTTGGCCGCGACTCGGCAGGCGTTTCTCGAAAGCCCGCGCCGACAATGCCGTCGCCGTGACGAACGGCTCCGCGGAAGTCCGTCAGACCGGCGCGAATAAACAATTCAAGCGGGTCTAAACTGATGCCGTCATAATGAATAATTTCGGTAAAACGGACTGGCTGATGGTTCTCAAAGCGAAGCAGTCCTGCAAACCGCGATTGCATCGGAACTCCATTTTTCAGCAGCGCGCCGTTGAGGGTAATCGTGCAAACGGTGCAAAATCCGATTTTATCGTACGGAACGGAAACGTCTCCGGCGCGTTCGCCTGGTCCTAAAAGGCATACCAGCGTTCCCATCGAATAACCGCAGGCAAAGACGTCGCAAATCTCTTTAATGCACCCGGCAAAAATATGGGGATCGACCAGGGAAACGTTGACAATAACTTTCCCGCTTCGCTTTGCCAGATCAAACGTCATTCGATAAATCATCTGATCGATTTTCGACGACATATATCCAACTCGCTGAAGCGCTTGCAGGTCATGAAGCTGTTCCTGACCAAATGTGGTAAGAACGCGTCCCTGACGCCCTACGGATTCCGTAAATCCTTCTTGATCCAATTCCTGAAGGTACATTCTCACTGCGCGTTCCGAGACGTCCATGTCGGCAAGCGTCAGAGCTTGAGCTATGGCTATTGAACTGAGCGGGCGATTCTCAGACTGCAAAACTTCCAGAATGGCTTTTTTCTTCTTGTCGATTTTGTCCATAATTATAATAGAAGCGGAATTGGCGATTCGGAATCAGGGATCAGGAATTCTCTTTAGATGAGCTATTTGCGTAACTGCTAATTACTGATAAATGCTCAAATGCCGAATGTAAATTTCCATAATCATCAGATTCATGGTTGTGATGTAATGCTTTCCGCCTATATTGGACCATTTATCTCTCGTTGGCTTTTCCGTGTCCCAGCTTCCTCCGCATGGGTGGTCTGCAGGCAGCTGAGTTCTTTGTAACAGCGGCATAATTGCAGATTGCCATGTTTTCCAGGCTTCGCCTTTTTGCGCGAACATGACAGCAGTGCCGTAGTACCAATAATAGACGTCGGTGTCGTATTCTAAATCGTGATTTTTCCCCGGCGCGTTTTGGAGCAAATATGGGATCGTCTGTTGGGAATCAACCAAATCGGGATTGATGCACCACTGCATAAAAAGCCCTTCGGCGGTCATGGCAGGGGTCGTCTTTTTCCAATCAGCGTATTTAGAATCCATTCCAATATCGGGATTGTAAATAAAACGCTTGTTTTCAGGATTTTGCGCTCGATTAAGCCAGCGTTGGGCGTTGTTGAGCGCTGGAATGACTTCGTCTGGCTCGAGGACTTCTGCAGCCATCGCTGAACGGAGAGCCATAATTTGCCAACCGGAAGACGACGTGTCAGACTCTATATGAGGCTGCCCTTCCATTCCCATGGTTTCATAACGCCAACCGCCCAATCTGGGGTTTTGAGTGGCAATAATATATCGCGCCGCCGCTTGAGCTGCCGGCAGAAGCTTTGGATCGTGCGTCAATCCGTATGCTTCGCACAATGCCGTTGCCGCCATGGCGTGAGCGTACGAACGATAATTGTAAAACTCGTTATTGGCTTCGTTGGAGTCAATAACGTCGTCGGCGTCGTATATGGCGCCGATTGCTCCCTTAACGCCATTTTTCCCAACAATGGGAACTGTTTGTTGATGTTGGACTAAAAAGTTAAGCCCTTTTTGAATTTCTTCCCGGTATAATCCATCTTTATGAGTGTACCCGGCGCCGAGCATGCTCAACAAAGCCAAAGCCGTTGCGGCAGTGTCGCATTTTTTCGTTCCGTTTTGCTGCAATTCCTGACTGACTTTAAGCGAAGCGGGCTGTTGATGGAAACGCCAGCGTCCGTCTGGCCACTGAGTTTTAGAAAGGAACTTCAGACCGTTTTCAATCGTTTGATTTATTTCAGCGTCGCCGCCGAAACTGGTTATCATTTGAGGTCGGATTGAGGGCGCGCGCTTTTTATAGGCGTCGGAAGGAACGACGTCGTTTCGCTTTATCGACACAATAGATGGCGCGCCAATGGACACCGTCGATTCCGGCGGCGTTTCCAGACTTCTGAATTCATTTCCGTTTAATCCTCCCAGCCCGGCATTGAAATTGCGCGGAATAGAAACGCTTGTTGGACGTTTGGGAGAATCAAGGACAATGCTTTTGGAAATGTCTTTCGAGGTCAGTTCGTTGTAAGCGGTGGGGGAATCGTAACTGGCGCGAGGAATCCCGCGAGGTCCCTGCGAAACAGGCGTTAGCGTTTGAGCTTTAGGAGCCGCAGAACTGGCTTTTGCCAAAATCGCGTTTTCCTTAACATGATTGACGCTGCTGGGGCGAAGCGTCGTTACAGGCTGAATCAGTTCTGGAATAGAGCTGACGCTCTGTTCGGGCGTATCAATGTTTAAGTCCGGCATGGCGTCAATACGGCGAATATCGGGAATTGACGATTCGTCTATCGTTGGACGAATTGATTCGGTATTCCCCACGTCAAGAACCACCTTGGAGGAGTCCGCTGCAACACTTTGCTCTCCCATCGAACCGAGGTCTGATTGAGGGGCGTCGTGTTCTACCGTTGAAATGAGCTGGTCATGTTCCGGCAGGGGAACGCTTTTGTGAATGTTGCTGGGGTTGAATTGAGTGTTAAACGTTCGGCTGACGTCGGGTTGAACGTCTTCCGAAGGCGCTTCAATTTCATTGACCGCGATTGGAGTTACATTAGGAATGTCAGACAGCTCCGGCGAGTCTGGAGTTTGAAATTCGTGGTCGAACGATGAATTGAATTCGTCTACGGCGGGCAGCGTTTTTTCATCGTTAAATTCCTGTTCTTCAGCAGGCGACGTTGGCGTGAGCTGTTCAAAACTGTCTTGAATTTGGGGCGAGTCCAGCCGGCTTTCATCGTATCCAGAAATAACCTTCGGCTCACGGACGGGTTCCGGGTCGGATAGAGTTTTTTCTTCGTCTGCAGGTTGATGATTTTCCGACAGGTTTATATCCAGTTTGACGTATTTGTCGTGAATATAGGCGAGCAAACCGATATGAGCCAAAAGACTGAGAATCAGGCAGAGTTGAATTCGAAACAGCCAATGGGAGCGCTTTTCAGAAAGAATCTCTTCATACGAAGCGGCGTTGGCAGACGTCTGCGTCTGGACGCCATCGCTTGCCGGCGCGGCATTTGCTGAAGAAACGGTTGTTTCTGAAATCGGACGGTTTATTTGATTTCGGTTTGACGAAGTTGGCTTCATTGGCTATTTTCTCGCTTTGGCGGTTACGCAATAATCGGTAATTCCCACCTCTCGGCAGGCGTCAATACAGAAAAAAACCGGTTCGAAACGGCAATCGCGGTCAGCTCGAACGATAACGTTGTTTTTGGTCGGATTGCTGTTCCAGTGAACTTTGAGAGCTTTAATCAACTCATCTGCAGTAAGATGATCTTCCCCGATAAAATACTCTCCATCGGAGGAAATGTTAATAATCAGCTCTTTGGGCTGTTCGATCAAGGGTTTAGCGATGCTGGTTTCAGGAATGTTGATGTCCATGCGCCGTTCTTCCTCTGAAAAACGGGACGAAACAAGGAAAAATATAACCAGCAGAAACACGACGTCAATTAACGGCGTGAGGCTCAGATTTGACAGCGCTTTACTTTGCGGTAATTGAATCATCTTATCTGACGTAATTGCAATCTCTGACGATATTAAACCAGGAACGCTCTGCGCTTTTCTCCAGCGCGAACGCAAATCTTTTTCGTATTATAATACAAATTAATATTCTTTGCAATAGTTTAAACGTCTTTTAGATGAAATTTTCTAACAAAAATAAAAGGTTTCGGAGGATTTTGACGCCCCCCGGGGTCGAATTTTTGCCAATATTTTGTATAATCCCCAATTAGAGCTATTTGAGCGAATCGCTTGACAGGCTTTTTGTTTTGACAAAATTAAATTGAATAAACTGACAAATATACAACCATGGCAGAAACCGCAGAGGAATTCCGCAACCGGCTTATTAACCAATACAACGAAATCGCCCGTCTGGCAGGGGCGTTGGCGCACGAAATCAAAAATCCGCTGTCGACAATACGTCTTAACCTCGACCTGATGGCGGAAGACCTAACGCCGCCGGAAACGCAAAGAGAGCGTCGAACGGCTATCAAACTGGAAACGGTTCGGAATGAATGTAAGCGATTGCAGAATTTGCTGGACGAGTTTTTGAACTACGCTCGAGCGCGGAGTATACAGCTTCGTCCGGGGAACTTAAACAACGTTGTTCAAAGCGTTTTGGACTTCTTTATGCCGGCGGCGGTGGAATCTGGAATTGATCTGTCGGCGTATCTTGCCAACGATCTGCCGTCGGTTATGTTAGACGACGAATCGTTTTATCGAGCGCTTCTCAATCTGTTAATCAACGCTCAGCAGGCAATATGTCATAGCGCGGAAAAGAACGCTCAAAAGGACGAAACCGCTCCCGAAAACGCAAAAGCGGAGAACATCGGAAGCATTATGGTTCGAACCAGCGCGGAACCGGAATCTGTAGTTTTGGAAATAATCGACAATGGTCCCGGAATGAACAAGGCGGTGGCTCAAAAATGCTTTGACGCGTTCTATTCGACAAAACGCGGAGGCTCCGGATTAGGACTGCCGACGGTAAAACAAATTGTCGAAGCCCATAACGGCAAAGTGGAAGTCCAAACCGAGGAAGGGAAAGGAACCAGATTCATTATAACCCTTCCTACGCTGACGAGAATAAGCTAAGACGCTGCAAACTATTTGTCGTCTACAAAGTAGACAATTTCGCAGTTCGGCAGAGCTTTTTTCAGTTTTTCCGCGCCTTCTTCCGTGATCTTCGTTCTGGAAATATGCAGCGTTTTGAGGGTTGTGAGCTGTTCCAGCGTTGCCAGGCTGGCATCGGTGATAACTGTTCTGCCCAGATGAAGGAACTCGAGTTTTTTCATTTGCTGCAGTTTTTCCACGCCGGCGTCTGTAACGCCTGTATTGTCAAGATTGAGCCATGTCAACTGCGGCATTTTGAGAATTGCGTCCATGACGCCGTCGTCAACTTTGGTTGAGTACAAATTGAGTTTACGGAGTCGGGGAGCGGCGCTGACGTTTTCAACGCCCTGATTTCCAACGGCGGTGGAGGAGACGTCCAAATCCTTTAGTTCTTGCATGGATCCAAAGTATTTCATGCCTTTGTCAGTCAACTGCGTGGACGCCATGCGAACTCGCTGAACCTTTGGACATTGTGAAATAGAATAGGCGCAGCCGTCGCCCGTTTGAGTTTCCGAAATGAGAATCTGTGTAACGTCAGGATAGGATTTCAACGATTCCGCCCCCTTGTCGGTAAACTTCGTTTTATCCATTTTGAGAATGTTCATTCTCTCCTTGAGAGGATGTTTTTTCAAAATTTCGTCTGCGTCGCCGTTTTCTGGAATGAACAGCGACTGAATGCTTCCTTCCGGCGGGATATCCGGAACAAGCTGAATTGGGCTTTTTGTTTGTTCCGCAGGAACTCCAAAATACCGTGGAAAAAGCTTAAAACAAACAAACGCGCAAACGATGCTTAATAAAACAATAAGGATCTTTCTCATGACAGTTTTCTCTATCGCTTGTCTTCGGGGTGTGTTTGATAAAAATATGCGCTATAAGCATCCATATTGACCGGAGTAACAATGTCTTCTTCTGTTCTGTTTTGTAAATCGTAATCCGGATTTTGATCCAGCAGAAACGCCCAAACAACGATTCTGTAAATGGCGTATCCCAAAATAGACATTCCCAGAATCAACAGAAACAAAACAACGTAGTTGTACGACGACAACGATTCCGGGACAAGTCTGGAAGGGCTTTTGTAAACGATGTCATCGCTGTTTTCGCCTATAGTTTCCATGACGGATTCTGGAATGGGGAAATTTATAAAGGCGTTGAGCTTTCGTTCCGTTTCAGAATAATTCATTAAGGAATTATCGTTGTCCATCAATGAAAGCTGAAGTTCATTATCGGAACCAAGATCAATGACCAATGGATTTACGGCAATGGCGTCAAATACAAAACGCATTAAATTAAAATCGTCCTCAAAAGACGACAAGTACCAATAATTCAGATT
>JAEEGL013694571.1_pt1 | contig 14499 bp, 10 predicted proteins | sample 9134231 | NCBI WGS metagenome assembly JAEEGL01 (sample SAMN16246548, study PRJNA631951) | gut metagenome | biome: gut microbiome; feature: rumen; material: fiber-attached | host: Bos | place: Iran: Karaj | collected 2018-10
ATGGCCTGCAAGGACTCCAAAGGACGTTTGCGTGTAGCAGCAGGTGTGGGTGTGACAGCTGATACGTTTGATCGTATGGATGCATTGGTCAAAGCTGGTGTGGATGCCATCGTCATCGATACCGCTCACGGTCACTCTAAAGGTGTGATTGAGAAGGTGCGTGAAGCGAAAAAGGCTTTCCCCGAAGTGGATATTGTGGTGGGTAACATTGCTACAGGTGAGGCTGCACGTGCCTTGGTGGAGGCTGGTGCTGATGCAGTGAAAGTCGGCATAGGTCCAGGCTCTATCTGTACCACACGCGTGGTGGCCGGTGTAGGTGTGCCCCAGCTCAGTGCTGTTTATGACGTGGCCAAGGCTCTTGAAGGGACAGGCGTTCCTCTCATTGCAGATGGTGGCTTACGCTATTCGGGCGACGTAGTGAAGGCGATTGCTGCTGGTGGTAACTGTGTTATGATTGGTTCGTTGGTGGCTGGTACAGAGGAAGCTCCTGGTGAGACTATCCTCTTCAATGGACGTAAGTTTAAGAGTTACCGAGGCATGGGTTCACTCGAAGCCATGGAGAATGGTTCCAAAGACCGTTACTTCCAGGGTGGTGTGACTGAAGCCAAGAAATTGGTTCCAGAAGGCATCGCTGGTCGAGTTCCTTACAAAGGCACTGTGCAGGAGGTTATCTATCAGTTGGTAGGTGGACTTCGTTCGGGTATGGGTTATTGTGGAGCTGCCAACATCATGGAACTTCACAAAGCGAAATTCACTCGCATTACCAATGCTGGTGTGCAGGAGAGCCATCCGCATGAGGTTATCATCACCAGTGAGGCACCGAACTATAGCCGTCCGCAGTAAACGGCGTAGGCTTTATGTCCAGGCGATAGGACGCCATAAGGCGCATCGGGCTTGCATGATAACTCATGTGCCCGTTGGTAATTTTGACATAAGCCCGTTATTGAAGTACTTGTGTCGAGAACGTCTAAATTGTACTTGGAATTGTTAAAAAACTATTATAGGAGCGATTACCACTAACGTGGTAGTCGCTTTTTTCGTTTGTTTTTCGTACCTTTGCACTCAAATATGTAAAAAAGAGAACAAAAGATGAAAAAGATAGCATTAGCGGTGGCGACATTCGCAATGGGGCTGACGGCTGTGGCGCAGACGGCAGACCCCGTCATCATGAAAATCAATGGTAAGAATATCACGAGAAGTGAGTTTGAGTATTCGTTCAACAAGAATAACTCCGACGGTGTGCTTGACAAGAAGTCTGTAGAGGAGTATGTGCCTTTGTTTGTCGATTTCAAGCTGAAGGTGGCGGAGGCAGAATATCAGAAAATCGACACGATTGCAAGCATTCGCAAAGAACTGGACGGTTATAAGGAGCAGATGGTGATACCTACGATAGTGGATTCTGCTTTCATTGAGCGTGAGGCCAGAAAGACTTACGACAATACGGCGGCTCGTTTCGATGGACAAGACCTTTTGACTGCCAGCCACATTCTGGTGCTCTTGCGTCAGGATGCTACGGAAGAACAGCAACAGGCAGGAAAAGCTCGCATTGACTCTATCTACGATGTGCTGAAGGCCGTGCCGAAAGACCAACTGGCTGCGAAGTTTGCTGAAGTGGCGCAGGCAACCAGTGACGACAAGGGGAGTGCCCAGCGTGGTGGTGCCCTTGGCCAGTTTGGAAAGGGCATGATGATTCCTGATTTCGAGAATGCAGCCTACGCGTTGAAAGTAGGTGAAATGTCTGCTCCAGTCAAGTCAACGGTAGGTTATCACATCATCTATATGACAGAACGCCATCCGTTTGAGCCATACGAGTTCCATCACGATAACATTATTAAGTTCCTGGAACAGCGAGGCATTCGTGAAGCTTCAGCCAATGCTTACATCGACTCTATTGCCCAGCAAAAGGGTGTCGCTCGTGCAGAAGTGATAGAGGAACTGCACCAGAAGTTGATGGAAGAGGATGCCGAACAGAAATACCTTTCTCAAGAATACTACGATGGCACCTTGATGTATGAGGTGACAAAGAAGGATGTTTGGGATAAAGCACAGAATGACACGGACGGTCAGGCTGCCTATTTCAAGGCACATAAAAAGGATTATGCTTGGGACTCTCCACGTTTCTGTGGCATCATTATTCATGCCAAGGATGCTGCTACTGTAGCCAAGGCAAAGACACTCCTGAAAGGTGTGGCAGAGGAGGACTATGCGAAGACGGTCACTTCGGGTTTGAACAACGACTCTGTGAAGGTGGTTCGTGTTGAACGAGGCATTTTTAAGCAAGGTGATAATGCTAACGTGGACAGTCTGGTGTTTAAGCAGAAGACGACCCTGAAACCGATGAAGGATTATCCCGAAACAGATGTGTACGGAAAAATAGCCAAGGCACCTCGTAGCTACAAGGATGTGAAGGGACAGGTGACGACTGACTATCAAAACATGATGGAGAAGCAGTGGGTGGATGAACTTCGGAAGAAATTTTCGGTAGAAGTGTATGATGAAGTTGTCAAGACGGTAAACAAACATTGACATGAAGATGCGTAAGATTCTATGGGGCTTGTTCTCTGTGCTTTCTCTTGGCGTTTTGGCTCAGAGCCAAGACAATGTGATAGATGAAGTTGTCTGGGTGGTGGGCGATGAAGCTATCCTCAAGTCGGATGTGGAGAATGCCCGTATTGAAGCGTTGCAGGAAGGTCAACGTTGGGAAGGTGACCCTTATTGTGTGATTCCTGAACAGCTGGCTATCCAGAAGCTGTTTCTTCATCAGGCCGCCATCGACTCGGTGGAGGTGTCGGATGCCGATGTCTTTCAACGTGTGGATCAAGACATTAATTTTGCTATCTTGAATGTTGGTTCGAAAGAGAAACTGGAAGAGTATGTGGGAATGTCGCTCTCGCAATACCGTGAACGTCGTTTTGACATGACACGTGACCGCGAGAAAGTAAGTACAGTACAACGCAATTTGGTGAAGGACATTAAAGTGACCCCAGCCCAAGTGCGTCGCTATTTCAAGGAAGTGCCAGAAGACAGTGTGCCGTTTGTCCCCACAAGAGTTGAATGTCAAATTATTACGAGAGATCCCCAAATTCCTTTGGAAGAGATTGACCGCGTGAAAGATGAGCTTCGTAGCTATACGGAACGTGTGAACAATGGCAGCACGCAATTCTCTACGCTCGCATTGCTCTATTCGGAAGACAAGGAGTCTGCAAAGATGGGAGGTGAGATGGGTTTCCAGCCACGCTCGGCGTTTGTTCCAGAATTTGCTAATGCGGCATTTAACCTGACTGACCCTAATGCTATTTCGAAAGTGGTGGAAACGGAATTTGGATTCCATATCATCCAGTTGATAGAGAAACGTGGTGACATGGTGAACTGCCGCCACATTCTCCGAAAACCACGGGTTACGATGGAGGCTTTGCAGCAGTGTATTAACGATTTGGATTCCATCACGGCAGAGATTAACAAAGAACTTTACACCTTTGATGAATGTGTGTCGGTAGTTTCATACGACAAAGACACTCGTAATAACTATGGTTTGTTGTTCGATAAAAACAGCGGAACGTCGAAGTTTGAGATGAAAGATTTGCCTCCAGAAGTGGCTCGTGCTGTGGCAGGCTTGAATGTCGGAGATATTTCTAAACCTTTCATCATGGTGAATAATAAAGGTAAGGAGGTCGTGGCTATTGTGAAGTTGAAGAGCCGCGTGAATGGTCATCGGGCTACGATGGCCGATGATTATCAAGAATTGCAAGATGTCTTGGTGGAAAAACTGAGTCAGGAGAAAATCGAGAAGTGGATTCGAGAGAAGCAGCAAACTACCTACATTCACATCAACGACGAATGGAAAAACTGTGAGTTCCAGTATCCAGGATGGATTAAGTGAAATCCTGTCAGGGAATACAATTGGGTGTTTCATCCATGCGAAAGAGTAAGAATAACATACGAGGAAGACTGTTGATAGGCACGATGTGTCTATCTGTCTTTTGTATGCTATGCGCTTCAACGCCAGATGACAAACAGCGTCGCCAGTCAAGCGAAGAAGTAAAACTCATCCATAGTGATGTGCTGTATAAAACTCCGATGGATGTACGAGCCGATGTGTTGGTGGGGCATGTGAAGCTTTACCATGATGGTATGTATCTGGATTGTGACAGTGCCAGATTCTATAAGGCTGAAAACACCTTTAACGCTTACGGGCACGTGAAGATGGTGCAGGGTGATACACTGACCCTGACGAGCGACACATTGTTATATAATGGCCCCATGATGCAGGCTCACGCGATGGGAAATGCTGTGCTCATCCATCGAAAGACCAAACTGACCACTTCGTTAATAGACTATGACCGTTTGGAGGGAGTGGGGTTCTATCCTCGACATGGTATCTTGTATGACGAGGACAATGTGCTGAACTCTGATTATGGGCAATATACTCCAGCTTTGAACGAAGCTATTTTTAAGGACAATGTGGTGCTTGAGAATCCGAAGTTCAATCTGAAAACCAATGAACTGTACTATTATTCGAACACGAAGGTCGCTAAGATTGTGTCGGAAACTAACATCGTTTCAACAGATAGTACATTTGTTTATGCTATCCGTGGTGACTACAACACCCAGACTGGACAGGCAAGCTTAATGGAACGCTCGCATGTGTATAAGGATATGCGAGACATCGTGGGTGATAGCTTGTATTGCGATGATGAGGCAGGGGTGAGCGAAGCGTTTGGCAACGTGATTCTGACGGACGTGGAGAATAAGTGTATGTTGACGGGAAACTATTGTCGCTATGAGGATTTGACAGGGGTGGCTGTGGCTACTGATAGCGCTGTGTGCTACGAGTTTTCTGGCCCCGATACGTTATATGTGCATGGTGATACACTGAGAATGGTGACGTATAACCAAAAGACGGATTCGGTGTATAGGGACTTGTTTGCCTATCACAAAGTGAGAATGTTCAGAAACGATTTCCAAGGTGTGTGCGACTCTCTGGTGTCGCATGAGCTGGATTCTTGTACCTATATGTATGGTCAGCCCATTTTGTGGAACGAGGGTCAACAGGTATTCGGAGAGGAAATCCGTGTGTACAACAATGATAGCACGGTGGACTGGATTCACATTATTAACCAAGCCATGACCATCGAACGGCTGGATTCGTTGTCGTATAATCAGGTGTCGGCCAAGGAGATGTTTTGCTATTTTGTCAATGGAGAAATGGAACATAACAATGCGAAAGGCAATGTGTATGTGTGTTACTTCATGGACGAGAGTGATGGCAACCGCATCGGCATGAACTATACGGAAACACCAGAGATGAACCTCTATCTGCAGAATAAGAAAGTGTATAAAATATGGATGGCTACACCTTCAGGGACGATGTTCCCTCCTTTTGCTATCCCTGAAGACAAACGTTATTTGGCAGGGTTTGCATGGTTTGACTATATCCGTCCGAAAAGCAAAGATGACATTTTTGATTGGAGGTCGAAAAAGAAGGAACAGGAGTTGAAGAAGACGGAGCAGAAGGTGGTACCGAAGCAGCGGCTGGACGATATAGGAGGACTGGAAAGATAAAGGCTCAAAGAAGAGAGTAAAAATAATGTATAGGAGATAAAGCGTATGGCATTGTTTTCGACGAGGAAGCCACGGGGCTTCAAGCATAATTATATTTATTACGACCCTCGTAAGGAAAGGCTGAAGGAGATAGACGAACGTGCAAAGCGTGAACTGGGGCTTCTTCCCCCCAAGGAGTTCTCTCCAGAGGACATTCGTGGAAAGTTTGTTCAGGCAACCACGCATCTGAAGCGTCGTAAGGAAAGTGGTAAAAAGCCTGTTTCATACGGTGTGCTCATTATCACCATCGTGCTGTTATTGCTTTTGATGCGTTATCTCTATACGGGACAATTGTTTTTTTGAATTAAAAGAGATTATACTTTGGACGACATTATTCATCTTCTTCCCGATTCTGTGGCCAACCAAATTGCGGCTGGCGAAGTGGTTCAGCGTCCTTCTTCCATTATCAAGGAGATGGTAGAAAACTCTATCGATGCTGAGGCGGAAAACATACAGGTGTTAGTGACGGATGGCGGTAAAACGAATGTGCAGGTGATTGACGACGGAAAAGGAATGTCGGAAACGGATGCACGACTCTCGTTTGAACGTCATGCTACGTCTAAAATTCTAAAGGCTTCCGACCTTTTCAATCTAACGACGATGGGGTTTCGTGGAGAAGCCTTGGCGAGTATCGCAGCTGTGGCTCAAGTGGAGCTGAAAACCCGCAGAAAAGTGGATGAACTGGGTACACTCATTCAAATTTCAGGCTCAAAAATAGAACGCCAAGAGCCTGTGGTGTGTCCCGTGGGAAGTAATTTCTCGGTGAATAATCTGTTTTTCAATGTTCCAGCCCGAAGGAAATTCTTAAAGTCGAATCAGACAGAACTGACAAATGTCGTGGCGGACTTTCAACGTATTGTGTTGGTTCATCCTGAAATCTCGTTCACATTATACAATAATGGGGTAGAAATGTACCGTTTGCCCAAAGCTTCTGTGCGTCAGAGAATACTGGATGTTTTTGGAAAGAAAATCAATGCAGACCTTTTACCCGTAGAAGTGGAGACTTCTCTTGTCAACATCTCGGGATATGTCGGAAAACCAGAATCCTCAAAGAAAAAGGGAGTGCATCAATATTTCTTTGTGAATGGTCGCTATATGCGCCATCCCTATTTCCATAGCGCGGTGATGAAGGCATACGAAAATCTCATACCCGTGGGAGAACATGTCTCGTACTTTATTTATCTGTCTGTAGATGCGTCATCTATCGACGTGAATGTGCATCCTACCAAGACAGAAATAAAGTTCGATAATGAACAGCCAATATGGCAAGTGCTTTCTGCTGTTGTGAAAGAGACCCTCGGACAATTTTGTAATGTTCCGATGATTGATTTTGATGTAGAGGGTCGGCCAGACATCCCTGTGATGGGAACGACGACATCCATACCTCATCAGCCGAAACCTCTTGTCTCTACCTATAACCCTTTTAAGGAAGGAAAAGAGCAGGGCTACTCTCGGTCGGCAGGATGGGAAAAACTGTTTGAGAAGTCGTTGATTCCTAAAGGAGAAATGCTCTTGTCTGATGTTGAAAAGGGTTCTTCTTCATGGCATGGTGGATTGACTCCCCAAGATATTCAAATAGGGGCAGAAGTGCCAGAAGAACAGCATTTGCAAAAGTCGTTATGGAATGATTGTTTAGACATTTCAGCTCCCCTGTTTGATGTGTCAGTCCCGAAGTTCCAATATAAAGGAAAGTATATTGTCCTTCCTTGCGCTAATGGAATTATGGTTGTCAATCAACATCGAGCACATGTACGAGTCCTTTTTGACCAGTACATGTCATACATTAGCTCTCATAATCGTCCTTCGCAGAAGGAAATATTTCCCAATATCATCCAGTTTGACAAGGAAGATGAATTGATATTGGAAGATATGATGGAAGATATTTGTAGTTTGGGCTTTGAATTGTCGAATCTTGGTGGTGGCGCATATTCTATCAATGGTGTGCCAGCTGGCATTGAAGGCGTGAACGTTGATAGTCTTCTTCGTGAGATGGTTGTCTCTGCAAAAGAGAGAACCAGTAATATAAAAAAAGACGCACAAGAGGCTTTGGCATTGACTATGGCGGAGAACGCGGCGATAGTTTATGGCCAAGTATTATCTACGATGGAGATGGAGCGATTGTTGCAAGATTTGTTTGTTTCGGCGGCACCGGCTCGAACCCCTGACGGAAAAATGGTTTATACAATACTGGAAGATAAGGTTCTGAGTGATTTGTGTTGATGCATATTTGTGTTTTTAATGACATGTTGAGCGTACGAAAATGCAGTAATGGCAATTATTTTCTTGTTTTTTTTATGTTTTTTTGTTTTATATGATGAAGTCTTAATTTTATTTGCTACCTTTGTACTCGAAATGTGGCATGAGGTTTAGGTTAGTTATGCCTTCTATTTTGAAAAGTAACAAATTAAATATAAATATGATGAAAAAGTTTTTGGCTGTATTGTTGGTGATGGTTTTCCATCTCATTGATGCAAATGCACAGTGTGATGAATTTCCGATTCCTGAGACGAATAAGTATAGCGTCGCTACAAAGTCTTTTTGGTCAAATTGGTATGTACAAGCAGGCGTAAATGTTGCTATCCAAAATCCGTATGGTACGGATTTCTTTACAGAAAATTGGCACGATGGTCGTACGTATGGACTTGAGTTAGCTGTTGGAAAGTGGTTTACTCCTGGTTTTGGAGTTGCAGTAAAAGGTCTATGGAACAATGGCCTCTTATATCATGCTTTTCGTAACACGGACCATTTAGCTGATTATACGCCTAATTGTGAGATGGGCGGTTTCTATAGTTTTGTCTTGGAGCCTCGTTTCAACATCGTTAACATGATTGGGGGTTATAGCGAGACACGTACATGGAATCTCATTCTGATAACACGTGCTGGTTGGCTTCATCGTTATGATAATACGGCTGATGGCCCATTGATTGGTGCCGGTTTTGGATCCACATGGAAGCTTTCTCCTCGTTGTAATGTGTATGTAGAAGCTTTATATAATTGTGCGGCTAAAAATTATTGGGGATTTACCTCGGCTGATAGTGATGATCGTTGGGATGTGTGGAATGGATTTGTTAATGCAAGTGTTGGCCTTCAGTTCGATTTAGGGAAAAAAGAGAATCTTGGATGGGCAAAGGCAGTGAAATTGGAAGATTATGAGGCTCTTGCAGATGAGGCTTGTGACAAACTTGCTAAGCTTCGTAAACAATTGAAGGATGAACAAGATGAAAATGTGCGTCTGCGTGATTTGTTGGCAAAACAGCCCAAGAAGCCAGCTGCAGCAGCAGGTTCTGTCATGGCTTCTATCGCTGTATCGGTATTCTTTGACTTGAACTCTTCTGAAATTCGTTCACAAAAAGACCATATTAATATAGAAGCAATTGCTGAAGCCGCTAAGAAGTCTGGGTGTAAGATTCTTATATCAGGTTCGGCGGATAGTGATACGGGTTCTTCTGTTTGGAACCAGAAATTGTCAGAGTCACGTTGTAACTCTGTAGCAGACGAACTTGTGAAGCTTGGAGTGGAGCGCTCGAATATAGAGATTAGAGCAAAAGGCGGCGTCCATGAAATTGATCCGTATGTTCTAAATCGTCGAGTTGTGCTTGAACTGAAATGAATAATGTGGAAAAATGAAAAACATAAGAAGGGAAAGGCTATCGTTGCTAAATGATAGCCTTTGCTTTCTTATTATGGAGTTAGTCTTTTCGTGTAAAATATTGACTTGGGAAGTCCTTTTTTACACAAAAAGCATAAAAAAAGAGGCTAAAACTCGAAATCTGTGCTTTTTTTGACATTTTTTTAGTTTTTTATTGTGTGTGAATGAAGTAAAATTATTAACTTTGTACCGAGTTTAGTGAGAAAAGTGCTTTGAGCGTGTATGTCTTGTTGTGGCATGACCTCTGTAAAAGTGATTTGAGCTATCTCTATAATACATATTTGTATTTAGTTAAGAAGAAAATTTTAATTATTGTTTTATTAAAAATTGTATTTATGAAAAAGTTAATGATGGCGTTGGCCTTTGTAGGTCTTGGCACTGTTGCTGCTAATGCACAGTGCGACGAATTCGCAACACCTGCGACTTCAAAGTACAGTGTAGCAACCAACTCTTTCTGGTCTAACTGGTACATTCAGGTAGGTGTAGATGCAACTGTTCAGAACCCTTATGGGGCAAACTTCCTTGGCGACATGTGGCATGATGGCCGTACTTACGGTTTAGATCTGGCTATTGGTAAGTGGTTTACTCCAGGTATCGGTGTTCGTCTGAAGGGCAATTGGGAGAATGGTGCATTCCCACATGCATTCCGTAATCAGGATCATTTGAAGGGTCGCTCTAATAAGGGTGCTTTGTTTGTTCCTGATTGTGAAAAGGGTGGTGCTATTTCTCTGTATTTTGACACTCAGTTCAATTTGAGCAACCTCTTCTGTGGTTACAATGAAAATCGTGTTTGGAACTTGATTATGTTCCCACGTATGGGTATTGTACACCGTTATGATGGTCAGCGTCCCTATGCTCCAATTGTTGGTGCCGGTATTCACTCTACTTGGAAAATTTCTAAGTTGATGAGTGTATATTTGGAAGGTGCTTACAACTTTACTGTTCCTTCTTATTGTTCATATGTGACAGGTCACAAGGACAATGGTTCAAGCAATGGTATTGTAACTGCTGACCTCGGTCTCACTTTCAACCTCGGTAAGGGTGGTTGGTCTAAGGCTGTTTCTCTTGAGGACTATGAGGCTCTTTCTGCAGAGGCATGTGCTAAGCTCGCTGCTCTTCGTGCACAGCTCAAGGCAGAGCAGGATGAGAATGCTCGTCTCCGCGACCTCCTTGCTAAGCAACCAAAGCCAGGTCCAGCTGCTGAGAAGGTTGTGACAGCTAACGCTGCTTCTGTATTCTTCGATCTTAACTCAGCAAAGATTAACTCTAAGAAGGATCTTATCAACATTGAAGCCGTTGCAACTGCTGTTAAGAACACCGGTGCAAAAGTTCTTGTAACAGGTTCTGCTGATAGCAAGACAGGTTCTTCAGCTTACAACCAGAAGCTTTCTGAGGCTCGTGCTCAGGCTGTTGCTGACGAGCTTGTAAACCTTGGTGTTGACCGTTCGAAGATTGAAGTTAAGGGTATTGGTGGTGTTAATGATATTACTCCATACACTCTCAACCGTCGTGCAGTTCTTGAACTCAAGTAATAAGAACATTTATCAATAGTAAAATGTAAGGTCATCTCTATGAGGTGACCTTTTTTGTGTCCTTTTTATCTCAAAGGAAAAAAAAGATTCCATTTTATTTTGTCAGTTCGGAAAAAAGCAGTAACTTTGCACTGCTTTTAGGAAGAGAAGGTTTCAAGAACTTGTTTTTCAAAAGTATCGGGATGTAGTACAGTTGGTAGTATACTTGGTTTGGGACCAAGGGGTCGCACGTTCGAGTCGTGTCATCCCGACTAACAAAGGGCGCTTAGCTCAGCTGGTTCAGAGCGTCTGCCTTACAAGCAGAGGGTCGGCGGTTCGAATCCGTCAGCGCCCACAATAAAGGAACAACAATATGTTTCTGTTCATTAACAAGATACAAAAGGAAGATTTACGAATCTTCCTTTTCTTATTTTGGGAAGAATGTAAATTTTAGGATAAAGCGGTTAAGGCGATCTTTCCATAGGGGTGCATCTTCGTTAAAGCTATATAGTGGTTCTGCTTAGAATAAGGCAAGGATATACTACAAAAAATGTGAAATCTTTGAATGTTCCACGCTGTTTGTTGTGCTCGTTCCACATAAAATGTGTATCTTTGCATCAAGAATTGAATGAATAATACAAAAGGATTTAAAATATGGGAAAAATTATTGCATTAGCTAATCAAAAAGGGGGAGTTGGTAAAACCACGACAGCAATAAATCTTGCGGCTACTCTTGCTGCTCTCGAAAAGAAAGTGCTTGTTGTTGATGCAGATCCACAGGCAAATGCGTCTTCTGGCTTGGGTGTTGATATTCAACAAGTAGATACCTCAATCTATGATTGTATTATCAATTCGACCGACCCGCATGAAGCTGTGTATTCGACGGATATTGAAGGACTTGACATCATTCCTAGCCATATTGATTTGGTGGGTGCTGAAATAGAAATGTTGAACGTCAGTCAGCGTGAGACTGTTCTGAAACGTATGCTTGATCCGTTGCGACCAGAGTACGATTATATTCTTATTGACTGCTCTCCTTCTTTGGGTATTATAACTGTCAATTCTCTTACTGCAGCGGATTCGGTTATCATTCCTGTTCAGTGTGAGTACTTTGCGTTGGAAGGAATCAGTAAATTACTGAATACCATTAAGATTATTAAATCCAAGTTGAACACGCGTCTTGAAATAGAAGGATTCTTGTTGACCATGTACGATTCTCGTCTTCGTTTAGCCAATCAAATATACGAAGAGGTGAAACGTCATTTCCAGGAACTGGTCTTCAAGACGGTTATACAGCGTAATGTGAAGCTTTCCGAAGCTCCCAGTCATGGTATTCCGTGCATTCTGTATGATGCGACATCCAATGGGGCGAAAAATTATATCGCTTTAGCCAAAGAGATTGTAGCTCGTGAGGTCTCAAAACCTATTAAGTAAGAGGTAGGTAATTTAAATCTTTTAATCGATTTCCACACATTATATAATATATATGGCAGTACGAAAAAAGTTTGGACCGGCTCTCGGAAGAGGATTGGATGCCTTGATTTCAACAGAAGACGTCCGTCCGGAAGGTTCTTCTACCATCAATGAGATTGATGTCAATCTTATTGAACGTAACCCCAATCAGCCTCGCCGTGAGTTTGAAGAAGAAGCTCTGCAAGAATTGGCGGATTCGATTTCTGAAATCGGGATTATACAGCCAATTACACTTCGTGAATTGGACAATGGACGTTATCAGATTATCGCGGGTGAACGTCGGTGGCGTGCATCTCAGATAGCGGGACTTTCGACGATACCTGCCTACATCCGCACAGCGAGTGACGAGAATGTGATGGAGATGGCACTCGTCGAGAATATTCAGCGTCAAGACCTTAACTCCATCGAAATAGCATTAGCTTATCAGCATCTGATTGATGCATACGGACTTACCCAAGAGAAGTTGAGTGAACGTGTGGGCAAAAAACGTGCCACCGTCGCTAATTATCTGCGACTGCTGAAATTACCGGCTCCTGTGCAGGTGGCCATTCAGAATCATCAGATAGATACTGGTCATGCCCGTGCTTTGCTTGCTATTGAAGACCCTAAAGAGCAAGTTCGTCTCTTTAAGGATATACAAAGCAAAGGCTATTCAGTGCGTCAGGTGGAGGAAATCATCAAAAATATGAATGAGGGTGCCAACGTAGTGGAGGCAAAGGCTAAGGCCGAGTCTCCAAAGACGTTGACAATGGAGTTTGAGGATTTGCGTCATCAGTTCTCTCAGTTGATAGGTGCAGATGTGAAAATTTCATGCTCTGCTAAAGGACGTGGGAAGCTTTCTTTCTCTTTCAAAGACACCGACGACCTTCGTCGTATTATCTCTCTTATACAAAATAACTAAATTTTGGGTTCTCATCCTCAAACATATCGTTTTTGGGGCATCTTTATTGGATTGATGCTTGTTTTCCTTTCTGTAGAGGCTCAAGAAAGGATGACGGAGAAGTCTGTGCCTCATGCTTTTCTTCGTAGAGAGGGGAATGTGCGGACATCGTCCGATTCATTGTCCGTGGATAGCGTGATGCCTACGAAAACTTTAGAAACAGGAGAGATTGATTCCATTCAACCCAAACAGGAAGTCTTCATTTTATCCGATGTTGATACCATCACCCAGAAGATTTTCGATACTGCTGACTCTTTAATCAATTTGGGGAACGGAAAACTCCGAGAACAATTCGTTCCAAATCCCAAGAAAGCTTTGTGGTTGTCTATCGTTTTCCCTGGTGGAGGACAGATTTATAACCGTAAATATTGGAAACTTCCTCTTGTCTATGGAGGATTCTTAGGTTGTGTATATGCCATGACTTGGAATAATACAATGTATCGTGATTATTCTCAGGCTTATATAGACATTATGGACAGTGATGACACAACCAAAAGTTATGAGAATTTCCTTCCTCCCAACTACGATGCCAATGCCAATAAGACTCGTCTTCAGGAAGTATTCAAACGTAAAAAGAATTATTACCGTCGGTATCGTGATTTGAGCATGTTTTGCATGATTGGTGTTTATGCCTTGTCTATCATTGATGCATACGTCGATGCCGAACTCTCAAGTTTCGATATTAGTGACGACCTTTCTATGAGGGTTCGTCCAGCTGTCATCAAGGAGCAATATTCGACGATGAAGAACCAAGGTCTGAATACTTGCTCATACGGCTTGCAATGCAGCCTCAATTTTTAGTAACGAAAAAACATTTTATTTATGGATAAGAAAACCATCATAACAAGTCTTTTTATCGTTGCTGCATCCTATAGCGATGCACAGAACGTAATTACAGTCGTCGAAGATAGTGGTAAAACCGAAGTCTTCGATATGCCTGAAGGTATGCTTATTAGCGAAGAAGAGCTGATGCAAGACTACACAAACACAACCAATCTGAGTGAAGGGACTGGTACCAGTCGCACACTATCCTACAGCGACTCCATTCTCGTTAGTCGTTTGTCTCGGATTCCCACCACGATAGAGATGCCTCTTAACGATGTCACACGCAAGTTTATCGACACTTATAGCACACGCATGAAAGGCTCCGTTTCTGTCATGTTGGGCGCTTCCAATTTTTACAGTCCCATTTTCGAGGAGGCTCTTGAGCGCTATGGATTGCCTTTGGAACTGAAATATCTCCCTGTCATCGAGTCTGCTCTTCGTCCTTCTGCTACATCGCGAGCAGGAGCCGCTGGACTTTGGCAGTTCATGATAACGACAGG
>JAEEGL014306127.1_pt1 | contig 14499 bp, 10 predicted proteins | sample 9134231 | NCBI WGS metagenome assembly JAEEGL01 (sample SAMN16246548, study PRJNA631951) | gut metagenome | biome: gut microbiome; feature: rumen; material: fiber-attached | host: Bos | place: Iran: Karaj | collected 2018-10
GTGCATTGCAAGCGTCAGGAAGGTTCTGTTGATAAGCGGTCTGTTGGGAAGACCGAATGAAATATTCGATACTCCCAGCGTTGACGAAAGTCCCATTGCGGTAACTTCTTTTAACGCATCAAGTGTCTGAGAAGCTTCAGCCTGCTGAGCGGATACCGTAAGTGTCAGACAGTCGATCACGAGATCTTTCTTTGTAAGGCCGTAACTTTCTGCCTTTTTGATTATCTTCTTTGCGATCGCAACTCTCTCTTCACAGAGTTTGGGAACCTCTTCCGCAAGCGTTAATCCGATAACTACTCCGCCGTATTTAACTGCAACGGGAAATACCGCATCCATTACGACATCTTTACCGTTAACGGAATTGATAAGCGGTTTGCCGTTATACACTCTGCACGCAGCCTCGATGGCCTCTGCGCTTGATGAATCGATCTGCAGGGGGATCGAAACAACTTCCTGAAGCATGGGAATTATCTTCTTCATTACCGCAGCTTCATCGATTCCGGGAAGTCCTACATTAACATCGAGTACTTTTGCACCCGCATCTTCCTGTGCGATAGCTTCCGAAATGAGAAGATCGTAGTTTTCTTCGCGAAGTGCTGCCTGAAGTTTCTTCTTTCCGGTAGGATTAAGTCTCTCGCCGCAGACTCTGACGCTTTCATCAAGATATACGGTTGTTGTTGAACTTGAAACGGCCGTTCTGTAAGGTACTTCTCTCTGCTTAACATTTGCGGGGAAGTTTTCCTTAAGTGCCTTGATAAAAGCCGGCGTTGTACCGCAGCAGCCGCCGATCATTGCAATGCCTTCATCACGTACATTGGCTAGTGCCTCGATAAAATCTTCGGGCGTTAATTCAAACACGGTCTTTCCGTCCTTAAGCGAAGGAAGGCCGGCATTCGGCTGAATGAGCACGGGAACATGGCTTTTCGCAAGCAGTGTTTTAATAACGGGTTCAAGTTCTTTAGGTCCCAAAGAACAGTTAACGCCGATGGCGTCGACTTTAAGGCCTTCCATTACATTTATATATGTCTCCGGATTGGTTCCGGTTAAAGTTCTTGCACTTTTATCAAAAGACATGGAAACAAAAACAGGCTTGTCGCATGTTTCCTTCGCTGCCAGAACACCTGCTTTTAATTCGTACAGATCTCCGAATGTCTCAAAGATAACAACGTCTATATCATCTTTTACGCACTCGATCTGCTCTTTGAAAAGCTCATACGCGTCATCAAAGGAAAGGGTTCCGATGGGTGCGAGAAGTTCGCCGATAGGTCCTATGTCAAGCGCGATATAGGAATCATTCTCTCTTCCCAAGTTCTTTCTGGCCGTATCGGCTATCTGTACGGCAGCTTTGATCATCTCGGTGTTTTTATACTTCGCCCTGGCCATCTTATGCGCGTTTGCACCGAATGTGTTGGTAGTGATAAAATCAGCTCCCGCGTTAAGATAATCCTCGTGAACGGACACGAGAAGTTCAGGTCTGTCTATATTCAGTTCTTCGGGAATGGCTCCGACTCCGAGGCCTCTCGCCTGGAGCTGTGTGCCCATTCCGCCGTCAAAAAACAGCGTTTTCTTTCCCAGCAGTTCAAGTAAATTACTCATATTTTCATCCTTATGAATTGTAGCATCTTAAATTTTCTTTTCTTAATGAGCAGGAATTTAATCTTATGCAGTTTCTGCAGCTCGGAACGCTCTGTTTGCCGAGTCCACACATTGTGATCATCGATTTCTGCGGAAGCATGAGATTGTTTGATGCCTTATATATACCTATTTTCTTGGAAATACCGAAAGAATCTATAATGATATAATTGAGTTCGATTGGAATGTCGCCGTAACCCGGTGCAAAGCGGAATGTGTGTTCCCCGAGGTTTAATTCACTTTCAAATTCATCGGTTAAAAACTCCAGATAGGAAGATGCGAGGGAATCGTAGATCACCGCAAAACCCATATCCGTAGCCTGAAGTTTCCTTGAATGGGAATCGACATCCACGCCGAGGGTGGTAGCCATGATGACCGCCTCTTCGCACCCGTCAAGATAAAAGTTCAGATCCTCCGACCTGCCTGTCAGATCGGGCTGAAGGTTAAAGATATCGGCGGTTTTTACCGTCTCATCGAGTCCTTTAAAACGGACATCTTCTGTAAGGAGTTTAAAAGCCTCAAACGACTTATCGGAAAACTCTTTGTCAATCTTATAAACATCCGCTCTCATGTATCTGCATGCTAACGGAAATATTCTGTTAAAAATCTCTTCTTTGGTCATGATCAAATATTTACGATATTCTTTACGCCTTCACAAATTCTCTTCGCAACCGTCGGATTGTTCATCGTATAAAGGTGAATTCCGTCAACATCATGTGCGAGAAGGTCGATGATCTGGCTTAATGCAAAAGCCATACCCGCATCGAAAAGTGCTTCTTTATTGTCTCCGAACTTCGTGATTATCCTCTTGAAGTTCTCAGGCAGAGTCGCACCGCACATTGTAACCATTCTGTTTATCTGAGCACCGTTAAGCGCAGGCATGATACCGGGAGTAATAGGTACGTCCATTCCTGCGATCCGGCATGTCTCGGTAAAATCATAAAATGTCTTGTTGTTAAAGAAGAGCTGTGATAAAAGGATCTCTGCTCCCGCATCAACCTTTTTCTTTAAATTCTTCATCTCTTCTATCCTGTTTGCCGATTCGGGATGGATCTCGGGATAGCATGCCCCGGCTATGCAGAAGTCATACGAACTTTTAAGATAAGAGATCAGATCTGATGCATGGGGGAACACGTCTTTCCTAGGAACATTGGGATTGATGTCTCCTCTTAAAGCAAGGATATTCTCAATGCCCGCATCTTTGATCTCTCTTGCGAAATCATCTATTTCATTCTTATCGTAGTAAAGACCCGTAAGATGAACCACGGGCTCGATATTGTATTTTTCTTTTATTTTTCTTGCGAGCGATATGGTCTTCGAATTGTTGGCATGTCCGCCCGCACCGAAAGTAACCGAAATATAATCCGGATGAAGATCCGAAAGAATTTCGAGTGTCGGTTCTATGTTGTCAAGTTCCTCATCTTTTTTGGGAGGAAATATCTCAAACGACAGGACGTTCTTTTTACTCTGATATATTTCGGTAATTTTCATAACTGCTCCTTATAACTATCTGAAACTATGGTTTTGCCTCGGGCAACCTAATTGATTATAACATAATTAGGCATTATGTATATAAAAAATCTGTATGTAACGGCCGTTTTATTGGCAAAAAGAAGGTGAGATGTTTTGGCATCTCACCTTCTTTTTATATATATCTATTCCCCTTTATTCCTTATTCCTCAACGCCTTAATACTAAATCCCATTCCGAGAACAGCAGCGCCGCTTATAAACAATAATACGAATAACATTCGATATCTTTCCCCTGTTTTGGGAACGCTGTCCTTTACCGGAAGTAATGTAGGTGTATTTGGATCGTTTGACGAATTGGAATTATTGTTATCGTTGCCCGACGGTCTCTTCTGTAATGTAAAGTGAGCTGTTACTTCACCGTCAACATATACAAATGTCAGAGCATGCGCACCCTTGTCTAATGTATCAAGGTATGAACGCTTAACCATGAGTATGGTACTTCCTTCGAGCACCTCATATGAACCTGCAGGCATTTCCTTGCCGTCCATAAGGGCTTTGACAAACTTTGAAAGAGAACCGTTTGCTTTGAATATAACGTATTCATCTCCCTCGTTCATCGTAATAGTCTGATTATCACCCTGGGTGATCACATATTTGCTTGTGTAAGCTATAGCATAAGTAGAGAATTTATCTGTTTCAAAAACAACAACATTTGCTGTTTCATCGTCATCTGTAGGGATCTCCATGATCTCGGAATCGATTACCTCTGCCTGATCATCATGAAGTCTTACAACCTTAACCTCTTTACCCTCTGCATCAACATCATCGGGAAGTGCGATTCCGATCGTAACGCCCTTGCCGTTCAAATCCGTCAAAGGAGTTTCCCATGCATCCTGCTCTGATGCTTCAGGATCGTAGTTCTTAACAACATATTCGCTAAGAGTAAGGTCAAGATTAATATACTGTGCATCATCGTAATCAGCTGCTGCTTCGATCTTTGCCATATCGGCATCCGAAGGAGCTGCCGAACCGATCTCAAGTTCAACGTTACCTGCTTCTATCGCACCGTCAGCCGTATCAATGATACCTGCATCTTTAATACCTGTCTGTGAAGAGATCTTAACAACATCTTCGGTTGACAGGAATCCCGCACAGATATGTCCCGCATGAGGTCCCATAACAAAACTGTATGTACCCTTGCCCTCACCGGCATCGGTATCAATCTTCATACCGTTTATATTAAGTGATCTCTTAACATACTGATATCCCGGACTCGGAAGGATCGTAACATTTACGTTTTCACCTGCTGCGATCCATGCTTCAAATCTGCCGCCGGTACCGTCTTTGATCCAGTAACCCTTTTTGAAACCGTTCATAATGATCTCTCCGGCATTCGGATCTGCATTCTCGGCAGACAGGACCAGTTCACCGTTTTCATCTGTCATGTTTTCGATTCCCGGATCCACCTGATAGGATACCGAATAAAGAATGGGATCAAGGGAGGTAAGAGTTGTACCTTCAAATGTGAAACTTGCCTTGTCCTGATCTGTCAGATCATCCGCAAATATATCAACTGTTTTCATGCAGCTGTCTACATTTAAATCATGTCCGACTTCTTCATGAGTTAATCCCTCGCCGTCACCGGGGTATTTAAAGTAATATCTGCTCTTTAAAGATACCGCGCCGAGATTGCCGTCTGCTGTAACCTGGCCTTCAGCGAAAACAAGAAGATCACTTACCGAGTTGTCGTCGTTTTCAAACATCGGTCTGTCTTCGGGATTCATGGCTATTCTTGCCTTTGCACTGCTTACATCAACAAGTTTTACGTTCTTGAATCCGCATACATCAGCATTTATTGTTGTATTAATCTTTTCTCTTTCGTGGAAATTATAGTTATTGATCAAAACTTCTTCGAAAGAATCAAAAGCAGTTCCTGCGTTTATTGTTAAAGTAAGGTCATCACAGAATTTGATCCTGGTGTCTCCGTCGCCTTTTATTCCGGCTCCGCCTATAGAGAGTGCCGAATGATCGTCGCCGCGGATCTCCACTCCAAGACGTCCGAATTCCATGCCGAACAATACGTTGTTTCCTTGTACGGACATTGCAAGATTAGCCGTATCAACAACCGTTAATGTGTACTCGGGATGCTCAAATCCGTTAAGGATGATCTCAGGCACATTTCCGTCCATTTTAACGGTAATTCCGTCCATGCCGGCTTTAATCTCACCGTTTTCAACCAAAACAACATCCTCAGATCCGTTATTGGATACCAAAATAATGTTGGGTTTTTCGTTTGTGGGCTGATTGTTTTTGTCGCCTCCGCGAATCTCCAGGGTAACATTGTTATCAGGAAGGTGTTCTGCGGTATAATCCGTAATAATGAACGGATTAGGCACATCTTTTGATTCCACGTTTGTTTTGTCACCGATATTGGTAGAAAATCCATCAGGACAAAACAGCAGAATGCACATGTTCTCCTTATCATATGCATTATCATACGTGAAAGTTACATTGGGAATTTCACTCTCTTCTATATAAAGAGTGTTAGTTTCCTGATCAATATTTTTTCCTGTTACGGTTAATGTAACATCTGTATCGTTTGCTCTGTAAGTAACGACATTTCCGTTTACCGTTCCCGAACCGAAATTCACCAGATAATCATTTGAATCTCCGCCGCCGTTGTTATTGTTGCCGGCAAAACGTATCTGAACCATGAATTCGTTTTCGTTTCCGGGAAAATAATCAAATGAAAAACCTGTTTCGGTTGCAATTGTCGTGTTTTCAAGATGATAAACAGATTTATCCGGAAACTCATTTCCATTATACAGGTAACGCAGATTATTGTTTCCTATATTAGTATCGGGATCGTTATAATCATCAAATGCCTGACCGTTAAGATTAACTCTGACCGTTATCTTTGAAATGCCGTTCAGATCTGCCTCATTGAAATTGACATTGTTGGCAAACTGCTCATTATTCTTATCGGCATCAACTAAATACCAGGTTCCGTCATCAAGTTTGTATAAAACTTCGGCTTCTGCCTGACTGATCACTTCAAATACAACATTTCCATTACGTATCTGACGAGGCCCGCCTTCGCCGCCCTCAGGATTCCCCTGCGGATCATTCTGACCGTCCCCGGGATTTCCCTGCTGTTCATTGTTCTGGCCGTCATTTCCCGGTTCCCCATCCGGATCAACTGCCAAAGCGGTCATAGGCAATAACGACACGATCATCATAAGTGCCATAAAACCTGCAATAAACGTTCTTGCATTTTTTAAAACTTTTCTCATAGAGCCTCCTGGCTGCAGATTTTCCGTCTAATTTCCCCTTTTACACAGAAAATTTATTTTTTCCCTTTACACAGTGCTTTTACACATTGCACATACGTATAAATATTTTAAGATATATAGTATATAAAACAATGAATTTTCCGTTTTTGTCAATGACACCTTGTCCATCATTGAGATATGTAGTATACTATAATTAATGATATAAAAATGACAAAAAGGAGACACTCAAAAGATGGAATTTTCCGACTGCCTGAACTCATATATCAAGAAAATAGGCTGTACTTCCAAGGAACTTGCAGAGGCATCTTCGATATCAAATGCATCGATAAGCAGATACAGAAAGGGCGAACGTGTTCCCGCCAAAAATTCCGATGTGATCAAAACCCTTGCGGTGTCACTGGAAAAACTTGCAAGACGAAAAAATATCGAAAATATTTCTTCGGAACAGATAGTTGACGAATTCAGATCGTGCGTAAAAGAATATGACTTCTCCAAAACGGCCGGACGTTTCGATCTTCTGGTGGATTCTCTGAACATGAACGCTTCCGAACTGGCTGCGGCTCTTAATTACGACCCGTCCTACATTTCGCGTGTCCGTGCAAACAAACGTCAGCCATACGATGCGATTGCCTTTGTCGGAAAAGTGGTAAATTACACGATAGAGCATTACAAGAGTGAAGAAGATCTTAAAAAAATCGCTTCGCTTTTGAGGATCGAGCCCAAAGAACTGTCTGACAATGCCTCATATCAGAAGCTTTTAAATGAGTGGCTTCTCACGGATTCAATGGCTCCGGCCTCCCTGCACGTCGATCCGTCTTCATTCTTAAACAAAATGGATGATTTTAACCTCGACGAATTTACCGAGGCAATACATTTTAACGACATCAAGATCCCGACCGTTCCTTTTCAGGTAAATACCAGAAAATCATATTTTGGAATAAAAGAGATGCGTGAAGGCGAACTCGACTTTTTTAAATCGACAGTTCTTTCCAAATCCAAAAAGCCCGTTACGATCTGTAACGACATGCCGATGGAAGACATGTCAAAGGATGAGGAGTTCCTTAAAAAATGGATGTTCGGCATCGCAGTCATCCTAAAAAAAGGACTTCAGATCAATATGATCCACACTTTAAACCGTCCTTTCGACGAACTCATGCTCGGTCTCGAAGGCTGGATCCCTTTATACATGACAGGACTTGTAAAACCTTATTATTTCAAAGATCCCGGAAACAGCATTTACGGGCATCTTCACTATGCCTCCGGAGAGGCTGCAATGTACGGCGAATGCATAGCAGGTCATCATGACAAGGGACATTACTACCTCACACGTAAAAAAGACGAAGTTGCGATGTATAACGATTACTGCAACTTCCTTCTGGAAAAAGCACTGCCTCTTATGGAAATATATACGATGGAGGAAAATTATGAATTTGCCGAATTCCTGGCAACCACGGTAAACTGCCCCAAAGGCATTCTTCACAGATATACTTCTCTTCCGATCTACACTCTGGATGAGCAGACGCTTATTAACATTATGAGCAAAAGCGGAATAAAAGAAGAAGAACAGCATTATCTGCTGATCTACTACAATGCCATCAAAAAAGCCATGGAGAAGGTTCTCGAGACTTCGACGATCACTGATGAAATTGTTGACATTACACGAGAAAACTTCGAAGAAAAAAAGCCCTATATTCTTCTTACAGAGTCATTTTGTACGAAACAGATATATTACACTTATGAAGAGTATGAATATCACTTAAAGAGAACTGAAGAATTTGCGAAGGAACATCCGAACTACACACTTATCAAGTCCGATGCAAACCCTTTTAAGAATATTCAGATAACGATAGTACGAGGCAAATGGGCGCTTCTATCGAAGAGTAACCATCCCAACATTCATTTTGTTATCAAGCATCCCGTGCTTCGAGATGCGATCGAGAACATGACCGTCGCACTTAAAGACTGATCATGAATAAGTTTTGATTATATTCTGGGCAACCTGACGCTTGGAGATACACTGGTCCATAGCCTGTTTTTCAATGTATCTGTGAGCTTCGGGTTCGCCCATTTTTAATTCGTTGATAAGGATCCATTTAGCCCTGTTTACAAGTCTTATCTCTTCCATCTTCTCTTCGATGGAAGTTGCTTTCTTGTCTGATTTTCTGAGTCTTTCCCTTGAACTTGCCATCCAGTTAAGTGCCATTTCAACCAGTGGTTTACTCATGGGTTTGGCCATAACAAAAACGCCGTGCTTCGACACTTTTTCGTTTATTTCATCATATATATCCGTTCTTACGATAAGAAGTGCAACACTGCTGCCCGAAGTACAGATATCGATCGCAAATCTCGATCCGACATCATCGGGAAGCGGCGAGTTGATTATGATAAAATCGTAACTTTTTTCCGAAAAAGCCCTTTGTGCGGCGCTTATACTCGATTCAAAACATATATCCCTGTATCCGGCTTCGGAGAGCATTTCTGATATTACGCTGTTAAATTTATCGGCCGCGGATACAATAAGTACACTGTACGCACGAACTTCAAGACTCATATGGCTCTCCTCCTTTCCGGAATATTTTTAAAATATTTTAATCAGCGTTCATTCGAGTAAATATCGAGAATTTCCATGGGAATATGTTCCCTTATGAATGAACTTTCCAAAGCGATCCTTACTGCTTTGTCCCTTGTCTTGGGCAGGGTCTTGTAATTCTTAAGAACTTCCTCGCCCTCTTTGTAAAGGTTGAATCTTGCCTCTTCGGGAATCTCAAGATTATCCTTGATTCCGTGAAGACCTGCGTAGATAAGCAGTGCAAAAGCAAGGTAAGGATTGGTTGTCGGATCGGGAGATCTGAGTTCGATACGTCTGTATTCTCCTCTGGCGGCGGGAATTCTTACAAGCTGTGATCTGTTCTCGCTCGACCATGTTATATAAGCGGGAGCTTTGTGCTCGCCGAATCTTTCATAGGAATTGTCCGTAGGATTAAGGAAAGCCGTCATATCGGAGATCTTATCAAGGACTCCTGCCATCATGAGTTTCATGTTGGTGTCGTCATTGTCCGGCTTAACGGACATATTGATATGGAATCCGTTTCCGGGTTTTCCGGGAATGGGTTTTGCCGAGAAATCGGCATACATACCGTTTCTTGAAGCTACCGTTTTAACGACCGTCTGGAATGTCATAGCATTGTCGGCTGCTGAAAGAGCATCCGAATATTTAAAGTCGATCTCGTTCTGTCCGGGACCTTCTTCGTGATGTGAGCTCTCGGGTTTAATGCCCATCTGCTCAAGTGTCAGACAGATCTCTCTTCTTATATTTTCACCCTTTTCATCGGGTGCGATATCCATGTATCCGGCTTCATCGCAAGTCTCTTCGCTGGGTTTTCCTTTTTCGTCGAGTTTAAAAAGATAAAACTCCTGCTCAGCGCCGAAGTTAAATGTATAGCCCTCTTCTTTTGCTTTATTGACAGCATTGATGAGTATGCTTCTTGTATCGCATTCGAAAGGAGTTCCGTCCGGATATGTTATCGTTGAGTACATTCTTACAACTTTGCCGTGTTCAGGTCTCCACGGAAGGAATGATAATGTTTCGGGATCGGGATGGATCAAAAGATCCGAATTCATTTCATCGCCGAATCCGACTATTGCCGATGCATCGAAAACGATTCCGTATTTAAATGCCCTCTCGAGTTCGTCCGGCATTATCGATATGTTTTTCTGTTTTCCGAACACATCACAAAAAGCAAGACGTATGAATTTTACGTCTTCCTCATAAACAAATTGAATTACCTCATCATAAGAGTACTTCATTTTCCATCTTCCTTTCGTAACCTCTGTTGCCAATTATTAATTGGCAACATACATCTGCTTGTAAGGATTCTTGCTGTCGGGCGTTACAACCGTAAAGTCCGCATCGAGTATCTCGTCAGCATTTAATCCGAATTCTTCGCAATACTCCCCGATATATTCTTTTAATTCATCAAGGTCTTTTCCTTTGGCATGGGCAACATTAACCTGTCCCGGGAACTTGATCCCTTCGCAGTCCGAACGAAGGTACATTTTACCGCCGTGCATACCTGTGCAGGGGAAATATCCTACTATTTTTCCCGAATTATCGTGAGCGGATTCACTCTTAAGACCGAGAACGACTATTACGCCGCCGGCCTGGTATTCGCCGAGGAAACTGCCCGCACAGCCTCCGATGATCATTACGGGGATCTTCTCTTTGTAAGCTTTCATGTGAATGCCCGCACGATATCCCGCATCGCCTTTAACGAAGATCTTACCGCCGCGCATTGCATATCCCGCAGCATCTCCGATGTTTCCGCCGACCACGATAAGGCCGTCGTTCATCGTATCACCGACTGCATCCTGTGCGTTGGCTTTAACCTTTATCGAAGCGCCGTTTAAATATGCACCGAGTGCATTTCCCGGAACACCGTCTATACTGATCGTCTTGCCTGACATTCCGGCTGCGATAAATCTCTGGCCGAGTGCTCCGACGATCTCACATTCTTTTCCGCTTTCACGGATCTTTTCGTTTATTTCTTTATAACCGAGTTCTTTTGCGTCAATTAACATTTTTATACCACACCTCCGAATTTTTTTCCACGATTTTCTTTCGAAAAGGCGAATGTCGTAGCCACTTTCTTAAGCAGTTCGAAATCCACGGTATCGAGAGAAACCTTTTCCCTGATCAACGAAGTGTATATGCCTGCACGTCCTACATCATTTATAAGCATGTATCCGACAAGCTTGTTGTCTTTTACGAAAAATCTCTTGAGAGTAACATCATCTTTCTCTTCGATCATCTCTCCTTCGTATGTTCCTGCTGTCATGATGTGAGTGCCGAAGAAGCCGATCGAGTTCATGGGGATCGCCTTGTCAAATACTTCTTCGCCTCCCGCCATGTTTACGCCTGCCGCATGTCCCTGCATGTAAGCGTTCGGAAGAAGTGCGAGCACTCTTTTTGCACCGATCGAAGAATCAAAACCTTCCGCACAGTCACCGGCTGCATATACATCGGGGATCGAGGTTTCGGACTTTTCATTGATAACGATTCCTCTGTTTGTTTCGCCGCCTATATCTTTAATTAATGAAATGTTTGCTCTTACACCGATCGCAAGGACCAAAACATCAAAGTCTACTTCCTTGCCGCTCTTCATGTATGCTTTGTTCGCTTCGAATTTAGCAACACTGTCGGATAAGAAAAACTCTATTCCGTTTGCTTCGAGACCCTTTTGAACAAATGCCGCGCACTCTGCATCAAGGATACTTGAGAGAACTCTGTCTGCAAGGTCGCATACGGTAATGCTTCCTGCCAGGTCCTTTATTCCTTCGGCACATTTAAGTCCGATAAGACCTGCTCCGACGATAAGAACCCTGCTTGTTTTATCAATTGTTTTCTCAAGTTCAAGCGAATCGTCGATAGTCATAAAAGAGAATTTCTTTTCAACATTTTCAAGTCCTTCCATGGGCGGAACAAAGGGTGAAGAACCTGTTGCAACACATACCTTTGTATAAGAGATCTCTTTTCCCGAATCGGTCAAAACTTTTTTGGATGCGGTATCGATCTTCGCTGCACTTTCGCCTAAAAGAAGTTCGACTTTTTCATCCTCGTAAAAAGATCCGCTTCTGTAATTTATTCTCTGAAGGTCCGTCTTCTTTTCAAGATAATAAGAAATAAGCGGTCTTGCATAAACCTTGTGATTTTCTTTGGAAAGGATCGTTATCTTTCCTTCCTTATCATATTTTCTTATGCCTTCAACACATCCTACTGCGGCAATCGAATTGCCGATTATTACGTATTCGTTCATATTCATACCATCCGTTCTTTATCGAATTAACCTCTGTCTTCAAAAACGATCGCTTTGTTCGGGCATCCCGTAACGCATGCGGGTTCGCCGCAGGAGTTCTTTGCGCAGAGTTCGCATTTCTGCATTGTGCCTTCTTCTCCTAAAGCAAGGGCACCGTAGGGACAGACTAAAATACATGTCATGCATCCGACACATTTGGATCTGTCAACCGTTACGATCCCGTCAACCTTGCTTATCGCACCGGCGATACAGCTCTTTATACACAAAGGATCTTCGCAGTGTCTGCAGGATACCGCATAGGAAATCTTTTCATCACCCTCGACATGGATTCTCGGAAAAATGTTCTTTCCTTTAAGGGCATCTGCCATGTCTTTTAAACCAGAATTGGCAAAAGCACAATTGTATTCGCATAAATGGCAGCCTAAGCACCATTCTTCATTTACATATACTCTTTTCATCGTTAACCTCTTTTGATCTTTTTTAATTAATAAGGAAATCTTTATTCACCTGCATGTGATATTCCGAGGATCTCGAGTTCTTTTTCGTTAAGTCCGACTCCGCGAAGCATCAGTCTGTTGCCTCTTAAGGCTTCGATCGAGTTGATTCCCATTCCGCCCATGAGTTCCTTGATCTCATGACGCCAAGCATTCATAAGATTAACAAGTCTCTCACTTCCGATATCGGGATTAAGTCTCTTTACAAGATCAGGTCTCTGTGTAGCGATACCCCAGTTGCACTTACCGCTCTGACATGTTCTGCAAAGGTGGCATCCAAGAGCCAGAAGAGCTGCGGTTGCGATGTAACAAGCGTCTGCACCGAGCGCTATTGCCTTGATCACATCAGATGCACTTCTTATTGAACCGCCGACAACAAGTGAAACATTGTTTCTTATTCCTTCATCACGAAGTCTCTGATCGACTGCTGCCAGAGCAAGTTCAATGGGAATACCCACGTTGTCTCTTATCCTTGTGGGAGCAGCACCGGTACCGCCTCTGAAACCGTCTATCGCGATTATGTCCGCACCGCTTCGTGCGATACCGCTCGCGATCGCCGCAATATTATGAACCGCAGCAACTTTAACGATAACGGGCTTTTTGTATTCGGTTGCTTCTTTTAATGAAAAGACTAACTGTCTTAAATCTTCAATTGAATAGATGTCATGATGTGGTGCGGGTGAGATCGCATCGGAACCCTCGGGGATCATTCTTGTCTTGGATACGTCTCCGACGATCTTCGCACCGGGCAGGTGGCCGCCGATACCGGGCTTTGCACCCTGGCCCATCTTTATCTCTATAGCCGCACCTGCGGAAAGATAATCTTCATGAACTCCGAATCTTCCCGATGCGACCTGAACGATAGTGTTAGGTCCGTATACATAGAAGTCTTCGTGAAGTCCGCCCTCACCGGTGTTATAGAGGATTCCGAGTTCCGTAGCAGCTCTTGCGAGTGATGCGTGAGCATTGTAGCTTATGGAACCGTAACTCATTGCCGAGAACATGACCGGCATTGAAAGCTCTATCTGGGGAGGCATTTCACATTTGATATTTCCGTTTTCGTCTCTTTGGATGACATCAGGTTTTTTACCTAAGAAAACCTTCGTTTCCATCGGCTCTCGAAGAGGATCGATGGGAGGGTTGGTAACCTGAGAAGCATTGATTAAGATCTTATCCCAGTAAACAGGGAATGATTTGGGATTACCCATTGAAGAAAGCAGTACTGCGCCGCTTCCGGCCTGCTTGTAGATCTCTTTGATCGTATCGTTCTGCCAGTTGGCATTTTCTCTTAACGTACAATCGCTTTTAACAATTTTTAAAGCTCTGGTAGGACAGAGCGAAACGCATCTCTGGCAATTGACACATTTGCTCTCGTCACTTATCATCACTTTTTTATCTTCATTATATGAATGTACTTCATTGGCGCATTGCCTTTCGCATACTCTGCAGGCAATGCATCGATTTTCGTTTCGGATCACTTCGAATTCCGGATATATATATTGAATACTCATTAATATGCACCATCCTTTACTTTTACGATTACAGGTTCACCGCCTGCAGGCGCCCAGATCTTTTCCGCATCGGGCTCCATTGTTCTGATCGCAGCTTCCTCGCTGGCGATATAGACTTTGTCGTCTTTCTCGCCCACAACCATTGAACGGAGTTTTAATCTGTCGTTAAGCGCCATGAGTCCTCCGTCGAAACCAAGTACTATCGAGAAAGGACCGGTAACCAGAAGGCTCGGGAAAAGTTTTCTTAAATACTCGAGTCTTTCTTTTTCTTCCATGTCTTCTTTA
>JAEEGL014307696.1_pt1 | contig 14499 bp, 10 predicted proteins | sample 9134231 | NCBI WGS metagenome assembly JAEEGL01 (sample SAMN16246548, study PRJNA631951) | gut metagenome | biome: gut microbiome; feature: rumen; material: fiber-attached | host: Bos | place: Iran: Karaj | collected 2018-10
AGAACTTTGGTGTATTCCATGACTTGATACGGGTGTTTGACGATTTATTCGTAGTGACGGATTCTCACGTCGATGCCGTCGTCCTTGAGGAGGGCGGGGAGCGCGGTCACGTCGGTCTGGCCGTAGTGGTAGGGGAAGAGCACCTTCGGGCGGACTGTGCGGGCGGCTTTCGTGAGTTGGTCGGGTGTCATCGTGTAAGGCTGGTTGCAGGGCAGGAAGGCGATGTCGATGTCCTTCAGCGCCGTCATCTCGGGGATGTCCTCCGTGTCGCCGGCCACGTAGATGCGCAGCCCGTCAAGGGTGAGCACGTAGCCGTTGTCGCGTCCTTTGGGGTGGAACTGCGTGTGGCCCTCGGTGGTGTTGTAGGCCGGCACGGCCTCCACCCGGATGTCGTCGGCCAGCGCCATTGAGTCGCCGTTGGCCATCACCTCTCCGTAGCCCAGCATGTCGGCGCAGCGCCGGTTGGTGATGAGCCGTGTGCCCTCGGCGGTGAGTGTGGCTATGGCCTCCTTGTCGAAGTGGTCGAAGTGTTCGTGGGTCACGAAAATGTAGTCGGCCTTCGGCATAGCGGTGTAGTCTATGGCGCGCTGCTCCAGTTTGCCCGCCGGGTCAATCTGAATCTCCTTGCCGTCGTATTCCACGCGGATGCTGGCGTGCACCAGGGCATGGAATGTAACCGTATGGCCGTTTTTTGTGGCAAACGTGTCGGTCTCGTAACCGTTGTCGGCCGACGTCATCTCCTGCTCTTGCTTCACGGTGTCGTTCCCCTTCTGTGCCGCCTGACTGCAGGCGGTGAGTCCTAAACTGGACAAAAGGCATAAAAAAAGTTTCTTCATGGGCGTATTGGTTTCATGTTATAACATTCTGATATGTCAGGCTTATTCTCCCCACGAGGAGCGGTCGAGGTTGCGGTAGCCTACGGCCTCGCTGATGTGTTGGCGCGTGATGGGCTCGCTGCCGTCGAGGTCGGCGATGGTGCGGGCCACCTTGAGGATTTTCTCGTAGGCGCGGGCGGAGAGGTCGAGGCGTGTCATGGCCATGTCGAGAATGCGGGCGCCTTCGGCGTCGGGCTCGGCAAAGATGTGGACGAGTTTGCTCGACATCTGGGCGTTGCAGTGCACGTTTGGCACATCCTTGAAGCGTCGGGTCTGCACCTCACGGGCCCTGATGACCCGCTGGCGGATGGTGGCGCTGCTCTCGCCCGTTGGCGCTTCGGAGAGGTCTTTGAAAGGTACAGGCACGACCTCGCACTGCAGGTCGATGCGGTCGAGCAGGGGCCCGCTGATTTTGCTCAGGTAGCGTTGCACTTGTCCGGGATTGCAGTCGCATCGGTGGGTGGGATGGTTGTAATAGCCGCAGGGACAGGGGTTCATGGCTGCCACGAGCATGACGCTGCAGGGCAGTTGGATGTTGTATTTGGCGCGGCTGATGGTGATGACACGGTCTTCGAGCGGCTGACGCAGGGTTTCAAGGGCGGCGCGGCTGAACTCGGGCAGTTCGTCGAGGAAGAGCACGCCGTTGTGGGCCAGCGATATTTCGCCTGGCTGGAAAGTGGTTCCGCCGCCGATGAGGGCGACGTCGCTGATGGTGTGGTGAGGGCTGCGGAAGGGGCGTTTGGCTATGAGGGAAACGCCCGAGGGCAGTATGCCTGCGACGGAATGGATTTGGGTGGTCTCGAGGCTTTCGGCCAGTGTGAGCGGCGGCAAGATGGACGGCAGGCGTTTGGCCATCATCGACTTGCCGCATCCGGGACTGCCGACGAGAAGCAGGTTGTGCCCGCCGGCGGCGGCCACTTCGAAGGCGCGTTTCACGTTTTCCTGACCGCGCACCTCGCTGAAGTCGGCATCGTATTTTTCCTGATTGGCGTAGAACTCGGCGCGGGTGTCCACTTCGGTAGGCTGCAGGCAGGGCTTGCCGTTGAGGAAATCGACCACTTCGGCCAGATGGTGGGCTCCATAGACCTGCAGACGGTCAACCACAGCGGCTTCGCGCACATTCTCTGCCGGCACGATGAGGGTCTCGAACCCCTGTTTCCTTGCTTCGATGGCCACTGGCAGACAGCCGCGCACGGGGCGGAGCGTGCCGTCGAGTCCCAGTTCGCCCACGAGGAGCGTTTTCTTGAACAGGGTGGTCTGTATCATCTTGGCGCAGGCCAGAATGGCAATGGCGAAAGGCAGGTCGTAGCCTGTGCCTTCCTTGCGCAGGTTGGCCGGTGCCATGTTGATGATCATGGACATGGCCGGTTTCTTGTAACCACTGTTGATGATGGCGCTCATTACACGGCTGTAGCTTTCACGCACGGCTGCATCGGGCAGGCCGGAGATGGTGATTTTGTCGCCCGGAAACGAGTTTAACTCTATCTCCACGACGGTGGCCACAAGGCCGTTGACGGCGGCGCTGAAGAGATGTACGAGCATATTCTTCTTCTTTGTCAGTCTTTGTTTTTAATACCTAAACGTTCCAGTTCCTTTCCCAATGCTTCCTCGTTGAGGTCGCGGGCAATGACGGTGCCGGCCGTATCAACCAATATGGCGCTGGGCACGTCGCGCACGCCGAACGAGCGGACCAGGGGCGAGTTCCACTCCTGCCGGTCGCAAACAATGTGGCCTCTCAGACTGTCGTGCTTTATGGTCTGATGCAGGGCGGCGGTGTCGGCGTCCAGACAGATGTTGAGGGCCTGCAGCCGGTCGGGGTGTTTCTTGAGGTATTGGGCAACATGGATTACGGGATATTTCATGTCGGCGCTCCACATGGCCCAGAACCAAATGACGAGGTTCTTGCCGCGGAAGGTTTTGTCTGTCACGCTGTCGCCTTTCTCCGTGACAGCACTGAAGGATGGCAAGGGTCTTCCGGGGGCGCACTGGGCCAATTGGGAGAGTTGGGCACGGAGGCTTTTGGTTATGGTGCGGTGGGGCGCCGCTTTCATCATGAGTTTCAGCAGACGTTCCGCCCTGGCATAGTCAATGTCGCGGGTGGCGAGAAAATAGCGTTGCAGCAGGGCAACGGAAGCAAACGAGGCGGGGTGGTTGCGTATGAACTCCTCGGCCCGGCTTTGTCCGGCCTGTATGCCTTGTTTGCCGAGGCTTTTGCGGAAGTCGCTCAGCAGCTCGTTGTCCTCCAGTCCGCCTATGCGGGTTTCCAGCAGGTTGTTGGCGTCGCCCTTGATGGTGGTGGTCTTCCCAGGAGCCACGATTACCTGCATTTGCATGAAGTTGGGATATTGGATGGTAAGCACCAGGGTGTCGGTTATGGGGCGTGAGTAGCGGAAACGGCCTTCGTCCACATGCACGGTGTCGAACCCCTGCCACGTGGGGTCTGTGCTGTAAACGTAGAAATCGCCGCTCTGCAGGTGCCGGAAGTGGCCTTTGAGCGTGAAGGGCCGGTCGCTGCTTCCGCACGCCGTCAGCAGGATCAGGGCGGGTAGGCTTTTGAGGAGCGTCAGGAGGAAACGTTTCATTGTGTGCATTTGCCGTTTATAAATCAGCAGGGGCCCGTTGTCTGTGTGCAACGGGCCCCTGTCGTGTTCAGCTTCTTGGGGCTATGGCTTATTGGCCTGTGATAATGCGGAAGGTGGCGTCGTTGGCCAGCTTCTTGAACTCAAGGTCGTTGGCGGCATATTTGGCTAATGAAGAGTCCTGTGCCAGAGCTTCGCGCAGTTTCTCCAAAGCCGTATTGTTGTTGCCGGTGCGAACGGCGATGACAGCCTTCAGATAGTTTGTCAGGGCGTCCTTGCCGTCCATGCGGCTCAGGGTTTCAGCGGCCTTCATATAGTCTTTGTTGAGCAGTTGTGCCAGGGCGGCGCTGTTGCTCGTGGTGTTGCCGAATGTCTTCACGGCCTGGGCGTAGTTGCCCTGTTTGAGATAGAGGCTGCCCAGGGCCTGGCTCAGTGCGGGGCTTTCGGTGCCTTTTGACAGATAGTTTTGGGCCATTGTCAGGTCACCGTCGAGCATCGACAGGATGCCCAGGTTGATGTTGGGCTCGGCAGCGTCGGCCTTCACGCCCACGGAGCGTTGCAGCAGGGTGCGTGCTTTGTTGTAGTCGCCTTCGTCGAAGGCCATCGTGGCCAGGTCGTTCAGGGCGCGGTAGTCGTTGGGATAGATTTCGGCCGTGCGGTTGTAGATGGCTTCCTGCTCGCTCTTGCTTTCAGTCAGCGTGGCGCTGTAGAGCAGTTCTTCCACGCTCAGTTGGCGGGCGTCCTTCTTGTACTGGTCCTGTATCTCGTCGTCAGAGCGGCCGATGAGGTCATAGTTCACCGAGATGCGTGCGCGGCGCAGTTCGGGCAGGATTTCCTTCGTCAGTTCCGTAAAGGCAGCCGAGAGGTTGCGTATCTGGTGTTCGCGCTCTTCGGGGTCCTGGTACATGGAGAGGACGCGCAGGATGACCTCCTTGTCCTGGATGTTCGAGGCTTTCACCAGTTCCTGAAAGCCTTCCCAGTCTTCGGCGGTGTAGCGGGTGTCGACCATACCGTTCAGTCCGGCCTGTTTCATCTGCTGCTTCACGTAGGTCTGCGTGTTCTTTTCGCGGTCTTTGGCCAGACGGGTGTTCAGGTCCAGTCCGCCTTCAGGCGAGGCGTAGGCCGAGATTTCCACGTTCTCCAGTTCCTTGCGTTCGCGGTCGGTGCGGATGTCCTTCAAGGTCTTGATGAATTCCTGCACGCTGACGCTCTTCAGCTCGCTGGTGCGTATCTTGGCCTGCTGGATGAGGAATTTGATGTTCGACTCCTGCTTCTGCTGTATGACGTGCTGGTAGGCATCGGGGGCAAAGGCTGCTCCGCCGCCACGGATGGCGCGGTCCACCAGTTCGCTCGTGGCCACCACGCCTTCGCCAATCTTCACGTCGGGCACCTTCACCGACTTCTTGCCCACGCGGGTGTCGAAGGTCAGGTAGAGGTCGCTCTTCTGCATCTCGGGCACATACTTGAAGCTTGACTTCATGGTATAGTTGCCGCCCACGCGGTAAGAAATGGTCTGGTTGTTGGCTTCCACCTTTTCACCTTGGAATGTGGCGGGGTTGCCCAGGGCTTTGCCGCCTTTGTAGCGCAGTTCCGGCGTTACCGTCACCACGGCCTTTTTCTTCATAAATTTCTCGGGGAAACGACCGTTGATGGTTACGGGCACTTGTCCGCCGACGGCTTCCAGCGGTGAGGGGTTAATCGTAAAGTTGTCAGCACCCAAGGTCATCTTCTTGCTGCACGATGTCGTCAGCATGGCCACAGCTGCAGTGCTGATTACCAGTGATAAGTACAATTTGCGTTGCATAGATTTTGTGTAATTATTTTTGTAATGAATTTTTTTCTCATGCAAAAATACACATTTCCTTCGAGACTCGCTCTAACATGAGGCTGAATAATTGATAATGAAAAAAGAAAAAAACGAAATATGCCGTCAGACGCCCTGTGTCTGATTGTCCTGTCGGGTCAAATGTACTTGATGATACCCTGTGGCGTCTTCCTGAAACGTAGGCCATGATAAATGTCAAAATTTTTCACCATTTTTCTGCCTGTTTTGTAATTCTCTGATTTCCATCCGGTCTTGAATGTACAAAAAAAGAAACGGCGTTTCTGCAATTTGAAACGCCGTTTGTGATTTTTGAAGCGCCGCTTTTGCGGGCCGAAGTCAGGCCTCGCCTGGCGGTTTGTCAAGATTTTTCAGTTTTTTCCGCTTTATCAGAGGTCTTGTCCGATGTCGCGGCGGTAGTAGCGGTCGGTGTAGGTGATTTTCTGCACGTTGTCCATGGCCTGTTGCAGTGCTTCGGCCTTGTCGCGCCCGTAGCAGGTCACGCTGATGACGCGTCCGCCGGCGGTGACGAGTTTGCCGTCCTTGACGGCGGTGCCGCTGTGGAAGACGATGGCATCGGGGCTGACCTGTGCGAGCCCCTCGATGGGGAAGCCTTTCTGGTATTCCTGCGGATAGCCGCCGGAGACGAGCATCACGTTGACGGCGGCGCGGGGGTCGAAGCTCACTTCGCGCCGGTCGAGGTCGCCGGCCACGACGCCTTCGAAGAGGTCAACGAGGTCGCAGCTCAGGCGTGGCATGACGGTTTCCGTTTCAGGGTCGCCCATGCGGCAGTTGTATTCGATGACCATGGGCTCGCCCTTCACATTGATGAGTCCGAAGAAGATGAAACCCTTGTAGTCGATGCCTTCCTGGGCCAGTCCCTCCACGGTGGGGCGCACGATGCGGTCTTCGACCTTCTGCATCCATTCGGCTGTGGCGAAGGGTACGGGCGACACACTGCCCATGCCGCCGGTGTTGAGGCCGCAGTCGTATTCGCCGATGCGCTTGTAGTCCTTGGCTTCGGGCAGTATCTTGTAGTGCCGGCCGTCGGTGAGCACGAAGACGGAGCATTCGATGCCGTCGAGGTATTCTTCAATGACCACGCGCGAGGAGGCCAGTCCGAACATGCCGCCGAGCATTTCCTCCAGTTCCTTGCGGGCCTCCTTGAGGGTGGGCAGTATGAGCACGCCTTTGCCGGCGCAGAGGCCGTCGGCCTTGAGCACGTAGGGCGGTTCGAGGGTGGAGAGGAATTTCAGGCCTTCTTTCAGTTGGGTGCCGTCGAAGGTCTGGTAGCGCGCCGTGGGTATGGCGTGGCGTTGCATGAAGGCCTTGGCGAAGTCCTTGCTGCCTTCGAGCCGTGCTCCGGCCTTGGTGGGGCCGATGACGCCGACCTGGCTCAGCCCGGGGGTGGTCTTGAAGTAGTCGGCGATGCCGTCCACCAGCGGGTTTTCGGGCCCTACGACGAGCAGTCGGATGTCGTGGTCGAGGGCGAACTGGCCGATGGCGGCGAAGTCGGACACTTTCAGGTTGACACATTCGCCCAATGAGGCCATGCCGGGGTTGCCGGGGGCCATGTAGAGCCGGGTGAGCCTGGGGCTCTGGGCTATTTTCCATGCAAGGGCGTGCTCGCGGCCGCCGCTGCCTAAGAGAAGGATGTTCATAACGGTATTGACGTGTTGAAAAAATGTTTCTGAATAGCGCAAAAGTAACGCTTTCCGCTGACGTGACAAAAAGAAAACCGCAGTATTTGAAGGTTGGCGCGCGTCAGAAGCTCCCGTCGAACGGCGTGCGGCCGGTTTCCGGGGACTCCGTGCGGCTGTCTGTGCGCCGAAAACGGCGTTGGAAATGTCTATATCGGATTTAGGCGCGGCGAAAACGGATTGAGTGCTTCACTCTCCCGATGTGTTCCGACACTGCCGGTCTCTCTGAACTTTCGGGACGTACGTTGGTGCAGGCCTGAACCGCCAATTTGGGCGCGGCCGTGGAAAACTTCGGCTTTCTTTCCGCCGTTACTGCCATTTATTCGTATCTTTGTCACACCAAAAACATAGAAAAGACTTAGCAATGGATAGAAGAGAATTTCTGAAAAGGACAGCTCTGGCCACTGTGGCCGTTGGCGTGAGCGATGTGGCGAAAGCTTCCGGACTGCTCGGCCCCGACGACACCGTAGCCGTGGCTGACGGGAAAAAGGAGACGGAGAACAAGCCTCTCATCGCTTCGGCGCCCATGTTGCAGAACTATGCCGAGACATCGGTGGGCGTGGCTTTCGCCGTCAGCAGTCTGGCCAATGGCTACGTCACCATTGGCGAGCGCCCCGACCTCAGCGACGGATGCAAGGTGAAGGCGGGCGGCTACCGCACCACCGACCTCAGCGACCGCGTGGTGCAGGTGCGCATCACGGGGCTGAAACCGGCCACGACCTATTACTACCGCATCGGCGCCGACCGCATACAGTACAAAGGCGGCTATGGCATGAAGAACCTCGGTGCTGAGGACGACCCGCGCACCTACAGTTTCACGACGGCCGGCGGCGGGGCCCCGAGCCATTTCTGCGTCATCAACGACACACATGTGAAGTGGCAGCCCTTCGAACAGTCCATCGAGATGATGGCCCGGCTGGCACCGGCCTGCGTGGTGTGGAACGGCGACGCCAGCAACACCGAGGAGACCATTGAAGACCAGATGAAGATATTTCTCACCCCCGAAATAGCGCGCAAGGACTATGCCTCGCAGACACCGTATCTCTTCAGTCCCGGCAACCACGACTTCCGCGGCATGGCCAACCGCCATCTGGAGCGCGTGTGGATGTACCGCCAGCCTGAGGAACGCGACACACGCGACTGGGACCTGGGTCGCAACTTCGCCGTGCGCACGGGCGACATTGCCCTGATAGGTCTCGACACCGGCGAAGACAAGCTCGACACCAATCCGAAGTTTGCCGGTCTGTTCAACATGAAGGCGTATCGCGAGGCGCAGACTCAATGGTTGCGCGACGCCCTGCAGCGGCCCGAGATAGCGCAGGCTCCCTTTATGGTGGCCTTCTGCCATATCCCTCTCTACGATACCAATCCGAAGCACAATCCGGGCGACGTGGCACCGGCCGATTATGATCCGAAGTACAACACCGACTTTGCCATGTGGCAACGCACCTGCGCCCAGATGTGGGGGCCGTTGCTCGAAGAAGCCGGCTGCCAACTCGTCATCACCGCACACCAGCACCATTATCGCTACGACGCTCCTGCGGAAGGACGCTCGTGGGCACACATGGTGGGCGGCGGACCTGACATGGAAGGCAAACCGGACAGATTCCCCACGGTCATCGAGGGGGACGTGAAGGACGGACAGCTCCATATTACTGTCCACAACGTGCGGACGGGACAAGTGCAGCAAACGTTCACCTATGACCGGCGCAAACTGAAACGCCGCAAGAAAAACAGGACTCGTGCGTGACAAACATGAAAATGCCGGCAACCAAACGGGTTGTCGGCATTTTTTTGATGTATGGTGGCCTGAAACGCTATCGCAAAAGGAAGAGCGCAGAGGACGGTTACTTGAGATGATCCTCAAAATAACGTGTGATGTGTTCGTAAAGGTGGACGCGGTCGTGGCCCGCCATGTTGTGTTCCGCCCCGGGATAAGTGAAAAGGTCGGGGTGGGTGCCGGCATCGGCACAGGCGCGGAGGAACGACAGGGTGTGCTGGGGCACGCAGACGGGGTCGTTGTAGCCGAAGACGATGAGCAGACGTCCTTTCAGATTGCCGGCCCGCAGACAGAGGTTGTTGTCATGGTAGCCTTCGGGATTGGTCTGAGGCGTGTCCATGTAGCGCTCGCCGTACATCACTTCGTAAAGACTCCAGTCAATGACGGGACCGCCGGCCACTCCGGCCTTGAACACTTCGGGGTAGGTGAGCATGAGGTCGGTGGTCATAAAGCCGCCGAAACTCCAGCCGTGCACACCAAGACGGGTGCCGTCAACGTAAGGCAGGCTCTTGAGAAACTCTACGCCGCGCATCTGGTCGCGCATCTCTTCTGTGCCTAGCTGGCGGAAGGTGACGTTCTCAAACTCCAGACCACGTTCGCTGGAGCCGCGCCCGTCAAGGATAAACATGACATAGCCCAGCTGGGCCATGTAGATCTCCCAGCCGCGATAACCATAGCCCCAGGAGGCATTGACCAAGCGGGTGTGGGGACCGCCGTAAACGTAAACAATGGCAGGATACTTCTTGTTGGCATCAAAATTGACGGGCTTCACCATGCGGTAGAAGAGGTCGGTCTTGCCGTCAGCGGCTTTGAGGGTACCACAGGTGATTTCAGGAATGGCGTGGCCTTTCCATTGGCCATAGTTTTCAAGCAGTGTCACCCGCTTGCCTGTGGCCGTTTGGACAAGGTCCACCTTGCGGGGCACGTCGGGCGATGTCCAGGAGTCGATGATTTGGCTGCCGTCGGCTGAGAGCTTGCCGCTGTGCACACCTTGGCCGCCGTCGAGAGGGGTGGCCTGGCCGTCATCCACTCGGACGCTGAAAAGATTGTGCTGCAAGGGGGCGGCCCACGTGGTGCTGATAATGACGCTGCGCTGGGCCGGGTTGAAGCCGAGCAAGTCAAGCACGACGCCGCCTTTATGCCCGGAGGTCAGGTTGCGTATGGCACGGCCTTGCTTGAGGCTGTACAGGTAGAGATTGTCGTAACCGCTCTGTTGGCTCCAGTAGATAAATTTGTCGTCGTCCCACGGCAAGAAGGTGAGCCCGTGCTGTGGCTCCACATATTTGGCGTGCCGCTCCTCCATGATGACCTTTTCCTGACGGCCTGTGGAGGCGTCGAACTGGATAAGGCGGGCATGGTTCTGGTCGCGGTTGAGGTTGTAGAGGTAAATCTTGCGGCTGTCGGGACTCCATGTGATACCGCAATAGTATTGGTTGGTATTGTCGCCCGTTTCGAGCCACACGGTTTCCTTGCTGCGCATATTGAATATGCCGATGCTGACCTTATGGCTGGCCGTGCCTGCCATGGGGTACTTGATGGGTTGCGGTTCCGCTATGCGGTGGCCGATGTCAACGAGGGGATAATCGGGCACCATGCTCTGGTCCATGCGGTAGAAGCAGAGCCGCTTGCCGTCGGGGCTCCAGAAGGTGCCTTTTGAGATACCGAACTCATTGCGGTGGACGCTCTGGCCATAGACAATGTCGTGGGAACCGTCGGTGCTCACCTGGAGGGCTTCTTCATCATTGCCGGCATGGTTGGTTTTGGCAATGTAGAGATTGTTGCCGCGGTTGTAGGCTACGGCACCGGCGGCGGCAGAGTAGTCATGCCAGCTGGCATCGGTCTTGAAAGTTACGTAGTGTGCCAGTTTCTTGAGTTTCCAGTCATAAATGAGCAGGCATTTGGCGTTTTGTAACACCATTTCGCTGTGTGAGGCGTCGGGAAATTTGGCTGCAGCCAGCGAGGGACAGTCTTTGGCGTTGAGGCCTGCTGCCGACATGGCGTCTTTCACGTCCTGTTGTTCGGTCAAGGTGGCCCAGCGGTTGCCGGGGTTCAGAATGCTGCACTTGGTGCTCTCCAGACGGATGAGGCGGTTGCCCCACCAGGTGTTGGCCATGGTGGCCGGCTGCATGGCACGGTAGTTCTTGCCGCCCGGGATGAGGTCATCGAGCGTGAAAGGTTTCAGTTGGGCCATTGAAGTGAGCATGGTTGCAAGTGATATGACTATAAGGAGCGAATATTTAGTCTTCATCGTCGTGGCGGTTGAATCGGCGGTTATTGTTGCCTTTTTGTTTGAATTCTTGCGATTTTCTTCCTTTACCGAACCCGTTGCCTCGCCCTTCGTGACGGTTGTCGCGGCCATAGGGCTTGCGGTGGGCGTCTCCGCTGAATTTGGGACGGCGTTCACGGTGTTCGCGGCCTTCATTCTCTTGCTGTCGCTCCTCATTGAGACGGCGGCGTTCTTCGCGCTGTTGCCTTATTATAAATTCGCGGTGGCGCATTTGCATGTATTCAGGTATGTCGCTCTGCTCGTCTTCGTTGTCGTTGGCGGTTTTGAAGTCGTAGCGTGGCTTGAGCTTGCGTTTGGCCGCGTTGCGCTCCCGTTCCTCATCGGTTTTCAGTATGTTGCCCTTGGCACGGAAATTTTCCAACTTCCCGTTGAAGATTTGATATTTGCAGAACTGGCAGTCGAGCGAGCCGTTGAAGAGGGGTATCTTTACGCTGGGCCGCAGGCCAATCTGGTCGAAGGTCTCTTCGCGGTAGCCGATAATCCAGGCGTCGTTGCCCACAAACTGGTGTTTCAGCTTCTCGCCAAGGGTGCGGTAGAGGCCGAGCAGGTTGGGTGTGGTGATGCGTTCGCCGTAGGGCGGGTTGGTTATCATGATGGCCTTTTCGTCCGGCTGCTTGAACTGTTGGATAGGCTGGGCTTCGACGGTCACTTCGTCGCTCACGCCGGCCGATTTCACGTTTTGTTGGGCTATGGCCACGGCGTTCTTGTCGATGTCGTAGGCATAGATGTGGTGTTCGAACGGGCGCTCCTGCGAGTCGTCGTTGTAGATGGTATCAAAGAGTTCGCGGTCGAAGTCTTTCCAGTTTTCAAAGGCATAATGCTTGTGAAACACGCCCGGAGCTATGTTGCGGGCGATGAGTGCCGCTTCGATGGCAATGGTGCCGCTGCCGCACATGGGGTCAATCAGGTCGCATTCGCCTTTCCAGCCGGTCATCAGAATCAGTCCGGCAGCGAGCACCTCGTTGATGGGGCTTTCCACCGAGGCCATGCGGTAGCCGCGTTTGTGCAGGCTTTCGCCCGAGGAGTCGAGTGACAGGGTGCACTCCGTTTCGGCTATGTGCATGTTCAGGCGTATGTCGGGGTTGGTCACGCTGATGTTGGGGCGTTTGCCGGTGCGCTCGCGGAAGTAGTCCACGATGGCGTCCTTCACCTTGTAGGCTACGAACTTGCTGTGGCGGAACTCCTCGCTGTAAACCACGGAGTCCACGGCAAACGATGTGTCGGGGTCGAGGTGCTCGTCCCACGGCAAGCCTTTCACGGCGTCGTACACCTCGTCGGCGGTGCGGGCGGTGAAGGTGGCGATGGGCTTGAGTATTCTCACGGCGGTGCGCAGGGCGAAGTTGGCGCGGTACATCATTTCCTGATTGCCCGTGAACGATACCATGCGGCGGCCTGGCGTCACATTGGCGGCGCCAAGGCTGTTCAGCTCTCCGGCCAAAACCTCTTCCAGTCCCTGGAAGGTTTTGGCGATGAGTTTAAATGATTCCATTTGAAAAGGGAAAATGATTTATGGATATAGCTATAAAAACAAGTGATACTAATTCTGGCCGTCTCCGGTGCGGTATTGCACCAGCCGGGCTCCGGCGGGCACGTCGTCGGTCACCCACAGGTTGCCGCCGATGACGGCGCCGCGGCCTATGGTGATGCGTCCCAGGATGGTGGCGTTGGAGTAGATGATGACGTCGTCCTCGATGATGGGGTGGCGTGGTATGCCCTTGATGGGGTTGCCGTTTTCGTCGAGGGGGAAGCTTTTTGCGCCGAGGGTGACGCCCTGGTAGAGCTTCACGTGGTTGCCGATGACGGTGGTGGCGCCGATGACGACGCCCGTGCCGTGGTCGATGGTGAAGTAGCGGCCTATCTGGGCTCCCGGATGGATGTCGATGCCCGTCTCGCTGTGGGCTATCTCGGTGAGTATGCGCGGTATGAGGGGCACGTTGAGCCGGTGGAGCTCGTGAGCCAGCCGGTAGTTGGTCAGGGCTTTCACGGCGGGGTAGCAGCTGATGACTTCACCGAAGTTCATGGCGGCGGGGTCGCCGTTGTAGGCGGCAATGACGTCGGTCTCGAGCGTGGCGCGCATCTCCGGCAGTTTGTTGACTATCTGGCAGCAGATTTCTTCTGCTTTCAGGTAAGTGGCATACACGCTGTCGCCCTCGGCGTTGACGCGGCCGAAGCACAGGCCGGCCACTACTTGCTGCGAGAGCAGCGTGTAGAGCCGTTCCACATTGACGCCGATGTTGTATTTCAGCGTGGCGTGGTTGATGCTCGACTTGCCGTAGTAACCGGGGAAAAAGATGGCACGGCACAGCTCCATGATTTCTTCCAGAGCCTTCGACGACGGGATGGGGTCGCTGTCCTTGTATTCATGGAAGAAGCCGTTCTTCTCCATGTCCGTGCAGTCTGACAATTCGTCAACGATGCGCGTGAACTGGTGCGCAAACTTCTCGGGATTCATTGTCCTATTACCAAATAAAAGATATATTTAGGCTGCAAAGTTACAATTAAACGCGTGTAATGGCAAAGCGAATGGCATATTTTTTAGGGAAAGTGAGGGACTAAGTCCGTTTTCGTCGCGCCTAAATCCGATTTAGACATTTCCAAATGCGTTTTCGTCCGACGGAAGTTTCCGCTCCAGGGGGCGCCACGGTTTTTGGGGATACAAGAAAGTCGTGCGGATTTTGAAAAAATCTGTCCGTGCCGCCCCGCTCTCTCGGCGAAAAGTCGTATCTTTGTATGCTAAAAGCAAAAGTGCAGTTTAAGACCTACAATGGCCATAGAAATTAAGCAAGTGACAACGCGGCGGGAGCTGAAACGGTTTATCCGCCTGAATTACGAGATGTATAAGGACAACGCCTTCGCCGTGCCCGACCTGTACGAGGACATGCTGAAGACGTTTTCGCGCGATAAGAACCCGGCGTTCGAATTTTGCGAGGCCGACTACTTCCTGGCTTACAAGGAGGGGCGGCTCGTGGGCCGCGTGGCGGCCATCATCAACCGCCGCGCCAACGCCACGTGGCAGAAGCAGACGGTGCGCTTCGGGTGGATAGACTTCGTGGACGACGAGGACGTGAGCCGCGCCCTCATCGACACCGTGGCAGCCTGGGGCCGCGAGCGCGGGATGACGGAGATGGAGGGGCCGCTGGGCTTCACCGACATGGACGCCGAAGGCATGCTCACCGAGGGCTTCGACCAGCTCAGCACCATGGCCACCATCTACAATTATCCCTATTACCCGCAGCACATGGAGCGTCTGGGACTGACGAAGGCCATGGACTGGATTGAAATGAAGCTGATGGTGCCCCCGCAGGTGCCCGACAAGTACGTGCGCATCGCCGAAATCGTCAAGCAGAAGTATAACCTGCATGTGCGCAAACTCAAGAGCGTGCGCGAAATAAAACGCACCGGCATCGGGCAGCGCATCTTCGACCTCATCAATGAGTCGTATGCCCCGCTGTTCGG
>JAEEGL015005098.1_pt1 | contig 14499 bp, 10 predicted proteins | sample 9134231 | NCBI WGS metagenome assembly JAEEGL01 (sample SAMN16246548, study PRJNA631951) | gut metagenome | biome: gut microbiome; feature: rumen; material: fiber-attached | host: Bos | place: Iran: Karaj | collected 2018-10
AAGCCCATCCAGATATCGAATGTTGATGTCGAAGAATATACTGCCCAACGTGAGAAATTCACAACTGAGGAGTGGATTGACTTTCTCATCCATACTCAGGGTCTGAATCCGGAGCTCCTGAACCGCAGGCAGAAGTTCATCGTCCTGTCGAGGCTTCTTCCCCACGTGGAGAACAACTTCAATTTCGTGGAACTCGGCCCGAAAGGGACCGGTAAATCTCACGTGTTCCAGGAACTGTCCCCTTACGGGGTGCTGGTCAGCGGCGGCGACGTCACGTCGGCCCGTCTCTTCGTGAAGATGTCCGGCAATAAGGAGATTCTCGGACTTGTCGGCTATTGGGACGTCGTCGCGTGGGATGAATTCGAGCAGCAGCCGGGGAAGCAGATTGACCCGACGATGATCGACACCATGCAGAACTATCTCGCAAATAAGTCGTTCAACCGAGGCAAGGCGACGCACGAAGCATCCGCATCGATGTCTTTCGTCGGCAACACCAAGCATACCGTTCCGTACATGCTGAAGAACAGCAATCTGTTCGAGTCCATTCCCCATCAGTTTATCAAAGGCGCCTTCCTCGACCGCATCCATCTCTACAACCCAGGATGGGAGATCAAGATGCTCAAGAAAAACTCCTTCAGCAATGGTTATGGCCTGATAACGGACTATATCGCGGCTGTTCTCCACGAACTGCGGAATCGGGATTTCGCCGGCGAGCTGGCGAAATACGCCAAATTTGATGGCAGTCTCTCCGAGAGGGATCATCTCGCAGTCAGGAAGACCTTCTCGGGACTCATCAAGCTCATCTACCCGAACGGTAAGTTCACGGATGAGGAGGCATATGAACTCATCGACTTCGCGGCCGAGAGCCGAAAGAGGGTCAAGGACCAGCTTTACATCATCGATGAGACCTTCAAGGCGGAACCTGCGAAGTTTGAGTACAAGAATCTCAAGAATGGAGAAGCCGTCCAGGTAGCCACGCTTGAAGAGATAAATTCCGGCGTGAAAGTTTTAAGGCCTATCCCGGAAGTCAAGTCCGAACCCGAACAAGAGGTTCCTGTTGCTACACAGACAAAGGAACAAAGGAGCGAGTTGGTTAGCACGGTAAAAACCATTCGACTCAATCAGACCGGAGTTTCATATGCCACCCTCTTCGGAGACTATATCAAGAGTGCCGGAAGAATAACAGTTGTCGATCCTTTCATTCGTCTCCCCTATCAGGTAGAGAACTTCGTCGAGTTCATCCAGATGCTTCGCGAATACAACAATGAACCCGAAAACCTTTCGGTTCATCTCTCCACGTCAAACGACGATGAGCATATCCCGGATATGATTGATATTTTTGATGAAATGAAAGAGGATCTGGAAGCTCACGGAATTGAGTTTACTTATGACTTCAAGGCTGACCATGACCGCTTCATTGAGACAGACAACGGCTGGACGATTTCTCTTGGCCGAGGTTTGGATATCTTCGAGAAAAAAGGACGTTTTACTCTCGATAGCATCTCACAACTGGAAAGGCGCTGCAAGGAGTTTAATATTTGTTACAACAGGAAATAGTTCAATTCTTTAAGTACCCTGTTCTGCAACAAGTCATTATGTTATAACATTTATGGACCAGCCCAGAGTAGAAAGAGTGTTCCGACTCATGCGTCTAATGACAGGCAACGTATTCTTTACGGTAGAGGAACTTGCCGAGAAGTTGGACACCTCGTACAGGTCAATATATCGGTATATTGACACGTTCAAGGAACTCGGATTCGTTGTGGAGAAGATTCACGGCAACGTCTACCGAATCGTCAAGATGCCTTCCCCCTTCAAGGATCTGTCGAAACTTGTTTACTTCTCAGACGAGGAGGCAAAGATCGTCTGCAATCTCATTGAGAACCTGGACAGTTCCAACACCCTGAAAGCCGCCCTGTACCGGAAACTGGCAGCCATATACGACCTCACAAGCATAAACGAGTTCAAGGGAAGCAAGTCCAACGCGGCCTGCGTCCAGGCCCTCGGGAACGCCATTGCGGAGAAGAAGAAAGTTGTCCTAAAGAACTATGCTTCTTCGAACTCCGGAGAAGTGCGTGACCGGCTTGTCGAGCCTTTCGGTTTTACGAACAACCATATTGAGGTATGGGCTTACGATTGCGAGAAAGGCGACTGCCGTCTTTTCAAGATTCCACGCATCGAATGGGTGGACATCCTCTCTGAGGACTGGGAACACGAAGACAAGCATCACCGGAAGAACATCGATGCCTTCCACATGTGTTCAGACGATGAGATCCCCGTAAAACTGGAACTCAGCCTTAGAGGGAAAAACCTCCTTGTCGAGGAGTTCCCCCTTGCAGAGGCCGGCGTCCGCCAGGAGAACGGGAAGTGGTATTACGAAGGGAAGGTGGGTGCCTTGGAAGGAGTCGGCCGGTTCTGTATTGGACTGGCCGGGGACGTGAAGGTAGTAGACAGCCCTGAGCTCACTGAATACATCAACAGTTTTGTAAAAGATTACCTAGTTTGACGGAAACTCCCCGAGCGCGAAGTTCCAGTTCGCCGGAAAGCCGGAACTTTGCCATTGAGATTTAACGTTGCGTACCGCGGTTGGACGCAATGAATGTTTAACCCTGAACTCATTTATTAATGAACGAAGACATCTTCCGAGTGAGTGACCCTGCAGAGCAAACCGTAAAGCTCTACATAAGGTACAACGACAGAGCACAGACCAAGTTCGACAACGCCAATAAGGTGAAGTTCGAAGACGTTGTCCGCGCCCTATCAAACGGCGAGTGGCCGTGCTACTTCTCCAAGAGAGGCCAGGACGAAATCCTCGTCAACATCCCCATGACCGATCCCGCAGGACAGGCGGATCTGGTTCTTACTTTCAATCAGCAAAAGTTCTCCTTCGAACTTCAGGTCGCTCACGCAAGGAAGACGAAGTTCAGGAGCAGCATTTCGCTGCCTGACCCGAGCTACTGCCTTCCGAAGAAGGCGCAGTTTTTCTTCCTGACCCCTGCCGAAGTATTTACCGACTACAGGGCCATCAATGAGATGGCTGAACTCAACGATAAGGTAGCCTCTTTGGAAGTTCCTCCCGGAATGTCCATCGAGATCCAGCAGGAGATATGGACCGAGTACGTCGAAGCACAGTCGCAGATCGTCGACGCGCTCAATGAGCCCTTCCAGGTGGAAAGCGAACCCCGTCTCTCCGAAGAGATGCGGGAAAACGGCGAGGGCGTTTACCGTTACCGCCTCGACCTGCGGCTCCCCGCGAAGGATACCAACGAGTATTATCCGCTTCGGGAGGCCCTGAATGAAGAGCTTTCCATCGAGACGGATATCGACAACGATGGCAACTGCGTGATGCGCCTCGATGATATCTATCGCGGACTCGACACCCTCATCAAGAAGAAGTTCCCTGACCGGTACGTCCGTGACGCATCCATTGGCTGCGTCGTATCCGTCCGCCCCATTCCGGCGGCCAGGAGGCTTGCCGACAAGCTCGGCGATATGGCCACCTTCACCCAGCACCGGGCCTTCGTATGCGCAAGCGACCTGAAGGTCCCCTTCGAGACTCTTTCTGCACGCCTCGGTGCCGAAGGGTACTCCCCCGTCTCCATGAGCGTCCTTTTCCACATCGCGAACGTCCAGAACCTCTGGAAATCACCCCATGTGGAGAAGTACGGAATCACCTTCTCCGAGGACCGTTCCTTCAAGAGGATCGGTACCGAGTACAACCAAAAGGAGATCTGCCTGCCCGAGCCTAACACCGCTACTACCTTCCTCATCGAGATGGGGATTGGGGAGAACATGCAGAACCGTTTCGCCTTCTTTGAAAACACCTTGAAGTATATCTACGGGGCGGAAAACGTCGACAAGAAGATCCAGTTCCGTTTCCGCCCGGATGGCGAGGCCGTCACCGAGGGCTTCACCAAAGAGGAATGGGACGATATCTGGAGGGACGTCTACGCCCTTGACTACAAGTACAACGCAGCCCAGTCCGAGGGCGGCATGTTCCTCTCCTTCGACTTCGAAACCAAGGAAGAGTTCGAGACCGCCATCTCCGGCCTGGAGAGCATCGGCAAGTTCGAGATCGTCAAATCGCCCCGCGATGATGACTTCCAGTTCAAGGTGACGACCCATCTCACAGCCAAGAAGACCGAGAAGGAGATCTTCCTTGAAAAGCTCAAAAAGCTCAACGGTGTGGACTTCGTCTTTGACTTCACCCCGGAAGTGGACGATGAGGCCATCCGGAGGAAACGCGTCTCCATCTACGTCGGCAAGCTCAACGGCTATGAGTCCACGTCTGACCACCTGGTTCTCAACCTCCCTTACATGTTCAAGGAGGACGTCAAGCAGACGGACACTTTCCTGAAGTTCTGGAAGGCTAACGGCAGCAAGATTGACTCCGTCCATGCGAACCTTATCGGTGACCGCGCCAAGCTGGACTGGCTGCAGGATGCCATCTCCAAGCTCGGCACCGGTACGGCCATCAAGGGCCCGAACAACGTTCCCGTGAACGAGAAGATCCGCGAGTTCATCTTCGACACCTCGAAGGCGGAGCCCGTCTTCCGCTATGAGAATACCGACATTGAAGAGACTCCTGAATTCAAGGAGTTCGACAAGACCTCCGTCCTGAAGCTCAATGACTCCCAGAAGAAAGCTGTCTTGAAAGGAGTCGAAGCCCGTGACCTCTGTATGCTTCAGGGGCCTCCCGGCACCGGAAAGACCACGGTGATCGCCGAGCTTATCTGGCAGCATATCCGCAAAGACCAGAACACCCGTCTGCTTCTGACCTCCGAGACGAACCTGGCGGTGGACAACGCCCTGGAGAAGCTGATGAACGAGAAGGCGGCCAACCCGGCCATGTCCGGTTACCTGACCCTCATCAAGCCGCTCCGCTTCGGCAAGCCGGACAAGTTCGAGGAAGAGGGGAAGCGCTACTCCATCGAGCGTATCGAGAAGTGGATCGATAACACGGCCACAGTCGAAGACGATTACGAGTCCGAGGTCCTGAACGAGGAAGCCATCCTCCAGGATGAAGACGAGGCCGTGGTGGTCGACGTGAACGACAACATAGTCCAGCACTGGATGCGCCGCATCGCAGACCGTTCCAAGGCTGGCGATCCCCGCTACGCCGAGGTCCTGAAGGAGTGGACGATGGGGCTTGCCATGCCGGACAAGGACACGAAGTTGCTCTTCCGCGACCTCTATTACAGCCATGTCAATGTCGTCGGCAGCACCTGTTCCTCTACGGGCAGCCCTGGCTTCCTGCTGGAATACTTGAGGACCTTCAAGGGTCTCCGCTCGGAGGATTTCCGAACGGTCAAGTCCGCCCTCTACCACTGGAAGAACGGTTCGCTCAATGACCGCGCCACCATCAACCTCGCCGAGGTCTTCTCCGTTGACGATGATTTGTCCCTCGACGATATGCGGAAGGCCATCAAGGATGCCTGCACCATCAATTTCGATACGGTTATCATGGACGAGGCTTCGAAGGCCACGCCTCCGGAGCTCCTGATGCCGCTGTGTTTCGGACATAAGTCCATCGTTATCGGTGACCACCGCCAGCTCCCTCCGATGCTCAACGAGAAGAGCTTCAAGGAAGCGCTCCAGGACCTCCATTCCAAGAGGGCCGACGCCCTTGCAGAAGAGATCGACCGCGACTTCGTTGACACCTCCCAGTTCAAGAGGATGATTCTTAACAAGCAGGTCTCTCCCACCATCAAGTCCACTTTCAACGAACAGTACCGTATGCATCCGGCGATCAATGACGTGATCAGCCAGTTCTATGAGAATGACGAGAGCGGCGGCCTGCACTGCGGACTGGATCCTGACCGTGTAGACTCCCCCGACCTCGGCGATCCCCAGAGCCGTTACCACGGCTTCTTCCAGCCGGGCTTCATCTCCCCCGATGTTCACACCATATGGGTGAACGTGGATGCCCCGGAAGAGTCCGATGGCACCTCCAAGATCAACATCCAGGAGATTTCCGCCATCAACAAGGTCCTTGAAAAGCTCAGCACCGCTGAAGGGTTCAAGGAGTACATGGCCCACTGGGACACCCTGAAGGAAGAGTACAAGCGGAACGAAGAGAAGGAGATCGGTGTAATCAGCTTCTACGGTCGCCAGGTCGGCCGCATCAAGAAGAATGTCCGTCCGAGAGCGAGGCAGATGGGACTGAGGACCAAGATCAATACCGTCGACAAGTTCCAGGGCATGGAGCGGAACATCGTTATCGTCTCGACCGTCCGCAGCGACACGGCCGTTCACGGGACGGGCACCATCGAGAACAAGAGCGCCGGATTCGCAGATTCCCCCGAGCGTCTCAATGTCGCCCTCTCCCGCGCCCGTCGCCTTCTCATTGTTGTCGGTAACAAGAAGTTCTTCTCGACCATCAAGGACAAGCAGGGTAACTTCCTCTACCGGAACGCCATCAGGGAGATTGAGAGCAAAGGAAAAGTAATCGAATACAGAGACCTCATCAATGGATAATACTAGCATACAGATCTGCAATCTTCTTCGCAGCGAAAAGAAGCAGAATGAACTATATATCGGCTGCACGGAGTACTCCTGGGAATACTCGGTCCTTAACTATACTGCCGACTGCACGGAAGCCCTGCCCCTTACCCTCATGGACAAGACCATCTGCGGGGTGCTGGACCTCGACGGGGAGCTGACTACCGTTCAGCTTGGAGCCATCCTTGGCCTTAACGTAAGCGATAACCCCGCTGCCGGAGAGTATCGCGACGCTGCAGAGGCGGCACTGTTGGATACAGCAATCCGCTCGCTCCTGGATTACAATATGGTTGAGAGGGATTTCTTCTCGTCCTCGCTCCGCCTCACCGACATTGGGCGGGAGTACTACCGCCAGGGGAAGAAATTCCGCACCCTTCAGGCTCAGAGCTTCGAAGTGTACTTCGACCGTACTACCGGAGCCCACGGGAAGGCCAGGAAGATATTCAAGGGAGTCCTCGGGCACCCCGCTCCCGCCATCACCCCCGCTTCCTTCCGGGACGAGCAGTTCCTGAAGGGATTCATCCACGAGCAACTTCCTGATCTCTATGATCCGGAAAGAGGAAACTCCTTCACGAACCTGTCCTGCCCGCCGGCTACGAAGATCATCAGGGTCCCGGTCCAGATCGGTATACTGTACAACATACTCTCGAAGGAATTCCGCTACATTGCCATTCTCAATGACGAGGTCAACGCCGACCTCAGCGCCATCATCGAAGCCAACGACAAGCTCCGTGAGGAACTGGAGATCAAGGTGAGGATCCTCCTTAAAGGCGCGTCCGACGAGACGGACCGCCCTTCGCAGGAGATCTTCGAGGCGGCCATCATTGACGGCGCAGCAGCCGGGGACTCAAAGAATGTCGCCGCAGCGATTCCTCCGGTAATGGAGCAGGAAGAGCTCTGGCAAGGTCTTTCCCTCCTCGTAGGCGAGAAGGACAAGGAAGTCTTCATCAAGACCGGCAGGCTCGGCGAGGATGAGAGCAAAGCCGTTCTGGACCTCTGTGAGAGCCATCCGGGCACGAACGTGTTCCTTTCCTACACCGAGACGGAGAAAGAGGTTCCCTTCAAACACAACCTCTTCCCGATCGAGAAGGCAGTCGAAGGCGATTATCTTCTCTGCACCCCGACGGTGACTTATGCCATAAGGGGATATGCCCTCGGGGAGACCGGCAGTGATGTTCGCGCCAACATGGTGTTCCGTTACACGGACACGGAGATAGATTCGTTCGCCCTCAGGGGAGAGTTCGCTTATGCCCTCCTTCCGAGGATGATCACCGACACCCTTAACTTCCTTGAGACCGACTTCGAGATTTCAAAACGTTCCATCCGCTCCATTTCCCATTGCGACGACAGGATTGACGTCTTCAAGGACTTTCTCAATGAGGAGACCCTCGACAAGGTCCGTTCTCGGAAGCTGGAGGTGTTCAACCGCGTGAAGATCGCCTTCGAGAAGACCCTTGTCGACAAGCTCATTGCCATTATCGGCGAGAAGGACCTTGAAGATATCACCAAGGTAAAGGAACTCGAAGAGATTGCGGCCCGCGTGGATGATGTTCTCAAGGATGGGGACGAGACCTACATCAACCTCATGGACAGCGGGCGGGCGTTCAAGCAGACCCTCAAGGAAAGGGACCGCGCCATCAAGGAAGAGCTGGCCGCAAAGACCTACATCATCGACACGAACGTCTTCCTCGACGATCCGGATATCCTCTCGAAGATCAAGAAGCCTGCACGTGTCGTCCTCTCCGGACAGGTTGTCCAGGAACTCGACAAGAAGAAGAACAAGGCCGACGACCCCGCCGTTGCAGCCAATGCCCGGAAGGCCGTCACCGCCATCAAGGCCGCGATGGACAAGGACAAGAAGGTCAAGAAGGACAAGAAGAAATTCCTCGTTACCGACTGGGCCGACATGTCCCTGCTGCCGGAAGAACTCCAGACAAAGAAAGGCGACAATCTCATTCTCGGTGTGGCTGTCAAGTACAAGAGTGATCCGAACCCCTGGATGCTGACTTCGGACAACATCCTCGGCATTACATCCGAAAGTCTCGGCATACCGGCGGTGACCTTGGAAGACTTCTATATCAAGAATGGTCTTCAGGCTCCCGCCAAGCCCGGGGAAGCAACGGGAAGCGCAGCACCTCAGACCTACATGGAAGTCTATCAGAAGATCTACGATGAAAAGGGATATGTCATTCTTCCCAAATTCGAGAAGGAATGCAAGAAATATGGCATCGACCCCGAAGAGCTCGGGTTCTCCTCCTTCCTGGACCTGATTGAGGCGGATCCTTCATTTGTCACTTCAATGAATGCCAAAGGTGTAACCTATATCAATCTCAAACGCTAATGTCAAGATTCGAAAGTTCACGGTTCATCAAGGATCCCAAGGTGATGAACCCCGAGGCCCTAAAGCGGGCCTGCGACGCTCTTGGATGGAAATATACCACGAAAGGTGAAGACCTTCTTGTCACCGACTTGGGCGGCAAGGAAAAGCTCCACGGGGAGTTCGCCCTGAAGGTGAGCGGCGGGACCGTCACCTATAACAGCTATTACCTGAAGAACGGAGCCGAGCTTGTGGAAGAGCTCAAGAGCGTCTTCTTCCCGCTCAATGTCGAGTATGCGAGGGATTCCGTTATCCGGTCCTTCTCCGCCAACGGGTTCACGTACAAGAAGGACTACCGCTTCCGTCCCACCGAAGAGGTGGCTGACCACTTCAGCATGGTCGGTTTCACCGAACTGCCCGACGAGAAGGAGAAACGCTACGAGGTGGCATTCAGCATCCTTCGCGACGGGACGGTCATCACCGATTCCAATTACCTTCCCGACGATGTAAACGACAAGGCCCACCGCTCCATGGATCACCTCCAGGAGCTCTTCGGGCGCGAAAGGGTTATGACCAAGAAGCCCGAATACGATATCTTCATCCGTGAACACGGCCTGACTTCCTCGGTCGGCCAAAAGAACAAGACAAAATAGCTACAGGATATGGCACAGACTACAGTATATGATGAAATCCGCTCGATGCTTAGGGCGAATTTCCCCCTTATCTACCTTGCAACAACTGAGTACAACCGGACTATGCAAAAGGTCCGCTCGATCTGCTTTGCGGAAAACTGCAAGTTCAACACCTGGGATAGCGTCGAGAGTCTGAAGACCCATGTCAGCTTTCCAGGCGGACGCCTGAAAGAGATAGTGGACCACCCCGCAGCGCAAGACACAAAGGACCCGCTGGCCCTGTTGGAGTATATCCTTTTCGGGATGGTCAGGGACGGAGACAAGAGCCCCGAGGTTTTCGTCCTGGAAGACTTCCACAAGTTCTTCACCCAGCGTCAGGTTCCGGAAATGCTTCGCAAGCTCTCCCTGGAGATGAAGGACAGCAACAAGCACATCGTGTTCATCTCCCCTTTCACGCAATTCCCAGTCGAGCTTGACAAATACATCACCCTGAAAGCGATCCCGCTGCCTGACAAGACGGACCTGGAGCTCCGTCTCAACGCCGTGGCGGGCCCCGGTGCCAACATCAACCCCGACCTGAAGAAATATCTAGTGAACTCCGCCATGGGTCTTACGGACACGGAAGCCGACCTGGCGTTCCGTCTGGCGAAGGAGAAAGACGGGTTCCGGAGCATGGACGCCGTGCAGGTAATATCCAGCGAGAAGGAGCAGATCATCCGCAAGAGCGGCATCCTCGACTACGTCAAGGTGGACGCCTCCCTAGAGAAGTCCGTAGGTGGTCTTGACAAGCTGAAGACCTGGCTCAAACGCCGCAGCAAGGCTTTCGAGATCAAGGCGAAGGAGTTCGGCCTGCAGGAGCCCAAGGGCATCCTCCTGCTTGGTGTTCCGGGGTGCGGAAAGAGCCTTACCGCCAAGTGTATCGCCGCCGAGTGGAAACAGCCACTGCTGAAGCTCGACATCGGGAAAGTCTTCTCGATGTACGTAGGGTCCAGTGAGAACAACATCCGCGAGGCCATCAACACGGCGGAAGCGGTGGCGCCCTGCGTCCTGTGGATAGACGAGATCGAAAAGGGCCTCGCGACCCAGGGAGAGCATGACGGCGGCACCAGCACCCGTGTCTTCTCGACCATCCTCACATGGATGCAGGAGAAGACCAAGCCGGTCTTCGTCGTGGCCACGGCGAACGATATCAGCAGCCTTCCCCCGGAGCTGCTTCGAAAGGGCCGCTTTGACGAGATCTTCTTCGTAGATCTCCCCACACGCGAAGAGCGGAAGAACATCTTCTCCATCCACCTGATGAAGAACCACCAGGGCCATGGCGTCGACCTGGACCAGGTCGCCGACCGGACGAAGTTCTTCAACGGTGCGGAAATCGAGGAAACTGTCAAGGAGGCCATGTTCATCGCCTACGTCAACAACCCGAACGCCCCGGCAGTTACTACACGGGACCTCATGGAGGCCGCATCGAACGTCATCCCGCTCGCCCAGACGATGAAGACGAAGATCGATGCTCTCCGCGGATGGGCGAAGGTACGGGCACGGCTCGCCAGTTCGACCGAGAACACCGAGTCCGTCGAGGACTCCATCTCGCTTGACGGCAAGAGCTTCCGCATCCCTCAGACCCGGACCGAGAAGTCTGAAGACATCTTCTAATCGAACGCACCATGACAGATTATACCACTGTAAACTACGAGCCGCTTTTCAGGGCTTATGAAGAGCAGACTATCGTGAAGGCCACCGTCGGGGAACTCTCCGGTAAGGGCCATCAGGTGTTCGTCTTCGGCATCCCTGCCTACCTCCCCATGACGCAGGAGGTCCCTGGCATGGACGTCGATCCCGGCCACGAGACCGAGGTCTGCATCATCAAGATCATGCCGGAGACCAACAATGTCGTGGTCTCGGCAAGGGTCGCAGACGAGAAGAAATCCAGCGCTGCCGCCGAGAAACTGAAAGTCGGCGCGATCGTGACGGCTCGCATCAAGAGCATAACCCAATACGGCGCATTCGCCTCCATCGGAAGCGTTGACGGTCTCATACATATCACGGAGCTCAGCTACCAGCGCATCAGCGACCCCTCGACGGTCGTCTCTGTCGGCCAGGAGATTCCCGTGAAGATTCTCAGCATCTCCGAAGAGGATGGAAAGGGACGCCGGAAAGTCGAACTTAGCCACAAGCAGGCACTCCCCGATCCCTGGGACTCGCTGACCATCAAGGCTGGAGATATCGTGGAAGGGGTCGTGGACCGCATTGTCGATTACGGTTTATTCTTTACAGTCGAAGGGATCCCTGCAATGGTTCACCGATCCGAGCTGTCGTGGTTGGTCCATTCCCCCGACCCCCGCACGGTCGCAAAGGTCGGCGATACCATCAAGGCCAGGATCCAGTCCATCGACGTGCCTCATAAGAAGATTGCCGCCAGCATACGGGAAGTCACCGAGGATCCCTGGAAGACAATTAGCATTGAACCCGGCGATGTGCTCGATGTGGTCATCACCAACCAGACAAACTTCGGCTTCTTTGTGGGCGTCGGTGACGGTATCGAAGGCCTGCTGCACAACAACGACCTCGGATGGACCAAACAGGATAGGGAGGCCATGAAGGAGACCCTCTCCGTCGGTGACACCGTCCGGGTGGTCCTGCTGGAGATCGACAGGGACAAACACAGGCTGTCATTCTCCTTGAAGCACCTCACTCCGCAGCCCTGACAATCAGCATGAAAGCGGTTATACAAAGAGTCAGCTGCGCATCCGTTACAATCGACGGCGAAACCAGGTCCGAGATAGGGCCTGGCCTTGTCGTTCTTCTCGGAGTGGGGCATGAGGACTCGAAAGAGGACATTGACTGGCTGGTCCGGAAAATTGCCGGGCTCCGGATATGCAACGACGAGGACGGGGTGATGAACCGCAGCATCCTTGATACCGGAGGGAATATCATCGTAGTGAGCCAGTTCACTCTGATGGCCTCCACCAAGAAAGGGAACCGCCCGTCTTACATCGGTGCCGCCGGTCACGAGAAGGCCATCCCCCTCTATGAACTGTTCTGCCATGAGCTCTCGGATGCCATAGGGAAGCCAGTCGGTACCGGAGAGTTCGGGGCTGACATGAAAGTAGCCCTCGTGAACGACGGGCCCGTTACTATCTGTATTGATACAAAAAACAAGGAATAACGCCATGGTTGGAAAGTACCCGGTAATCACCCTATGCGGAAGCACGCGTTTCAAGGAGCAGTTCCTTGAGGCACAAAAGCGCCTCACCCTCGAAGGCAACATCGTTATCAGCGTCGGTCTTTTCGGTCACTCGGGAGATGATGAGGTGTGGACAGAAGGGACGAAGCAGATGCTCGACGACATGCACAAGAGGAAAATTGACATGGCAGATTCCATCTACGTGATCAACGTGGGTGGTTACATCGGAGAGAGCACCCGAACGGAGATCGAGTATGCAAGAAAACAAGGTAAGCAAATCCTCTATTTTGAATCTTAAGCATATGGCTGAACAGAAAACCTCCCCCTGCGAGAACTGCAAGTTCCGCGCTCACTACGACAAGGACCCGAAATCCTTCCTCAGCCGCTTCTGGCGCTGGCACATCAACTTCTGCCCAGGCTGGAAGAACTACTTTACCCACCAGGACGAAGAGACCAAGGCCGTCCTCCGGGAGAAGTACCATTTCGAGAAATACCAATAGAGAATGCTGCTCCTGTTTGAATCCATAGCGGTCTGCCTTTTCTTCACGCTCTTTGTCGCCGTCATGGCAAAAAACCCTGTGAAGAGCATTTTCAACTACCCTCCCGCCATCATAAAGAGGGCCGGGGAGCTAGGACTTGTCGATGAAGGGAACCGCTCCGGCGGAACAGCATTCTATGCAAAGAAGATTACGGCACTTGCGGTTTTTGGCGTTCTTCTGGGACTTCTTGCCCGCTATGTCAACCATGCGGAGACCTTCTTTGTGGGAGCAGGCATAGCATACTTCCTCTGGTGCGTCGGGAATGTCTACGATGCCCTTGTGATGGACTGCCTCTGGTTCTGCCATGACAAGCGCTTTGTCATCCCCGGGACGGAAGACATGACGGAAGCCTATCACGACTACTGGTTCCATATCAAGGGCGCGCTGATCGGAATGGTTCTCGGCATCCCGGCGGCCCTCATAGCCGGATTAGTGGTCTTGGTGTTATAACGCCGCATGTCCCGCATCATCTTCCATATCGATGTCAACTCCGCATTCCTTAGTTGGAGCGCGGTGAAACTCGTGAAGGATGGTCAAGCGGACATCCGTCTCATCCCATCGGTCGTCTCCGGAGACCCTTCCGACAGGCGGAGCATCATCACGGCGGCGTCCATCCCTGCGAAGAAGCTCGGCATCAAGACGGCGCAGCCCGTCTCCATGGCCCTCCGGACCTGTCCGGGGCTTGTCATCGTCCGGGGAGACTGGGAGTGGTACAAACGCTGTTCGGAAGGGTTCATCTCCGTATGCCGGAGCTACTCCCCCATCCTGCAGCAGTTCAGCATCGATGAGTGCTTCATAGACATGTCCCTACGCTGCAGGAAGAGAGACCCGGTGGAGATCGCCACCCGCCTCAAGGATGATGTCAAGGCCAGGTTCGGGTTCACTGTCAACGTCGGAGTAGGGTCCAACAAACTCCTGGCAAAGATGGCCTCCGATTTCGAGAAGCCCGACAAGGTCCACACCCTATGGAGCGAGGAGGTGCCGGAGAAGATGTGGCCGCTCGGGGTGCGTGACCTCCTGTGGGTCGGGAAGAAAACCGAGGAGAGGCTCACGGCATACGGCATCCGGACCATAGGGGACCTGGCGAAACTTGAGATAGGCCACCTGACACGTATCGTCGGGCAGAAGTTCGCCCTGCAGCTGCATGAGAACGCCAACGGGCGGGATGACTCCCCAGTCGAGACGGAGGTCCAGGAGGCCAAGAGCTACAGCGCCGAGCGCACCTTCCCAAAAGACCTCACGGACCCGAGGGAGATAGACAAGGCGATGTTCAATGTCGCATGCATTGTGGCACACCGTATCCGGAGGGATGACTTCCGTGCGTCG
>JAEEGL016361033.1_pt1 | contig 14499 bp, 13 predicted proteins | sample 9134231 | NCBI WGS metagenome assembly JAEEGL01 (sample SAMN16246548, study PRJNA631951) | gut metagenome | biome: gut microbiome; feature: rumen; material: fiber-attached | host: Bos | place: Iran: Karaj | collected 2018-10
CGTTATGACCTAGCCGGAATCCAGGAAGATCGTTCCAACCCTCCTACTCCGGTAATGATGTATGAGGACCCAGAAATTGAGATCCTCGCAAGGGAGTTTGGGCCTATGACTGAAGGGAAAGTCATAGAAATCAGATTGTCCGACCTTCTTCAAATCCTACCGAGGACAAGGAGAAAGACGGATGCTTATAACAGTCTCAAAAAGAGATTGGAAGCGTTAGGAGTCCAGCTTAGGGTGACCTCCAGAGTAAATAACCAAAACAATGAGCAAAACGAAGAGTAAAAGAGGAAGATTTGATATTACTAAGCTAAAAACAAATGATGCTGGACTATATGAAATCACGGCCTACTACTACAGAAACAAGATAACGGGTAAATACTATTGCGGCGTCACCCTTCATCCAGACAACAGAAAATCAATCTGGAAAGGCCTGAATAACGGGTATGCAGGAAAGAAACTAAATGATGCCAGGAAGCAATATGGGATAGGTGATGATATCTGGGAGTATAGTCCAACGATAGTCCTAGTCGCAAATATTAATGATGTGAAAGATACGATGGACAACGTTGAGATAGCCCTTATTCTCAAATATGATTCCTATCGAAATGGGTATAATTCAAATTTCGGTGGATTAGGAAGAGGATCCAAGGGTCATGTGTCTGTTACAATGCCTGGAGTCGGTACCGTAGTGTATAACTCTTGTGAAGCAGTGGCGGCAGCTCTTGGTATGTCTCCCGGAATTGTCTACTACTACGTCTATACCAGCAAGACTCATAAGAAGAAGGACAACGGCTATGTTTTCGATGTTGTGGCTCCTTCATGGACAACCTCTACTACGACTCAGCCATGAAACACAAACTACACCTTACCGGAGTGGCGGTAGATTTGTCCGCTCCGTCCGCCGATATACTTGCTGTCCTTCAGGCCTCTCTCGACCGCTTTTACAATCAACTGGTAAAGGCGGATTCTTATACCGAACTGGATGAACGAACCCTGGAAATCGTCCTTATCCGGCATCTTCCCTACGAATACAGCTGTATCATCAACAGTTGTATCAGTTATATTGACGCTTCTATGTTATCAGGTTTTCCAGAAGAAGATTTTGAGTTTAATCCCGTGTCAGGAAGAATGCCTGTAACCGGTCCACTCATTCCATGGGGTAAATGTTGGTTTGTTCCACTTGCTTCTTTCACAAGTCTCATGAAACAAACGAATGAAACCCTCCTTGGTGAGAAAATAAGCCGGATGCAGGTGGATATCTCTATGGACAAGATCATCGTTAAAGTGAAGTATCCTCGGGCAAAGGGCAAATATGATGATGACATTGCTGACTTGGAATCCGAGATAGGGCCACTGGAAGATCATCGTGGAGAAACGCTGACCTTCTCATTGAAACGACTGGGTGAGGTCTGTGAAAGGACGTATCTGAAGGTAAAGTCTTATCAGGGGCTCAAGTCATATCTGAAGAAGACTTATGAAATTGAACTGGTTATCACATAGACCGGGATAAGGCAGCTGGGGGAACCTGGCTGCTTTTTCTTCGTTTGTTTCGCTGATCCAAATACAAAAGCAGGACTCACTTCATCGTTCGTCCTGCCAAGTTTCTCAGAGTTTAGTCGGTTATTAGTGAATAAGTGTTTTGTGTTTGTTTCGTTAAAGATACAACAATCGGCTGACAAATCAACCGGGAATAAAGATTATCTTTGTAATCACAACGATTCACGACGCAATGATTACTCCTGAGGAATACGAGAAAAGAGTTAAGTCGCCGATTACTGATGAAGATGACGATATGAAGCTGCCAATCCCTGTGGTTGTAATTATCGTTGTGTTGTCTAGTTTAATCGGAGTTTTCATTGTCTGCAAAGCGATATTTGGGCTTTAATTGCTTTCTGCTTTTTTCAAATCATCAGCCGTATAAGCCCATCAGATTCACAAAGGTTTCAGGGTGGGACATAACGACGGCATAGATCATCCTTCCATCTACCGGCTGCTTATCCCATCTCGTGAACAGGCCCTTCTCGTTGATCTCCTTTGCGATCTGGTCTATCTTCATTCCGTGGTTAGAGGATGCCAGGACAAAGACTATGGCTTCTTCGATTTTCATGGTTATTGGGCATCGAGGATTCTGCGGATTCGGATTTCATCGAGGTAAAATGGGGTTTCAGTATCAGACGCTACGACGAAAACAAAATGATCTATTTGAGGCCAAAAAGAGACTTCCCCCCTCGACCAATCATCAAAACTTTCATCACGAAGAGGAATAATCACTCTTTCCCATCGGCCATCATGAAGATAGTCTGAAGCTCTAAATCGTGCATTGAGGGTCGCGTTCTCCCTTGTTGTCAGATTTGGAATAGTTTCGGCCCGGATATCCAATTCTAGATTAGGGTTGTCATTACGAATATAAAACTCCAAATAATAATCTCCGTTAACTAAAGCAGACAGATCCGCACAATTATGTGCGTCATATTCTGAAAAAACGAACTGATTAGGAACCTTCATATAAATAAAGAGAGGGTCCCACTGACGATAATCTGAAAACTTGATGCAAGTACTACCCGCAAATGGTGATTCAGCACAACCAAGATTCACGTATTGCTCGGGATTGCCTTTGGAGTCAGAATAAAGACAAACACCGTCATCATAACTAATCTGATAATTCATCTTGTTCCACTTAGGAATAAGTCTGCCATCTTCTATTCTGAAATAAAACTTGGCATTGGGTCCACTCTTAGTTGCGGCCATATAGGTCTTTCCTTTATATTCATCGAACTCAATCCAAAACAACATATTGTCATCTTCCATGCTGAAAGAATCATCGTAAACAAGATACCGTTGTGTAACATCGATAAGTGTTCGTCCTCTCACTTCCAATATCTGAACGGCCCATCGTTCAGTAACATCAACTTCATTTACAAGTGAGCCTGTTCTGGACATAATGATTTCCTCTTTTCCGTCTCCGTTTAAATCAAAGAACGTCATGTCAATCGTTCCATCATATCCACGGATATGCGATTCAGGGAATCTAAGATAATCACAATATGCTCCAGACCCATCTCCCCAAAATACAATAGGCATATTGTTTACATCCCAAGGCCAACCAATATGCTCGCTTCCCCAAGTGTCATCTCCCGCACAAATCAAGTCAATATTTCCATCATGATCTATGTCAAACAGTTCGGCAATCGTCATTCCTGTCATTAATGACTGATCAACCAAATCAAGTTTCGTTTCAAAAAGTCCGAAGCCATTGTTCACTAAGAACAAAGATTTGCCCCTCCCAGTGTCAACTAAAAACAAATCGATATCGCCATCATTATCGATATCTCCAGAAGCGCCCCCATGATAATATGACACATAATTTGGAAACCTAAGATCTTTATATATAGGGCCATTTTGGCTGAGAAGAATTACGGGATACTCACCTGGCCAAGGGTCGTTATCATAGCCATGACCAATTAAAGCAATATCTGGAAAGCCGTCCGCATTGAAATCACCAAAGACAGATTTCCGATTATTATTCATCCCCAATAGTTTTGAGTCATTTAGCTCATCAATGATAAACTCACCGTTTTCATTAGACAAATAAAAATGTATCGGAAACCGAGAATCTGCTGACCAATCAGTATCAAACGTAATTATATCAAGATAGCCATCTCTATTATAGTCAACGGCAAGATAGCCATTACAATGGCCGCAAAACTGAGAAAAGTCTATCTCAGGGTAATGACGTTTTAATTTTGCAGACGGTTGCATCAAATCGGGAAGAGGATAGCGAAGACCAGCTTTAGCAAACAAAGCAACGATTTCTTTATTATCCTCGATATTGACAGTTATTTCTGAAGCATTACCAGAAACATCCCCGCTCCAACCTTTGAAAACAGACCCTTCCGAAGGTATTGCCTTCAATAACACCTTAGTGCCATACTCAAATTCAGCCCTAGTATTAGGAAGTAGGTATTCATCAACGACACCTGGGCCAACGATCTTAAGGTTATATGCATACTTATTCTTGGTAAATACTGCCTTAACGGACTTATCGCCTAATACCGTAATTCTCTCTGGATTAATGCTCCCGGACAAATCTCCTTCCCAATGGTCAAATGACCAACCGGAGGCTGGGGTTGCCGTGAGTTCTACTATCGTTCCCGAAGAATAGTCAGTCTTCGTCGATATCACCCGTTCATTGACCACTCCCTCTCCCTCTATAGACACGTTGAGGGGATAAGTCTTAAGTTCGAAGTTGGCAATCACGTTCAAATCTGATGTGACCGTAACCGTCTTGGGATTTTCCGTGCCTGAGAGACTGCCGCTCCAGCCAGTGAAAACATAGTCACCCTTAGGACTAGCATTGAATGAAACAGAGGAGCCTTCAAGTATGGATCCGGAGGGAGGGGTAATGATGATACTACCTCCGTTACTTGGTTGAACGCAGGTTGTTATATTGAAATAGGTCTCCTGTTTACACGATACAAGCAAAAGAAACGAAAGAAATGTGTAGAATATGGTTCGCTTCATGCTTTAGTTAAGGATTGTGGTTATCAGTGCGAAGATACTCAAAATACTCGATTCCTACATCTCATCCAGGCAATTTGCGTTTAATCATCATCTCAGCACCGTCCCAAAAACCACTAAACCCTTAATTGTAGAAAAGAAACCGTTATAAATACGCATCCGGACACCAGAAAAAGCCCTTGATGCCTGAGCCGAAGAGGACAGGATAACATCAGGAGCCGGGAAAGGAGAGGCAATACACTCAAGTTGTATCATTGCCGAACCCGACCCTCTGATGTAGCCGGAAATATGATATGAACAAAGAACCGCTTAGACCAACCAAAGAAGGAAGATTTGGGTAGCGGTTCTTTTATTTTCTTTTTTTCATTTGTCCGATGATGTATATTAAACTGGCTATCACATCGCCGGTTCCAAGACAGCTGGGATTCCTGGCTGCTTTTTGTTTTTCTTTAGGTGCCTGCTGTTTATGAAATGAAACATAAGGGATCTTTCAGATTCTTACCTGGTCCCATAGGAACAGAGCCATTTAAAAGCTCATTACAGGCAGAGACAAAATCATTGAATAAGTCACTCAATCCGACTTCGCAAGGAAGATTATTAGAGCCATCGGTGAGGGTTATTCCTATTTTCGGTGTAGAGGAATGAACAATACCACAACGGACAATAGCATATAGAGAATCATCGACAGTATGATTGTTCTTCTGATAAGAATGGAGTCCAAGATTGCTATACTTCTGTAAAGATTTAAATGTATTTAGGGCATTATTGAAATCATCATTACTATGCCCGCTGCTAAACAAGTTATCTTGAGATATGGCCTTCCCGAGAAATTCTATTCCAGATGAAATGACCAGAAACGCAGTGAAAGAATGGCCTTCCGCAACGAGACTATTCAGCTCTTTAATATAGTAATCATTAATAAAAGAAGCATAATCTACTGGTACTTGCGATGTGTTTGTTGGTGTTTGTCCGGTGCTTGCCATATTGCCTATATTATAATGTAAAAAGATATGTTCTTTCAGAAAATGGATTCTTGACTACTGAAGAGACTTGATCCAAAGATTTCCGAACCAAATCCATTATGTGTTTGAGTATTTCGGACCTATTGAAAAGATTAATTATGGAGCTTAATGAAGTGCTGGTCAACTATTGATTTGCAAATACTTCCACTATGTGTTTTCTTTGGAATAACTGAAAAATAGATTCTTTAGCGCCGAGTACTATGTAGTATACATCCAGATCAAAGCCTTCTGGCTTATCTGAGACAACCGCATACTGCATACCTTCCCACTTTTTAAGATTTCGAATTGTTTGAGTAGCCGTCTCTGCGGAATCGAACAAACGATTATAAAGCCAATAATAGCGACAATCCGAATAAATAACATTATTGACGACTTCTTGTTGGAACCAAAGTGAGGCCGTTGCGGCAGTGCTTATTTCCAGCAAATCTAAATGCCCCTTTTTTTCAAGTTTCATTAATTGTTCGAGGGAAACGATTTCAATATACTTCCTCACCTCAGAATCTGATGCAAATTCTTTAGCATCAGGCGTAAGGCTCGATGTGTGCACAAAGAAACCATTAAAACGGCTTCGCATACACACACCAAAGAACTCTCGAATCTCATGTACGTGAACAGGTGTCGTAGGAGCATAATGCTTACACTGTACATAGGATGAACGACCATTCTTAGATAATATGATATCTATTCCACCATCAGCAGACTGTTTGGTGACTTTGGCCAGATATCCTAGTTTCCGATAAACATCAGCGACTTCATGTTCAAAAGATTGATGCGACATCCCTCTCCATTCCTCTTGAGTTCTGATCTTAAAAACATCAAAACATTTTAGTTGTTCACTACATCGTGATAAGTATTCTTTACCCTTTGGTCCGTTGATAAAACGGATTAATTCGTTCTTTTTCTTTATCTGAAGTTGCTCTTCTTCAAGCTTCTTACATAAAAATGCTTCATACTCATTCTGTTTTTCTTCATAGTCTTTTATTAGGTCTTTATACCTATCATAGGATTTGACATCTTTATTTAACTCCTCGAAATGAGCAGGCAAGTATAACAAGACAAGAGTGGCCAGAAAGCATAACAGCATTAATCTATTGGACAATTGATAATGGCCAACAACAAATACGAGGAGGGAAACTAGCCCAACAATATAACCAACCACAAGGGGCCACCCAAAATCAAACTTTCGATGTCTTTGGGCTCGATTCGGATGTGTTTCATATTTAAGAAAAACTCTCTCTGATATATTGGCATCAGAGTACTTTGGCTTAACTGGTGGGGTAGATTGAATACGACGTGTTGGAGATGTCGAAATAACGGCATTCTTAGGGAGATACCCATAATTGTGTCGAGTATAGTTCTTCTTATGCTTATAATATGCCATCAGTCCATAATTTACACTCCAAATACAAAAGTAGTCAATGATGTCATTTCTTGCAAGACCATCCATTTCCGTGTTTTCCTAGTGAGAAGAAGCAATGCTTTTCTCATTTTGTATGCCTTGGCCGTTATGACATGGGCGTTTCTGTTTTCGCCCGTGATAAACATCTCCGCCTATAACCTGGATATTTCGCAGCAAAGTGCCCCCTTTGTTCCCATTTTAAACTGACCCCTCGTGAGGGGGGCAATATAGAGGGGATTTTCCAAATAGTCAAAAAAGGAAAGATTATTACAATACAGATTCTGACAGACATCAGCCACGAACAACGGAGAAAAGCATTCATATCACCGATATCTATCAATTCTCAAAACATGCAAAAAAAAATCCCAGAAGAGTGAGCTTCAGGGATTATAAAAGCGAGAGATGGTAACAATAATGAATAGTAGCCGTTTTTCCTGATCAAAACCTACAGTCCTTGCAAATCAACAAGTTTCAGTCTATAGACATTCTCAGGAATCTCCCATTTAGGAAGGCTATTATTATTCTTGAATTGCCGCAATTCCGCTGCGAGCTCTTTTATTTTATCATATAGTTCAACTTCGGGCTTCAAAAGTGGAGATGATGAAAACCTCGCATTCTCAGGTTTCCCGGAATACTGGGTCACGCTTTTTAGTCTCCTGATATCGGTATCAACAATTGCTTTTTTCTTGGACAAGATATCTTCAATTTCATCCGAAGTGATGGTACTGTTAGGTGCCCCACCGATAGTGCCCATAGCAGCTTTTCCAGGGATAGTGACACTGGAGCCGTCCATATATGTGATAACAATACTGTTGAGGCGAAGCTCTTTTGCTGACCAATTATAAATAATCGCTTCCCAAGTACCACCACTTGTTTGCCCAGGCTCCACGGGCCCAGTATCTCTGCCGCTAAAAGAGCACGTATTTCGAATTGAACAATAAACTTTATCGTTTACGGCATTATATGTGGTACCAGACCAATTCAAATACTTGATTATCTTTTTACCCATATTCGTATAATTCAATACAAAATCACATCCAGCGGCAGAATTTGGCGATGCAAGATATGCGGTGTTAATTCGAATTACTGATAGAGCTTTCTTTGTCGACGCGTCTACTGAGGATTCCCAGACCGCATATTCTTTCTCAATCTCAGCCCTTTTTTCCGCTATTAATCCTTTGGAAAGTGAATCTACGATCTGCTGTTCGTTATCCTCAAGATACTGCAACTTGGACTCTGCTTCAAGAATCTTTCGTTGAACTTGATATAGGTACTCCTCGGAAAGCGACACAATTCTCTCTTTTAATTCTTCATAATGGTCCGATATTGAATTGTTTTTGTTTTCTATTAAAGAGTTATCAGGGCAAACACTCGAAGCCAAGTAATAAAGATGGCCATCATATTCAACAATATAGTAATCATAATATGGTTGCTGGGAATCCAACTTTGCAAAACCAATTACAGGTAATTCGGTGTCTTTAGAAATCTTTCGAGCTTTATTATATAGATAATTGGATACCTCTCTACTTCTATCAATCCTCCCTTTCCGATCTCTCTCACTCCTAACAGAATCCTCTCCCCATCCTAAAGGGAATAGTTGGCTTCTCTTAGGGATAAGTATACTATTTGAATTGTCATCGAAATATGGCCAATCAACTTGAGCCTTCATCATAAAAGGAAACAGTACTAGAGCAACAAATATTAACAAGACTTTTTTCATATTCATATTATGATTAGTATCGTATCTGTATACACGCAAAAATAAACATAAGTTGGGAAAAGTCATTACTTTTGCACTTGGACTGCATGAGAATGAGGCAATTACTCATCTAGGGACGAAACCGAACAAATGGCAACTACTTTTAAAAAAAAACTTATGGCAAGCTTATATTCTTTTGTATCCAGGAAAAATGTGGTTCAACTACTATCCTATTCCGGGTTAGTGATTAGTTGTTGAGCCAAATCACATCTTTCTGCAGTTGCTCGGAAATCATCAATCGAACGCTCTAATGTGTTATTTATTTGCGAGGCGGCATTAAGGATTCTCTGATACTGCTCCAATGCCTTATCGCATAATTCTATTGATTTCTTTAACGAAAAGAAGGATTCCGCATTTTCCGATTTTGAAATGTCGCTATCCAATGCTATTCGGAGTTTATCAATCGCTTTCCAATAGTTTAAAAAACTGCTCTCTCCGCTTTCTCCAGTTTGTTTATTGTCTTGGAGAGCCTGGCAAAAATCGAGAACATACTTCTTTTGATTGTATCCTAGCCAACCGTGGGACAACGCTATATCTTGGATTGAGATTAGTGATTCTCTAATAATGATCAGTTTGTCGTGTATCTCATTTGATAGCCCGTCACACATATTATTGATTAAATCAATAGCTGGCGACATATAATCGGAGATACTATAATAATTGTTCAATGCAAGCGTCGGATCCTGGACCGATGTCCCTATCAAAGCTAACAGCAGGTCTTCTCTATCGCTTTCACTCATCCTTCGATATAAATCTGAAGGGGCCCTTTCTAAACGAAGTGTCCTATAGGGATTATCTAATAGTTTCTGTTTAAAATCATCAATTTTGTCTATACGCGTATTTATGTCCGCCTTGGCCAATGCTAAATCTGACATCATCAACTTAATGCGGGTCTTAAACAACTCAGATTCCTTTGCTTTTTCAGACATTTTATCATTTTCATATTGTGAAGAAATGATATCATTCGCATTCTTCTGCATCAGAAAAGCAAGAAACGTTACAATCACACCGGCAATAGCAATGAAAGGACCCATTGTCCCGGCAATAGTATCTCCGATTTGTCCTGTCCCAGTAAAATCTATGCGACCTTTGCTGGTAAAAATTAACGGCGCAAATAACGCAAACACAATAATTAATCCGGTCAAGACATACCAGCCAATGTATGATTGCTTCTGATTCTTCTTCATTGTTCTGTTCTTTTTTCAAAGGTAATCTTTTTTGTTTATTCATAGAAGATTAGTTTGGCCAATCTATTATCCTTTGCTTTTCATGCATTAATGTATGGATAAGAACCCGCTAATAGCTCCCCCTCCTTTCCTTCCTTATAAACCCGATCTTACAGACCAGAATATCAACAAATAAAGCTAACGGATAGAACAAAAGACTTGAAATCAAATAAAATGAAAAAATCGTTCCCACCATAGAAGGGTAGAGAACGGTTTCTTTTTTCCAGATTGAAGAGGTTATCAATGAATCACCAATCATCAAGAGTATCTACAGCGGTATTGCCTTCGTCCATGGCTTTTTGCATCTCCACAAACTGAGCTAGTAGCCTTGCCTCAAGTTTCTCTAAACATTCCTCCATCTCCTCATCTCTTTCTGAACCAAAAGGCTCGTATGCCGCAATGTTCCTTGTAAATTTGCCACTTGACACATATTTATTGCCCGTCCTACGAATATCGTAGTCGCCAATATTAAAGGAAACTCGTACGCGACCATCTCGACATTGTACACTAACAACATGAGAAATATCATAATCTTCGACGCACATGCCATTATACTGATGAACATCCCCATATATGCCTTTGGCGATAATTGAAAAATCCTCGGGGTTTTTATTCTCAATGACCGATTTTCCGCTTCGATAAGCATAAGTAAAATAGTTCTCAAATATCTTGTAGAGTTCCTCTCTAGGGAGATTTTTCGACGATGAGAGCACTTTATAATAGGTGACACTTCCGTTCTCAACAATATACTGCATATCCCACCAATAAGGGAGACCTCCTATTCTTGGTTTATACTTTTCGTCTTTTTTCACATAATCACGAATATGATCAACAATATCATCTGAAATATATTCAAATCTATCAAGCACTTTTGGATAATTTCCAGAAGGATCCATTATTTTAGTTTCTATTGCTTGGGAACGGTCGCAAATGATGGCAGTATGCTCTATATCTGTTAACCAGAAGTCGAAGGATGCTTTGCCAGCATTAACAGCATATTTAGCCTTATACCTTACCGAGTACGAATCCTTGTGGTTTCCCTCTCGATTACAATACAGGGGGTTAATTTCTCCAACGAAAGACTGAGCATCCGGCATCTCTAACGCCAAAATCTCAGTAATATATGTGTTAATCTTATCAAGAACAATGGCCTCTTGCCCTTTCTTGTAACTGAAAGTGTGAGTGATTGTTGGCTTTTCCTGGGCAAAAACGAAAGAGCCTACTATTAACGCCGCGAATAATACAAATAATCGTTTCATGATATGAGTTCTAAAACTGATTCTTGACAAAGATAATCACATCATACTTTTTTTCCAATAACCAAATACTGCTCAATCACTTTCCCTTCCCGATAGATTGCAAACCCTCTCTTCCCTGACCTTAGCACTATCCCACCATACCAACAACCAGGTCTTTTCCCGGCTTTCTTAGCTCGCTTTAGAGCTTCTTCAAGGGTATGGCAGTAGTAGGTTGTCATATCGACGGTAAAGGTAGGCCGTCGATGTGCTAAGGTAGGGTACAGATGAGAGGATCTTTATACCGCCAGGATAGAGAGCAAATAACTTATCACGGTTTCATTTGCGGACAAGTATCGCGTTAATATCCTCCGTGATGCTGATGTGTCTTCTGAAGAATAACACTCAATAGTGCGAGCTGTTATTCTCTCTATACGTTTGCTGAGCGGCATCTTTTCATATATATCCTTTACGCCCAAAACATACTCTTTCGCAGCATTGAAGTCCTCGGAACTTGTAGCTTTTAGGTAGTAAGCACATGCCAATGTGAATTTGTCGTCCAATAAATAATCGCAAATAACATCGAACATATTCTCACCGGGAGAAACCTGAATACCCATAATAAACTGGGATAAATCTACGGGTGCGGATTGCGCATTCTGCCCTGCCCCAATTCTGGTTTTAAATTCAGCTTGTCCGGCATCAAGAACTTCTTGGATGCCTTTGAATAAACGCTCAGAAGCACCTTCTAGAAGATTTCTTTTAGCTTCTCTCTCCGCAACCAACTGTCTTTGGTGCTCTTCCTCTTCCCTTTGACGACGTTGAGCTTCTTCTTCGACTTGCCTATAAAACTCCAGCATCTCCTTCTTTCGTCGCTCCTTTACTTTATTTGCCTCCAAATCGGCGGCCAGAGTATTTTCAAAGTATTCCTGAATGTGCTGAGACTCAAAAGAAAACTCTTCTTCAGTAATAATTCCGGCATCACGGAAACGTGTCAACTGCAAGAGTTTTTCATATCTTTCATATCTTCCTGCCTCATTTCGATCGATAACAACTGCAGTCCCGAATGCTGTTAACATGAGCATGGAAACACCCTTTCCTGAAATCTCGCTTAAACTAATCCTAAACCCGACAATGGCATTGGCTCCGATAGAGGATGCTTTTTCCGTGAGATCTCTTTTTGCATTGTCATACAGTTCGTTCATCCTATTCTGGAATGCATTCGAGCGGCCACCAATGATATCTGTAATACCGGCCAAAAATTCTGAAAGGAATCCCGTTCCGATGACAACATTGGTAAAAATTAAGTCGAGATTCTTGGTAATGCTATACCCTTCAATGCTTTCAGTCGTTGAAATGAAAAAGGTGTTCATGGATATAAGAAAGAATCTTTCAAAGACAAGGTTTATACAATATCACTATTCATACCATTCCATAAAGACAGGATCATGGTCGCCCCAAAACTGCGGAACATAAAGATGGCAGTTATAGTAATCCTCCAAAGAAGAAATAATAAACTGTTGGACGTAGCAAGGACTAGGTGAATAGATAGATGGTCCTTCGCCATACTCTATTATTTCCTCTTCTAACTGGTCATATATTAGATTCTCAATATCAATATAATACTCACCAATACTCTTTCCTTCGTCATACTCATCAACCGTGTCCGAACGAATGATTTTCACAAAACCCATTACGAGATTCAATTGAAGAGTGCCTGTCCTAGAATGGTGTATTAAATGATGATCAACCTTTTTCATTATTTGGAGATACGCATTCGGTGCTATCTTTAGAGCAGAAATCACACGCTCGATAGACTGCACGAAATCATTCACGGCATTATCATTACGTATTTCAGTAGCATCGAACAAATAATGAGTTTCAAAGTCTTTGGGGCGAAGAGTTTTTTCGTCAATGGGATATTTTGTACTACCTACGTACTCATCGTATTCCGTATAATAGACTGTTTCATATTCGTAATTTCCGAACTTTGGTGAAAAATCAATCTTCCGTAAAGCCAGGTAATCTCCCGGATAATGGTCTTCGTCAAGAAAAGACTCTTGCAAAAATGTGGTAAGTCTTGAACGTGTAGCTTCATCAACAACAAGATGTTCCCTTTTTTGTTTAGGACATATTAACCCTGGCGCTTCATCTGAAACTGAAACTTCAGCCTCAGTTAGAAAGATAGCACGCTTATTCACCAATACAGATAAACGTTTCGAAAGGACTAGAAAACCGGGAGAATCATAATTCTCAGGCAGAGACACATACAATATCTTCTCGTCTGTACCCTCGTAGCATTTTGAAGATGATAATAAATGAATCATCTCCCACGGAATTGCCTTTTCCTTTAGATACTCCTTGAAAGTCATCGCTCAAATACTCGGCTAATGATGCTAAAAAAACCAGTAGACATCTTTTCTACAAACATTAATCAGATGCATAGGGCATAAATTTCACAATATCTTCGCCACTGAAACCGACTTCATTCACTGATTCGATATTCTTTTGCATTCTTCTTATCCGCCTAAGGACTTCATCAAACTCAGAGATGATATTGCTTTGTTGCTCCTGGCTAAGATCTTCGACTTCTTTGTTTATTTCCTCCATTTCATCAGATAAATACACAAAATTGAACTTCCAAAGAATATCTTTGAGCCCATCATCTACTTCTCCAATCTCGGCCTCCAGTTCTTCTAAGAGTTTTGCAAGTATTTGAGTATCCTCTTTAATCTTTTCAAAAGTGTCGTCTTGAATAAAGTAAAAGTACTTGTTGTAATACTCGTCCCTTAATCTCATCTCTTGCAGATACTGTTGTTCCTTGCGAGCCCTTCTTTCCTGAATCCATCCACACGAAGAAAGCAACAGAAGGGAAGACAACAAAAGGATAAGTGAAATGCGCATTCTACTATTCATATGCGATTCTAGTTTTAACAAAGGTAGTGATTCTCAAAAAACTATCAAATCCTTATTGTTGTAGGAAAGCAATCTACCGTCCATCCCATATCGATCTCGCTTGCTGTCCGGTATCAAGTCTTTAGCCGGTTAGGGATGGCAGCTCTCCAGGCCCTGTAGTCGTGATGATTACAGGGCTTTTCTTTTTGCCCCTTCCTAACCCTAATCAAAGCCTTATTAGTAAGAAGAATCATTTTTAACCATTTTAAACACAACACATTATGAACAAAATCTTAGGAAAAATCTATGGACCACTGGTAGTCTTAGTTGACGTGGTCCTTCTTATCGACATTGTCTCCGACCTCATTCAGAAGCGTAAAGCAAGGAAGGCGGAGAAGAACAACACCGAGGTCATCGACGAAGAAGAGACTGCGGAGCCCGAACC
>JAEEGL010526628.1_pt1 | contig 14498 bp, 9 predicted proteins | sample 9134231 | NCBI WGS metagenome assembly JAEEGL01 (sample SAMN16246548, study PRJNA631951) | gut metagenome | biome: gut microbiome; feature: rumen; material: fiber-attached | host: Bos | place: Iran: Karaj | collected 2018-10
CTTGCTATTCTAGATATACCATTTCTTATAAAATAAGGAATCTTATTATAGAATGATAGATCTACTTCTTCTCTATAAGTGTTATATCCGCCAAAGAACTCATCTGCTCCCTCACCAGATAAAACTACCTTTACATCTTTTCTAGCTAGCTTAGCAACGAAATATAAAGATATTGCTGCTGGATCACTAGTAGGTTCATCTAAATGATACATTATCTTAGGAATATTTTCAATGTATTCTTCTTTGTTAATTATTTTAGATACATTGTTGATATGTAATCTATCGGCAAGATCTTTTGCATAATTGATTTCATTATACTTTTGTATATCATAGCCTACAGTGTATGTTTTTGCTGGTTTAGCAAGAGATACAATGTAAGATGAGTCAATTCCACTAGATAAGAAAGAACCCACTTCTACATCGCTTAATAAGTGTTTTTTAACACTATCTTCCATGACATTTGCTATTTTATCAACCGCATCTTCATATGAGATTTCTTTTTCTTTAAAATCTAATTTAAAATATCTATCTATTTTTGCTTTTCCATCTTTATATGTTAATGATGTTCCTGCATCTAGACGATATATCCCCTTAAAGAAAGTTTCTCTTGTAGGGACAAAACTAAACTCTAAATATGTTTCTAATATATCCTCGTTAAATTCTTTATTAAAACTAGGAACATCTAAGAACGCTTTTATTTCTGATGCGAAGAAGAAATCTCCATTCATTTCGCCATAGTATAAAGGCTTAATGCCAAAATGATCTCTAGCAAGGAATAGTGTCTTGTCTTTTTTATCATAGATAGCAAAAGCAAACATACCCCTTAAATGTTTTGGTAAATTAGACTTCCATTCCTCATAACCATGAACTAATACTTCCGTATCAGATTTTGTCTTAAATTTATGTCCGGATTTTTTTAGTTCTTCTTTTAATTCAGGATAGTTATATATTTCTCCATTAAAAATGGTAACAATAGATTCATCTTCGTTATACATTGGTTGATTACCTGTTGTTAAGTCAATTATAGATAATCTTCTGTGAGCAAAAGCAACATTATCGCACTTAAAGAAACCCTCACCATCGGGGCCTCTGTGTGCAATTCTTTTAGACATATCTTTTATTATCTTATCGATATTCTTATTATCGGTTATTATTCCTGCAATACCACACATACTAATCACCAAGAACTTTCTTATAATAGTTCTGAGATAAAATATAACCACTCATTGCTATTTTATTTGAAACTATCTTGTTCATGTTGCTTACATAATCTTCAGGGACTTCTACCCCATCCTTTGGAACAAATTTTTTACTTCCTGCAAAATATGTACCATAGTCGCTTACCCATGATCTATTTCCAAATATTGCTAGACCTGGTTCAGTACTTAATATATCTTTTCCAATAAATAATCTTGAATCATATGGTATTCCCATGACATTGTAAATTGTTGGTATAACATCTATTGTGCTTCCAACTTTATCTATTTCAACTTTTTCCATTGCGCTATTCCATAAAACAAAATTAGAATGATTTACTTCCACAACTGAATCTTTCTTATATGTTGCTGCTTCGTTTACTTCGTCAATAGTAAGCATATATGGATAATGATCTGCTGCAAAGGCAATGATAGTGTCATCTAATTTGCCTGCTTCTTCAAGTTTGTTGATTAAAGTTCCTAATGCTCTATCAAATTGAATTTGAGCAGCAATATATGCTTTAACATTTTGTGAATAAGGTAAATCCTTTACCAAATCCTTATTTTTTCTTGACATGTTATTTCCACTCCATGAATAATTTCCATGTCCTGATACAGCAGCATAGAATACCATGAATGGTTTATCACTATTAATATAATCGTCAAAAGTAACATTAATCATTTCAACATCATCTTCAGGCCATTGATTACAGTTCATTATATCTCCCATACCATTACCGCAACCTTTATAATTTGTAAAACCTAATGCTTTCAAATAATTGTGTCTATCTTGGAATTTATACCAATGATCATGATATGCGAAAGTATTATATCCAGCTTCTCTAAACACTGTACCTAATCCCATTGGATATGTATTTTTTCCTGATTTCCAAATATTAACAAATCCATTTGCAGGATACAATCCTGATAGTTCTTGGAATTCTCCGCCTAAAGTACTACTTATAGTTGGAGAATAATAGTTATTAAATACAAATCCTTCATGAGTTAATTTATATAATGTTGGTGTTAATTCTTCGTTAACAGCAATCTCATTATAGCTCTCTGCCATAAATAATATTAAATTCTTATCCTTAAATAATCCTGTGTAATCATTTTGTAATGTTCCTTTATCATTAGCAAAATATGTATGCATATTCTTTAATGTTGAATTCTTTTCGTTTTCTATTAAAGCATTAAAATCTATATTCAAATTATTATATGCATACACTTTTTCTTCTGGTTTAGGATCTTCTTGTTTTCCCCCATTGTTGTTATTAGATGGATTAACATTTAAATCTATTCCTTCACTAAATTTAAATACATATTTGAAAAAGTCATTCGCAGTTGCATCTAATAATCCTAAGTTTTGTATTTCAAGCGCCATATCATTATGTTTAAAATATGCTTTATAAGGAGAATAATCCTTATTCTTATTTATAAATAAAGTTCCAAAGAAAACAACTAAAATTATTAGAGTAACTATCCAATTAAATAAATGTTGTTTTTTCTTATGTCTATCAAAACATAGGAATTTCTTAAGTACAAATGACATAACAAACGGAATAAACATTAATATAATATAAAATAAATTTGAGAATATTACTCTAAATATATCTGATGCAAATTCTAATGTTTGACCCGCAGCATTTAATAGAGATAATGAAAAAAAGAAACTAAACATATTGAATACACATATTTGTAAGCTATATAAAACTGCAATAGTAAATAACACAATTCTTGTGTTTATTCTATTAAATCTTCTGTTCATAAATGTTGTAATTGTAAAGCATAAGCATGATGCAAATACAATGTAAACAAATGTGTTAATTAATGACATAGAAAAAAACTTGTCAAATACTATAAGTTTAAATACTATTTCCATAAATAAAAAGGAAATAAAGTAAAATAATAAATTAATATACTTTTTCATAACATCACATATTAAGTATACCATAAATAAAGTGAAATATTTCTTTTATTTTATAATGATTTACAATAAAAAAAGAATTTCATTTAAGAAATTCTTTTCTATTATTTATCAAAATAATCGTTATCGTCATCTGTATTAGATGATGAATTTGATGGGACAGTTTCCTCTACTGTTTTAGTTTCTCCAGTAAATGTCCATCCTTCTAACTCTTTCTTAGTACTCCATGTATATTTATATGAAGTAGTTGTTGTGATATTTTTAGTAGCCCAAATTGTTGTTGTTACTTTCTTATAACAAGTTGTTCCTGATTTAGTATATCCTTTAGGGCAGCTATATGAAACTATAGTATTAACTGTTTTAGTACACTTAGTTCCTTCTAACTTGTATGAAGAATCAGCACAATAATAATGTTTTGTTCCTTCTACAGTCTTAGTACATTTAGTGTTTTCACCAGAACCACTTTGTTTGTATCCTGATGGACAACTATATGTATAATTAATGATCACTGTTGGAGTAGCTGTTGCTACACATTTCTTTCCATCAAGATTATATCCTGTTGGACATGTATAGTATCCAGTTCCCTCAATCTTTGTTGCATCATATGTTCTAGTACATTTTGTATCATTTAATGTATATCCAGCTTCACAACTATAAATTGTTGTTACAGTTGCAGCTTGAGTTAATGTTCTCTTACATTTTGTTCCACTTAGTGAGTATCCACTTGGACACTTGTAAGTAGTTGTCTCTGTAGCATTAACGCTTTCTGTCTTAGAACATTTTGTTCCGCTTAATGTATATCCACTTGGGCAAGTATATGTTACTGTCTTTGTTGCATCTTTTGTATCTGTCTTAGAACATTTCTTTCCGCTTAGTGTATATCCACTTGGACATGTATATGTTGTTGTCTTTGTTGCGTCTTTTATATCTGTCTTAGAACATTTCTTACCGCTTAGTGTATATCCACTTGGACATGTATATGTTACTGTCTTTGTTGCAGCTTTTGTATCTGTTTTTGTACATTTTTTATCATTTTTTGTATATCCACTTGGACATGTATATGTTACTGTCTTTGTTGCATTTTTAGTTGTTACACATTTTGTTCCGCTTAATGAATAACCATCTGGACATGTATATACTTGTGTAGCAGATCTTGTATAATATGTATATTTATACCAGATACCAGAGTTTCCACAAGGAGAACCACATGCTGCACCAGAAATAGCTCCACCGTAAACTAACTTAGAAGTTGTTCCTGTGTATGCTTTTGTTGAGCTTTGATAGTATCTAGTTCCTTGGTTAATCCATGAACCATAACTTGTTGATGATGTAGCGTCTATTGTTTTTGTACATTTTGTTCCACTTAATGTCCAACCTGATTCACAAGAGTATTTTACATTCTCTGTTGCATCAATTGTTGTTGTTTTTGTACAATTTGTTCCGCTTAATGTCCAACCTGATTCACAAGAGTATTTTACATTCTCTGTTGCATCAATTGTTGTTGTCTTAGAACATTTTGTTCCGTTTAATGTCCAACCTGATTCACAAGAGTATTTTACATTCTCTGTTGCATCAATTGTTGTTGTTTTAGAACATTTTGTTCCGCTTAATGTATATCCACTTGGACAACTATATTTTACATTTTCTGTCGCATCTTGTGTAAGTGTTCTCTTACATTTTGTTCCATCTAATGTATATCCACTTGGGCAACTATATGATACTGTCTTTGTTGCGTCTACTTCTTCATTCTTAGTACATGTTGTTCCATTTAAAGTGTATCCACTTGGACAACTATATTTAATTGTTGAAGCAGCTGCTTTTGTAATAACACATTTAGTTCCTACTAATTCTCCACCTTCTGGACAAACATATGCGCTTGTTCCTGGTACGAATGTAGCATCTATAGTTTTCTTACATAGACCATTTTCATATTTATATCCATCTGGACATTTATTTGTATATCCTGCGATAGTTTTAATAGCATCAGCAGTTAATACATATGATCCTGTACTATTATATTTAGCATCCACTGTTATAACTTTATCTCCTGAATAAACTGGAGTAGCATTTACAGTGTCTATAACTTCTGTCTTAACACATGCTGAACCTTTTAAAGTATATCCACTTGGACAAGTGTATTTTACTTTTTCAGTTTCAACAGCTTTTTTAAATCTATAGTATGTAATATATTTTGTTTCATTTTGTGGTTTGCAATTTCCGTATGCACATACGTCATAACAGCCAATTGTTTCTAGAATATAGTCTTTTTGATCGCCACAATTAAGTTCGACTCTCATTAAGTAGTTTGTATTACTATTTTTAGTAATTACTACTTTACTAGTTTCTTCATCACAATAATTGTTGTTTTTGTCTGCAAATCTAAATATTAATTTCTTTTCAACCATTTCTGATAATGTTAATGATTTTGTATCCCCAACATTTTCAGGAAGTCTGTCAACTGTATAATAGCTTTTAGCTACAGCTTTCATTGCATTAATATTTTCAATATATTTTGAATCATATACTACAGCGCTTCCATTTGAACCGTTGTTGTTTGATCCGTTATTGTTTGAACCATTGTTATTTGATCCATTATTATTTGATCCATTATTATTTGATCCATTATTGTTTGATCCATTATTGCTTGATCCATTATTATTTGAACCATTATTGCTTGATCCGTTGTTGTTTGATCCGTTGTTATTTGATCCATTGTTATCAACAACATCACCGCTATTATTTTGGTTATTATTATTTGCATTTGTTTTGAACTTGTTATAAGTCCAAGCTAACAACATTGCAAGTAATACAATAATAATAAATGAAACAACAAATGATAAAACTCTTCTACCAAATGAATCTCTATTATTAGTTACCATAAAATATCCCCCCTATAACGATTATCTTCCTAATTGTTCTAACATTGCGTTTGTTTGTGCCGCATTAATTGTATTAATATTTACTCTAGTTCCGAAATTATCTCCTTGTCTTGGAACTAATTGTCCAGATGCATCATGTTCATATGCACCCATAAATTCGTTTGCGTCACAGTTTCCACCAAAGTTTTGATGAACTGTTTCAATATAAACTGTTGCAGGTCCTGAAAGAACACTTGTTGAATCATATTCTGTTTTAACGCCTTCTACATAACCTGGTTGGTAAGTGAATCCTAAGAATTGTAATACATTACCAGCGCCTATATTGCTTTGATTTGCAAAATCGATATCTCTGTAAACTACGCCATTTAATTCAAATCCATCTCTATAGAAGATTGCTACTAATGAATCAGTAATCTCATTGTAAAGAGAAATGAATTCAGCTTTATCTGTTGTAGAATACATTCTTTGGACTTTTGCACCTAGCCATTCTAAATATGGTCTGCAATAATTGTTACCTACTAGTAATAATTTAGCCCAATTCGGAATTGGTGCTGCTGCAACTGCAGCCTCAACTTGATCTTTACTAATTGCATCACTATCTGCCATATAATTAACTGTTAATAATGTTGATGGAGCATTTAATGGGCAACAAGCAAAGTTTGTAAGTTCTACTGGAATTGCATATGCATCTTCTGTAGAAGCTGGTATATATAAACCATTCATCATTAATATTCTGTCTAATACTTCATCATATGTGTAAGCTTTACCAGTTGTGAAGTTAATAGCATTTGTTGATGTTAAATAGTCAAATGTTTCTTGAGCTTGTCTTTCAGCTTCTGCCATAATAGCAGGATCGATATTGCTAATAGCATCTGCTTTAGCTGATGCCATCCATTCGATTCCATATCTAGGTTTTCCATCTTTTCCAGCGTTGTTTGTTACTTTTAAACCACCAGCAGTAAATGCTGTAGTAAGGGCAAGTCCCAAACTTAATCCTCTTCTTAATGCTTCGTGTACTAATTTATTACCTTCATCATTAAGGAGTCTTATTCTTTGTTCCCTTTCCTTTTCCATTCTTTTTAAATTATCCATAATTATACCCCCTAAATAATCTAAATCTCCTTTAATTGCCGCCTACTCTATCACAAACCATTATGGTTGTCAATAGGTTTTCATGCAAATATTTGTTTGTTTATCACTTTTTTGCCATTTTTGGACTAAAAATGGCATTTTTCGGCATAAAAAAAGGATTTTTCATTAAAATCCTTAGCTATGATTTTCGCATCTAAAACGGCATTTTGAAGTTGCCGTTTGCCATCATTTTCATCATTTTTTTCATTTCTTCGAATTGATTTAGAAGCTTATTTACTTCTTCAACGCTTCTACCGCTTCCCATGGCTATACGTTTTTTTCTATCTGACTTTAACACTTCTGGGTGTTTTCTTTCATATACTGTCATAGAAGATAGTATTGCTTCAATATGAGCCATATCCTTGGGATTAATATCAACATTGTTCAATCCCATTTGTCTAGCTCCCGGTAACATCTTTAGAATGTTTTCTAGAGGCCCAAGTTTTTTGATTTGTCTTAATGTTGATAAGAAGTCATCAAGATCAAATTTACCACTTTTCATTCTTTTAGCTTGGTTTTTGGCATCTTCCTGGTTAATTACCTCTTCAACTTTACTGGCTATAGACCAAATATCTCCCATATCTAGGATTCTTTCAGCCATTCTTTCTGGATAAAATGCTGATAAACCATCAATTTTTTCGGAATCACCAGCAAATTTAATAGGTACATTTGTTAAATGTCTAACTGATAAGGCAACACCACCTTTGGTATTACCATCAAGTTTAGTTAATACAGCGCCTGTTAATTCAAGTTTTTCGTTAAATCCTTTTATAACATTAATGGCATCTTGACCCATCATGGCGTCTATTACTAGTAATTTTTCATGAGGATGTACTGCAGCATCAATATCTGCAAGCTCATTCATTAGCATTTCATCTATTTCTAAACGTCCTGCAGTATCTATAATTATAAAATCACAGCCTTGTTCTTTTGCATAATTAATACCATTATTAACGATTTCCACAACATCTTTATTGTCTTCTTCTTTATATATTGGCATATTTAGGCTTTTTGCTAAAGTCTCTAACTGAGCTATAGCGGCTGGTCTATATATGTCTCCAGCAATAAACATTGGTTTTTTATTGTTTTTCTTTCTTACAAAATTAGCTATTTTGGCACAAGTAGTAGTTTTACCGCTTCCTTGAAGACCCACTAACATGATTATTGTTGGATTTTTTGTGGTTTCTAATGGCACATAATCTCCACCTAGCAGACTAACTAATTCGTCTTTAACCAATTTTATAAATAACTCTTCTGGTTTTACTTTATTTTGTACTTCTAAACCTAATGCTTTTTCTTTAACATTATTAACAAATTCTTTAACTACTTCATAGTTAACGTCAGCCTCTAGTAAAGCTAGTCTAATTTCACGCATAGCATCCTGAATATTGCTTTCAGTTATCGTTCCCATGCCTTTTATATTCTTAATCGCGTTACTTATGCGATCTCCCATGTATTCAAACATATTTGTCTCACCTTTTTAAGTATAGCAAACTTAATAGTTTTTAACAATTAAAAAAGTTGCAAGAATACTTGCAACTATGCGCTTTTATTGATTATTTGCTTGTATCGAATCCATAATGACTGCGAATCTTGTTTTCTATTTCTTCAGCCATCTCTGGATGATCTTTTAAGTAAAGTTTAGTATTTTCTTTTCCTTGGCCAATTTTTTCGCCATTATATGAATACCATGCTCCACTTTTGTCAATGATAGCTAAATCAGCAGCAATATCTACTAATTCGCCCATTCTTGAGATTCCTTCACCATACATAATATCAACTGATGCTGTTTTAAATGGTGGAGCAACTTTGTTTTTAACAACTTTAATATTCGTTTTGCTTCCAATTACTTGGTCACCATTTTTGATTTGTTCTCCACGCCTTATATCTAATCTTACGCTTGAATAGAATTTTAATGCTCTTCCACCAGGTGTTGTTTCTGGGTTTCCAAACATAATTCCAACTTTTTCTCTTAATTGATTAATGAAAATTGCAGTAGTATTAGTTTTATTCATAATACCAGATAGTTTTCTTAATGCTTGAGACATTAGTCTTGCTTGTAATCCTACATGAGAATCACCCATTTCACCATCTATTTCAGCTTGTGGAACTAAAGCAGCAACTGAGTCAATTACTATAATTGAAATAGCTCCGCTTCTTACTAATGCTTCGCAAATTTCTAACGCTTGTTCACCAGTATCTGGTTGTGATAATAATAATTCATCTATATTAACACCCAAATTAGCGGCATAAACAGGGTCTAAAGCATGCTCTGCATCTATAAATGCAGCTCTTCCGCCATTCTTTTGTACTGATGCAATAGCTTCGAGTGCAATTGTTGTTTTACCACTTGATTCTGGTCCAAATATTTCAATTATTCTTCCCTTTGGGAATCCTCCTGCCCCTAGAGCAATATCTAGAGCGAGTGAACCACTAGATGTAACATCAATCTTAGTATGTTCGGTTGATCCCAACTTCATAATAGCTTCTTCGCCAAATTGTTTTTTAATATCGGCTAGAACCTGTTCTAAATCTTTATCTTTGTTCTTTTTGTCTTTCATATTTCCTCCGTGTATCTTTACTACATAATAATTGTAACAAACTAAAATCTAGTTGTCAACAAAAATACGAACATTTGTTTTAATTTCTTCTATTTATACTTATTAGCTCTAAATCACTAGTCAATTGTTTTATTCTTTCTATTATTCTTCTAGCCTTTACCCTATCTTCATCATTCTTTGTTATGCTTAAATGGTGTTCTAATTCATCAATTGTCAAATTAGATGTAAAAAATGTTGGTAGCACTGCATTCATTCTATATTGTAGAATGGTTCCTAATATTTCATCCCTTCCCCAGTTAGTAACATTTTCAGCTCCAATATCATCTATAAGTAATATGTCTACATTTTTTAAATAGTCAATCTTTTCTTCCATGATTGAAAAGTCTTCTTTTATACTCCTCAACAGTTCTGGAAAATATACTATTTCTGTACTTGCTTTCTTTTTTTCTGCTAGTTCATTAAATATAGCGGATATTAAGAAAGTTTTACCAGATCCAAAACTTCCGTGTAAATATAATCCTTTTAAATTCTTACTCTTATCATATTCATCATAGAATTTTTTTAACCATTTTATTAATGGGACTCTATTCTTGTCTGTTAAATCAACATCTTTCATTCTAGCATTTTCAATAATTTTTTCGCCCGTTAATTTATTTTGCATTTCTTGTTCATGTTTCTTTTGATATCTACATGGAATATAAACAAAGTTTAATTTCCCTTCTATCATTTTTGGATAATAAACGTGGCCTTCAACTGCATTGCAGCAGCCGTATATTCCTTTACACTTTTTACAGTTAAACAATTCTGCAACCGTATCTTGTAGTTTAGATGTATGTTTTTTAGCTGTTGATTCATCTAATTTGAGTTTAGTTACTAATGCTTTAAAATCTTCATCTTTTAAAGCTGCTTTATAATTGTCGTTTAAAGACTTATCAACTTTTTCTCTATTTGTTAATTCTATTTTTTCCATTAGTTAAACTCCTTCAACAACTCTTTTAATTCTTCCTCTTCCTCAGAAGTTATTTCGTTCTTTTCTATCTTATCATTAAACCATATAGGTTCTTTAGATATTGTTTTCCTTGTAGTACTTGTTTCGCTTTTTGCTGTTTTCTTGCTTAATTTCTTATGCTCTTTTTCTGCAAACTCCATAGCTTCAGATGCGGTCTTAATATTTGCTCTTTTCCATTGAGCAGCAATAGTTTCAACATAACTGCTATTTAAACTATTGTTGTTCTTTCTAAGAACATAATCTATTAATACGTTAACTACTGCTGGCTGCAATTCCATATCATGCAATAAACTGTCTATTAATTTTACTTCACCTTTTGTAGGATTAATACCCCTATTTTTATTTCTTAAAAAGTCTATTGGAGAGGTGTTTTCAAACATGGCAATTATTTTTCCGCGCATTGAATTATCTCCAGATGGCGTTTTTAAAAATTCCGGTTGTGTTCTATATATTAATGTTGGTAATGAGTTATTATCGAATTGATATATCTTTCTTGCTGTTATCCTTAGTAAATTTTTATCAATCATTCCAAATTCGTTTAATGAGCCTCTTACAATTTCCACCATTTTTGAGGTGTCTATGTTATATGTAAAGGCTATCATATTGATTAACTCCTTAGTTTTCTTAGTAAAAGTTTTTTCATTAATAACCCCTTTGGGTATTGATGATATTAGCAAATCAAAATCTATTCTTTCTTTAACAGATAAACTATTAGTTGTTCTTTCAGAAAGATTGTCTTCATTACTAATATTTATATTATATTTACCAGTTTCATATACTTCATCAATATTTTTGGTTATTTCTTCATATTCTTTGGTATCAACTTTAACTTTTTGATATAAAGTTTTTAATCTATCATATTCTTCAAACCCAACATTGCTATATAAAATGATATTCAGTAATGGATGAGCAAAGAATTCTGATGGACTAAGCGGAGAGAATAATTCATAAATATACTCATTTACGTCTCCTTCTTTAACAAATGACTTTAATAGCCCTAAAGCCTCTAGAGATTCTCTAGCTTTTTTAATGGCCTTTAAATCGCACTTTAATACGCTCATTAAATGATGATGATTTAATTTATGGCTAAATAACTCGTTTTGATCTAGATCATTCCATAATGAAAAGTATAAACTAGTGGGCATTGCACCCATGATTGGTTCATAAAAGGCAATAATAATCTTTTTATCATATTCCGTTAATATCGTTTTATTAACTACTAAATATTTATCTGCCGGCAAAAGACTAATATTCATTTATAAACCACTCTCCTCTTAAAATATTTTAGCATGATAAATATAAAATAGTAAATTATTTGAAACAATATTTTTCAAAATGTTGCGTTGACAACTTGTGATTATTTTACCTTTATCATCTTATTATAGTTTTTATATTAATTTCCTTTTTTAAACAAAAAAGAAGACTATTATTTATCACATTTTGGTGATTTCTTTCCTTTTCTTTCTCTAGTCTTCTTTCCCCTTGTATTTGCTAAAACATGAACTCTGTATATTTGATCCATTAAATTCAAATTTAAAGCTAGCATATCTATTCTTACGAGTAAGTTATGTATAATAGCTTTGAAATTTTTCGTTCTTAGTTCATCATTACTAAATCCATTTATATAGTTTTCTATATCTATTTGACCATATGGTATTGTTAAAAAGTTTTTTAAAAATATGAGATCTTTAAAGAAATTATCATATGCTTTCTTATAACTATCGCATAGCGTAGCATAGTTTGGTCCTGATTCAGATAAACTGGTATCTTCATCATAGCCCATATCTCGACGAACCTTACTCAATTTATAAAGACTCCTTACATTTATTAATTGTAAATTTAAAGGTCCATCTGCATTTCCACGATGAGGAATATTCCATTTTGGTTCAATCATATTTTGAATATCTTTAAGAGCTTGCTCACCCATTATTTCCAATTCAGTTTTTTCTTCAATCTCATTCATAAAAACCCACCTAGTAATTAATACGTTTTCTATAATAACATAAAAAAAAGAAAATTGATATTTTCTTTTTTACTTTATCCATTTTTTTATTTCTTCTAGATCATCCATATGATGTTTTTCGTGACCGATTATTTGATAATCTTCATGGCCTTTTCCTAAAACTAATAGAATGTCATCTTTTTGTAACATCTCTACGCCTTTTTTTATGGCTTCCTGTCTATCCAAAATAACTTCATAGTTATCCGTTTTAACGCCTTTTAGAATATCATCCATTATTTTTTGTGGGTCTTCTGTACGAGGATTATCACTTGTTAAGATTGTATAATCACTTAGTCTTGTAGCTATATCTCCCATGATAGGCCTTTTTAACGGGTCTCTATCTCCTCCGCAACCAACAATAGTAATTACTCTTGCTGTTTTTAACGCATTATAAGCTGTAATAACCTTCTCAACAGCATCTGGTGTATGTGCATAGTCAACTACTGCATATCCATCATTTGCCTTTATGGTTTCGCATCTTCCTTTTGGTGCTCTTAATTTATCAGACAATTCAATTATTTGTTCAACGCTGTATCCTAGACTATTTGCAAATGCTAAGCATGTCAAATAGTTGTATACATTAAACTTACTTGTCAAGTTAATGTTTACACTATACTCTTTATTACCATAGCTAAACTTAATTTTTGTTTCACTAGGAGTAGACTTGTAATCAAGTATTTTATAATCACCTTCATAGCCAATAGTCTTGTAATTTGTCACTCTTTCAGTAAATCTATTAGAATATGGATCATCCGCATTAACTATCATCATTCCATCTTTAACTAATAAATCAGTTATTTTCAATTTACATTCTAAATAGTTTTCCATTGTTTTGTGATAGTCTAGATGATCTTCAGTTAAGTTAGTAAAGCCTGCTACATCTATATGTAAACCATGTAGCCTATCATATGCTAGTGAGTGACTACTTACTTCCATCACAACTGTAGTAATGCCTGCGTCCATGGCTTCAGATAATAATTTGTAAATTGTTAATGTGTCTGGTGTGGTATTCTCTAATGTGATTTTTACATCATTATAATAGAATCCAATCGTTCCCATATAGGCGGTTTTTTCACCTAACATATTTAATAATTGATATGTTAAATAACAAGTTGTTGTTTTACCATTTGTTCCAGTTAAGCCTATTATTTTAAGTTTATTTAACTTCTCTCCATATAACTTAACTAATTGTTCCCTTAAATATTTTTCGGAGTTTTCAACAACTATAACAGGGACACTTGCTTCAACTTCATGTTCTGCAATTATTTCTGTTGCTCCATTTTCGATTGCTTTATTTATATAGTTATGGCCATCAACTGTAAAACCCTTTATGGCTACAAATGTTTGGCCTTTTTGTATTTTTCTTGAGTCTGTTTCAAATTTAATCATATTATCCTCCATATTCATCTATATTATATAATAAAAATAAAATAAATAAAAAAGATTTTACTTTTATTAAATATATGATAAAATAACTTTGTCTTTAGGGGCGTGGTACAATGGTAGCATAGGAGTCTCCAAAACTTTAGATGGGAGTTCGATTCTCTCCGCCCCTGCCATTTAGAAATATTAAAACTCTAACTTTGTAGTTAGAGTTTTTTTGTTCTTAATATGACGATCATTCATTTTCTACTGGTTTAGCTTCACTTCTCTCACAAGTTCCACCATTATTCTTCACATAAGCATCTATAACATCTAATGCTTGATATGCATCACTATACTTTTCTAAACCAGTTATATTTGCTAAGTAACCATCTCCGCCTGCTTCTTTAATTTCTCCTGTTGTTTCAAAA
>JAEEGL012257775.1_pt1 | contig 14498 bp, 10 predicted proteins | sample 9134231 | NCBI WGS metagenome assembly JAEEGL01 (sample SAMN16246548, study PRJNA631951) | gut metagenome | biome: gut microbiome; feature: rumen; material: fiber-attached | host: Bos | place: Iran: Karaj | collected 2018-10
GGCGGTGCTTTGAACTGTTGGACTCGAAATGCGTGGACGGCGTCATCTCCTTCGGGATCACCAGCTACGCACAGCTGAGGAAGTTGATGGTGCCCTGTGTGCAGATCGTAACAGCAGGAGGTACTGTGAAAAAGATTGGTTTTGTGCTGATTTCTCATCCGGAGATGGTTCCGAAGCTCCTTGGGCGTCGGGCGATATCATAAGGGGGCGCTTGGAGAACTTCAGCCGCGACGGCTGTCTGCATGCGGAGGCGGCGAGGCGCGTCGCGGAAAGACACGGCGCGGCATTGGTGCCGCTGCTGGGGGCGTCGACGAGGCCGACCGGAGCACCTCCGTGAATTTCTGGCTGGTTGACGGCGCGCATCCATGCCAGGCTGGCCATATGCTCATTTCCCGGTCCCGGATGAAGTTTTTCTGAAAGCAGGGCCGGCTGTAGAGAAGGGATGCCTCCGGATGCCGTCCGGGTCTGAAATGAGAATGTTGACAACCGGAAACGGACGCGGTAAAATGAGGCGGCAGGCGCAGGAACCGAAAAACTCTGTGTGCGGCACCGTACACACGGGATCGGGTGCCGGGCCGCCACGATCTTTGACCAGGCAAAAGTACGAACTTGGAGGAGAAGCTATGAGCAATCTGTATGCACGCTATGCCGCCCTGAAGGCGCGCGTCGGCGGAAACCGGGAGATAAGCGGCTTTGAGTATACCATCGGCAGGACCCCCGGGGAGCGCGCGCGCATCACGCCCCCCGAGCGGCACATCGTGCGCGTGCTGTCGGAGATCCAGTATGCGATCCCGCTGTCCCAGGCGCACGGCGGGGCCTTCGATACCGCCATTGATGCCGCGCTAAAGCACCTGGAGGATGAGATGGATCGCGCCGGCGCGCTGGGCCGGGGGGCATGCGCGGAGGCGGAGAGGGAACTGCTCCCGCTCTCCGAAGCCGCCAGGGAGTACGAGATCATCTTTGTGGGCCACGCGCACATCGACATGAACTGGATGTGGGGCTGGCAGGAGACAGTGGCCGTCACGCTGGCCACGTTCCGCACCGTGCTGAACCTCATGCGGGAATATCCGGATTTCACGTTCTCCCAGTCCCAGGCATCCGTGTACAGCATCGTGGAGGAACACGACCCTGAAATGATGGAAGAGATCCGCTCCCGCATCGCCGAGGGGCGCTGGGAGGTCACGGCGAGCGCCTGGGTGGAGACGGACAAGAACATGCCGGACACCGAGTCCCTGATCCGCCACATCCGCGAAACCCGGGATTACCTGCAGTCCCACTGGGGAGTCGATCCGGAGAGCGTGAAGGTGGATTTCTCCCCGGACACCTTCGGCCACAGCGCCTTCGTGCCGGAGATCAGCGCATTCGGCAGCGTGAAATACTATTATCACTGCCGTGGCGTGCGCAACGAAATGGTGCTGTACCGCTACCGCGCGCCTTCGGGCAGCGAAGTGCTGGCGTACAAGGAGCCCTACTGGTACAACAGCGGCGTGACGCCGGATTGCGCCGCCGGCCTGTTCGAGCTTTCCAGGCGATGCGCGGGCCTCAAGACGGGGCTGATCGTTTACGGGGTGGGGGATCACGGCGGCGGAGTGACCCGCCGGGACGTCGAGCGGGTGCTGGAGATGCGGGAATGGCCCGTGTTCCCCCGCCTGCGCTTCGGCACCATCCACCAGTTCTTCCGGGCGGCCGAGGCGGTCCGGGACAAGGTGCCCATCCTGGATCGCGAGGCGAACGCGATCTTCGCGGGGTGCTATACCACCCAGAGCCGGATCAAGCTGGGCAACCGCCGCTGCGAGGCGGCGCTGCTGGACGCGGAAAAGCTCTCCGCCCTGGCGACTGGAGCGCTGGGCGTCCGTTATCCCGGGGAGGCGCTGCGCGGAGCCTGGCGAAAGGTTCTGTTCACCCACTTCCACGATATCCTGACGGGCTCTTGCGTGCAGGACAGCCGCGAGTACGCCATGGGGCTGTACGCCGGCGCGATGGCGCACGCACAGACGGAGTCCGCGAAGGCGATGAAGGCCATTTCCGAGGCGCTGGACACCACGCCCTTCGCCAGCGGGGAGGCAGAGGATATCCGCTTCACGCTGTCCGAGGGCGCCGGCGGCGGATACGGCCTGGCCAGTTACGCAGGAGTGCCCAATCCCGAGCGCGGCGCGGGCAAAACCCGCGTGTACACCGTGTTCAATCCCGCCTCCGCGGCGCGAAGGGGCCCTGTGGAGCTGACGGTGTGGGATTACCCCGGCGACCTGCGCCGCCTGGAGGCGGTGGATCACCTGGGACGGCCCGCGCGCCTGCAGCTGCTGGACGCCGAGCTGCGGGAGTACTGGGGTCACTGTTATGCACGCGCGCTGCTGGACGCCGATGTGCCTGCCCTGGGCTACGCCGCATACGCGCTGCGGGAAAAGCCGGCGGAAAGCTATTCTCCCTTCTATTCCCTCCTGTCGGAGACCGAACGGGTCGAATCGCCCCGAGGACATGTGACGCTGGAAAACGATTTCCTGCGCGCCGCCTTCGACGGCCATACCGGTGCGCTGGTCTCCCTGATCGACAAGCCCACGGGAAAGGAAATGCTCTCCGCTCCGGCAGGACTGGTGCTTACAATGATAACAGCCGACGGCATGAGCGCCTGGAGGATCGGCCGGTACCTGAAGTCCGCGCCGGTAGACGACATGGTTTCCTTCACGGAACTGCCTGCCGGGGAACTGCGCCGGGGTTTTACGGCGGAATACAGAGTGCTGGATTCTACCGTCAAGGCCACCGTTACGCTGGACGACAATGCCCGGACGCTGTGCTGTGCCTTTGAAGTGGACTGGCGCGAGTACGCCCGTCCCAACGAGCCGCGGCCCCTGCTGCGCTACGCTGTGCCCTGCGCGGGCGCGCCCCGGCGAGTGTTGATGGACGTTCCTGCCGGCGCGGTGGTCCGGGATGCGAAACACATGGACATGCCGGCCCTGAGCTACGCCGCCGCGGTGGGGGAGACCCCCGCGCCGGCCATCGTCAGCGACTGCAAGTACGGGTTCCGTCTGGCAGACGGGGAGCTTTCCTGTACGCTCATCAACACCGCTGATAACCCGGACAAGTACCCCGAGCGCGGCATCCACAGCATCCGGCTGTGGATCGGTCCCGCGCAGGAGGATGCACGGGCTATGAAGCAGCTTTCCGAGACCTTGAACCACCCCATGACCGGAGTGCCCACAGCCATTCATCCCGGCAGTTTGGAGCCCCGTGGCGCTCTGATGGAGTTCAGCGCGGATTCCGCGGTGCTCTCCTCCGTGGCCCTTTCCGGGGACGGCGCGCTGGACGTGCGCGTGTTTGAGACCTGCGGCCGGGACAGCGACGTGCGCATTGTCGTGCCGTTTGACGTGCGCTCCGCGGCGCTGGTGGACCTGAATGGCAGCCCTGTGGGGGAAGCGGCCTTAGACGGCCGCGAGGTGCGCTTCCGAGTCCGCGCCTGGAAGCTGGCGCAGGTGCGCATCCGCGGTTGAAGCAAAGACGGCCAAATAACGGGCATTTTGGAGTTTTGCCTATTCCAATGTGGCGCAAGGACAGACGTTGAATCAAACAATACAGGCGAAAGAATGAAACCGACCCGGAGAACGGCGGGGTGCGTGTTTTCCGGGAAAGAGGAATCCGGACAAGCTGAAGAACATGATCCAACGACTGAAGAATTCAGGCGCCGGCGCAAAGACGGACAGAGGAAGCATATCGCTGCGCTTCCTCTGTTTGTTTCAATTGCGGGGGAAATGGAGCAAGACAAACTTCCCATTGAAAAACGAGCCGAAATATGGTATGATATACATGCGAGGTTTACCCGCGCTCCAGGGGCGGCGCGGGCGTGGCCTGAACGGAGTGCGAAACCCATGGAGCGCGCCGCAGGCCAGAGTATGGCGTTCACGCCGCTCCCATGCAGGAGCGTGAACGATCCGCGCACAGCGCATTCACTTCAATAATGCTTTACAGGAGGTCGTCTTATGAAAACTGTCGTTGCGGTCATCGGCTGCGGTACCATTGCGAACGCCGCCCACATCCCTGCCTACATGAAGAACGAAAACGCGGTCATCAAGTACTTCTGCGATATTATCCCGGAGCGCGCCCAGGCTGCCGTGGAGAAATACGGCTGCGGCAAGGCCGTCACGGATTACCATGAAGTGCTGAACGATCCCGAGGTCGTCGCGATTTCCGTCTGCACGCCCAACAACATGCACGCGCAGATCGCCATCGACGCGCTGCGCGCGGGAAAGCACGTCCTGTGCGAAAAGCCGGCGGGCCGCACGTATGATGAAGTCGTCCGGATGCAGCAGGCCAAGAAGGAAACGGGAAAACTGCTCTACATCGGCGTCGTCAACCGCTTCAACGACAGCGTCCGCCGCATCAAGAAGTACATCGATGACGGAAAGCTGGGCGAGATCTACCACGTTTATGTGTCCTTCCGCGCCTATCGCGCCATTCCCGGCCTGGGCGGCGCGTTCACGACCAAGGCCATCGCCGGCGGCGGCGCGCTGATCGACTGGGGCGTGCACTATCTGGACATCGTCATGTACTGCACGGGGGATCCCAAGCCCCTGACCGTGTCGGGCGAAACCTTCTGCAAGCTGGGCAAGGATATGCCGAACTACGTCTACACCGGCATGTGGGCGGAGAACACGAAGGACCTGAACGGCACCTATGATGTGGACGATTCCGTCACCGCTCTGATCCGCACGGAAGGCCCCGTGATCACCGTCAACGGCGCCTGGGCTGAGAACGTTAAGAACGACGACCATCGGTACATTGAATTCATGGGCGACAAGGGCGGCATCCATCTGACCTACGGCGGCGATTTCGTCTTCTACGGCACGGAGGACGGCGCGCTGGTGGAGAGCAACCCCCAGTTCATCAAGACCGATATGTTTGAAAACGAGATCAATTCCTTCATCCGCAGCGTCCAGACCGGGGAGCCTCTGCCCAGCGATGTGGACACCGTGGCCATCACCGCCAAGATGATGCAGGCGATCTACGATTCCGCGGAGAGCCATCGGGAGATCGTGCTGTAAGGGGCATCGCGAAAGAAGCGCTTGAAAGGACGCGCCCGGAAGCCGCCAATCGGCTTGCGGTCCGCGTCCTTTGGGCGCTTCTCTGTTTTGCCGTTTCCCATCCGGGGCGGCGGTCCGCCGGACCGGCCTGAACGGACGCGGGCGACAGCGCAGAAGGAGTGCGGAACATGGGCGTGGAGATCCTGTTGGACAAAGGGGAGGAAATCATGGATAGGCGGAAGCTCATCGTGGACACGGACATCGGCAGTGACATCGACGATGCGCTGTGCCTCGGGTATCTGCTGAGGCAACCCCGCTGCGAGCTGATGGGGATCCTGACCTGCAGCAGCGAACCGGAAAAGCGGGCCGAGATCGCAGACTCCATCTGCCGGTATATGGGGAAGGACATTCCGATCTTTCCCGGACGCGATATGCCCCTGGTGGGAAAGCAGCTGCAGACCAAAGTCCATCAGTATGAAGTCGTCAGGAAACTGCCCCACCGGACGGATTTCCAGAAGGACCGGGCGATCGACTTTCTGCGGGAGATGATCGAGACCTATCCCCGGCAGATTACGATCCTGTCCGTCGGCAATCTGACGAACACCGGCGCGTTGCTGGCGGCCTATCCCTACCTTGCGCCGCTGATCCGGGAGATCTCCGTCATGGGCGGCAGCTTCTTCCCGGAAGCGGTTTCCTACAACGCCACGGAGTGGAACATCGTGAACGATCCCGTCGCCGCGAAGATAGTATTTGAATCCGGCATCCCCATCCGGGTCGTGGGGCTGGACGTGACGCTGAAGCTGAAGACGAAGTGCACCGATTTTATCGCAGGGTCGCATCCCGATGTAATGAAGGCGGTGGTCATGAACGCGGAGAAATTCCTCGAGCGCACCAACGACATGTATTTCCACGACCCGCTGGCAGCGGCCTGCTTATTCGATGAGAGCGTCTGCTCTTTCCGGCGCGGAAGCGTCGGGGTGGGGCTCGGTTCCGACTGGGGCAGGACATATTTTGAAGAAGACCCAGCCGGGAACGCGCTGCTTGCCGACGCGGTGGACGCGGAGCGCTTCTTCCGGCACTACAATGGGATCGTAGACGCATAAGGCACACACTGACAGACAGAATGCAATAACCGCAAGGCAGCCGCCGTCAGTTGATGACAAAACAAAGCATCTTGGATCGGATTTCAGGATGCTTTTTTTATTCAGAGGATTCTTGTCAGATTTGATCATTGCTTCCGGCCCTTTGGGGCGGCAGGGTACAGGCATAGGCCAGGAAATACTTGAAATTTCGTGACGCTTGTGCTATGCTATACATGGGATAATAGGAATCATTGATTCCGATGAGTATTCATTCTGTTCGGGAGGTATGACGCATGGAAGCTGAACTGTTTGTAAAGGAAATGCTGGTTCGGGCCCGCGCTGCCCAGAAGGAATTTGAGAAGTGCAATCAGCAGCAGGTGGACGCGGCCTGCCGCGCCATCGCCAAGGCGATCTTTGACAACGCCGCGCCCCTGGCCCGCATGGCCGTGGACGAGACGCGCATGGGCGTGTATGAGGACAAGATCAAGAAAAACCAGGGCAAAGCCCGGGTGATCTGGAACGACATGAAGGGCGGCAAGTCCGTGGGCATCATCGACCGGCAGCCCGAAAAGGGCCTGGTGCTGGTGGCCAAGCCCATGGGCGTGGTGGGTGCCGTGACCCCCACCACCAACCCCATCGTCACCCCAATGTGCAACGCCATGTTCGCCCTGAAGGGCCGCAACGCCATCATCATCTGCCCGCATCCCCGCTCGAAGAAGTGCTCCACCGAGGCCGTGCGTCTGATGAAGACCGCCCTGCCGGCCTATGTGCCCCAGGACATCATCCAGATCGTGGAGGAGCCCACGGTGGATATCTCCGGCCAGGTGATGAAGCAGTGCGACGTGTGCATATCCACCGGCGGCATGGGCATGGTCCGGGCGGCGTATGCCTCCGGCAAGCCCGCCTTCGGTGTGGGCGCCGGCAACGTTCAGTGCTTAATCGACGAGGACGCCGATCTGGAAAAGTGTGTGCCCATGATCATCGAAGGCCGCCGCTTTGACAACGGCATCATCTGCTCCGGCGAGCAGACGGCCATCATGCCCAGGTCCATCTACGCCAAGGCCGTGGAGATCTTCAAAAAGAACGGCGCATTGTACATCGACAGGCCCGCCGATGTGGCGAAGCTCAGGGACGTTGTGTTTCCCGGCGGAACGATCGACAAGAACGTGGTCGGCAAGTCCGCGCTGGACGTGGCGGCCATGTGCGGCTTCGACGCCCCCGCGGATACCAAGGTGATCCTGGTCAAGGCGGACGCCTACGGCCGGGAAGATTTCTTCTCCAAGGAAAAAATGTGCCCCGTCATCGCCACCTACGACAACCTGGCGGACTGGGACGAGTGCATCCGTGCCGCCGCCGCCAACCTGGACGTGGAGGGCAAGGGCCATTCCGTGTGCATCCATTCCGGCAGCCAGGCGCACATCGAGCAGGCCGCCGAGGCGCTGCCCGTTTCCCGCTTCCTGGTGGGCCAGATCTGCTCCACCAACAACGGCGGCTCCTTCTTTAACAGCCTCTCCGCTACCACCACGCTGGGCTGCGGCAGCTGGGGCAACAACTCCATTTCCGAAAACCTGAGCTGGCGGCATCTGTTCAACGTCAGCCGCATCGCTACGGTGCGGCCGGGCAGCAGCATGCCTACGGACGAGGAAATCTGGGGGTAAAATACCATGAAACTGATGGAATATCAGGGCCAGACGCTGCTGAAAAAGTTCGGCGTGCCGGTCATGGGCGGCTGCGTCATTGACGAAACCGAGGACGTGGCCGCCGCCCTGGCTGGCGCGGAAATGCGCTGGCCCGCTGTGGTGAAGGCCCAGGTGCAGATCGGCGGCCGCGGCAAGGCTGGCGGCATCCGCTTCGCGGAAGACGCCGCCCAGGCGGAGAAGCACGCCCGGGCCCTGCTGGGCAGCGAGCTCAGGGGCTATACGGTGCACAAGGTCTACGTGGTGGAAAAGGCCGACGTGGCCCAGGAGTGGTATTGCTCCATCCTGCTGGACCGCCTGAGCAAGCAGCCGCTGATCATCTTCTCGCCCATGGGCGGCATGGCGATCGAGCAGACGGCCAAAACCGATCCTGACAAGATCAAGAAGATCATCGTCGATCCCATGATCGGCGTGCAGGATTACATGGCGCGGTATCTGCTGTCCTCCTCCGGGCTGGACGTGGGCTATACCAAGCAGCTGGACCAGCTGCTGCGGGGCCTGTACCGCTGCTTCATGGAATACGACTGTATGCTGGCGGAGATCAATCCGCTGATCGTGGACAAGGAAGGCCGGCTGGTCGCGCTGGACGCCAAGATCGACGTGGACGACAGCGCCCTGTTCCGCCTTCCGGACGTGACCGCCTGGCGGGACGAGCTGCCCGAGGAGCCTTTGGTGAAGGAGGCCCGGCAGTTCAACTTCCTGTATATCCCCGTGGAGGCGGGCGGCTCCGTGGCCGTGTGCTCCAACGGGTCCGGCATGCTGATGAGCTGCATCGACATGATCACAAAGAACGGCATGAATGTGGCCGCCGTGCTGGATCTGGGCGGCGGCGCCACCGGCGAGCGCATCGCCGAGGCCATGCGTATCCTGTTCTCCACGCCGGGCGTGAAGGCCGTGCTCATCAACATATTCGGCGGCATCACCCGCTGCGACGAGGTGGCCACGGGCGTGAAGCTGGCCATGGAGCGCGGCATGCTGGAGGGCAAGATGATCGTGGTGCGCATGGAAGGCACCAACAAGGACAAGGGCATCGATATCATCGACGGGCTGCATTCGGACGTGGTGCTGGCGGACGGCCTGCGGGAATCCGTGGCCGCGCTGCTGGAGAGGAGGGACCGGCTGTGAGCATCATCATCGATCAGGACACAAGGTTGATCGTCCAGGGCATCACCGGCCGCGAGGGTACCTTCCACACGGAGCAGATGCTGGCCTACGGCACCAAGGTGGTGGCGGGCGTCACCCCCGGTAAGGGCGGCCAGGAGGTGCTGGGCGTGCCCGTGTTCAATACCGTTCGGGAGGCCGTGGAGGCCACCGGCGGCAACGCTTCCGTGGTGTTCGTGCCTGCGAAGTTCACCAAGGCTTCCGTGCTGGAGGCGTTGGACGCGGGGCTGAAGACCATACTGACCATCGCGGAGCACGTGCCGGTGCACGACATGATGATGTGCTACCGCCTGGCCCGGCTGAAGGGTGCCCGGCTGTTCGGGCCCAATTCCTTCGGCATCATTTCCCCGGGCAAGAGCAAGGCGGGCTTCATGGCCCACCGCATCTTCCGGGAGGGAAGCGTGGGCGTTATGAGCCGCAGCGCCACCAACTGCTATGAAACCGTGTTCATGCTTTCAAACAACGGCATCGGCCAGTCCACCTGCGTGGGCGTGGGCGGGGATATGATTCCCGGTTCCACCTTCGTGGACCTGCTGCCGGACTTCAACGCCGATCCCCAGACCAAGGCCATCGTCATCATCGGCGAGATCGGCGGCAACGAGGAGGAGCTGGCGGCGGCGTATCTGAAGGAGCACGTCTCCAAGCCCGTCATCGCCATGATCGCGGGCAAGAACGCCCCCAAGGGCAGGAGCATGGGCCACGCGGGCGCCATCGTGTCCGCGGACGGTACCGGCAGCGCGGCGTCCAAGGAGGCCGCCCTGAAGGACGCCGGAGCCATTATTGCCGAGAATACCCAGCACATCCTGGATATCTGCCTGAAGCTGAAGGAGGACGGGATCCTATGATCGAAAAAGAGCGGGCAGGCTGGATCTACAGCACCATGGCGCGCATCCGGGCCTTTGAATCAAAGGCGCTGAAGCTGTTTGAGGAAAACAAGCTGCGGGGCAGCGTGCATCTGTATATCGGCGAGGAGGCCGTGGCCGCCACAGTGTGCTCCCGGCTGACCAACGAAGACTACATCACCTCCACCCACCGGGGCCACGGCCACTGCATCGCCAAGGGCGCGGATCTCAACCGGGCCATGGCGGAACTGATGGGGAAGGCCACCGGCTACTGCAAGGGCCGTTCCGGCTCCATGCACATCGCGGACTTCACCCAGGGCAATCTGGGCGCCAACGCTATCGTGGGCGGCGGCATCCCCATCGCAGTTGGCGCGGCGCTCTCCGCCAAAATGCAGAAGCAGGACCGGGTGGCCGTCTCCTTCTTCGGCGACGGCGCGTCCAACGAAGGCACGTTCCACGAATCCCTGAACCTGGCCTCCGTCATGAAGCTGCCCGTCATATTCGTCTGTGAAAACAACGGATACGGCATTTCCGTGCCGGTGTGGCAGTCCACCTCCGTGAAGGACATCTCCGTGCGCGGGGCGGCCTACGACATGCCCGGTGAAACCGTGGACGGCAACGATCCCGAGGCCATCGACGCCGCCATGGAGCGCGCCGTGAAGCGCGCCAGGGCAGGGGAGGGACCCTCCCTGATCGAGTGCAAGACCTACCGCTGGCTGGGCCACTGGACCGGCGATCCCCAGACCTACCGCACCCGCGAGGAAGTGGAGGAATGGAAGAAGAAGGATCCAATCGCCCACTGGCGCAAGCGGCTGGTGGAGGAGGGCCTGTTCACGGACGCGGAGCTGGATGCCATGGACAAGGCGGCCGCCGACGCCGTGGAGGCCGCCGCCGAGTTCGCCCTGAACAGCCCGGGACCGGATCCCGCCCACGTGCTGGACGACGTATTCTACGAGGGAGGCGACGAGGCATGAGCGAAAAGACTTACGCCATGGCGGTGCGCGATACCATCGCCGCGGAAATGCGCCGGGACCCCAAGGTGTTTATCATGGGCGAGGACATCGAGACCATCGGCTCCATCTTCGGCTGTACCCGGGACCTCACCAAGGAGTTCGGCCGAGAGCGTGCCTTCAATACACCCATCAGCGAGGCAGGCTTCATCGGCGCGGGGCTGGGCGCGGCCTGCACCGGAATGCGTCCCATCGTGGAACTGCTGTATATGGATTTCGCCTTCGTGGCCATGGACCAGCTGCTGAACCAGGTGGCCAAGACCCGCTATATCTTCGGGGGCCACGCCAAGATCCCCTTGGTCATCCGCGGCCAGCAGGGCATCGGCCGCGGCAACGCCGCCACCCACTCCCAGAGCGTGGAGACGATCTTCATGCACTTCCCGGGGTTGAAAGTGGTCTGTCCTTCCACCGGGCGGGACGCCGCTGGGCTGCTGCGCACCGCCATTCGGGACGACAATCCCGTGATGTTTTTTGAGCACAAGGCCCTCTATGCCACCAAGAGCGACGTGCCGGAAGACCCGGACTTCATGATCCCCTTTGGCAAGGCGGACATCAAGCGCGAGGGCACGGACGTGACCATCGTGGCCAACCTGCTGTATGTCCCCCGGGCACTGGAGGCTGCAGATGCGCTGCAGAAGGAAGGCATTTCCGCCGAGGTCATCGACCCGCGCACCCTGGTGCCTTTCGACAAAGAGACCGTGGTGGATTCCGTAAAGAAGACCGGCCGCCTTGTGGTGGTGCACGAGGCGCACCGCAGCGCCGGCTGGGGCGCGGAGGTGGCCGCCATGGTGACGGAGGAAGCGTTCCAGTATCTGGACGCCGCTCCCGTGCGCCTGGGGACCAAGGCCTGCCCTCTGCCCTTCAACGTGGACCTGGAAACCGCAGCCACGCCGCAGATTTCTGACATTGTTCAGGCCGCGAAGCGCGTGTGCTATCGCCTGTAAGGGGGCTTTGCCATGGCTGAAAGGATTATCATGCCCAAACAGGGCCTACAGATGACCGCGGGGCTCATCACCAAGTGGCTCAAGGCCGTGGGCGACTCAGTGCGCGAGGGCGAGCCGCTGTTTGAGATGGAGACGGACAAGCTGGCCATCACCATTGATTCTCCCGCTAGCGGTACCCTGCTGGCCATCCTGTGCCCGGAGGGCGAATCCGCCCCCGTGGCAGATGTGATCGCCATCGTGGGCGAACCCGGCGAGGACATCTCCGGCCTGGCGACCGCTCCTGTCACCGAGGCCCCCAAACCTGCCCCGGCGGAACCGGCGAGCGTGCCCGAACCGGAACCAGCGCCGGCCCCGGCTCCCGCACCTGTGCCGCCCCGGGCGGACGGCCGCGTTTTCTCCACGCCCCGGGCCCGCATGCGCGCCCAGGAGCGGGGCATTGACCTGAAAAAGATCCGGGGGACCGGCCCGGACGGACTGATCATCGAGCGCGACGTGCTGGAGGCAAATCTGCCTGAACCCGCGGCGGCCAGGGCGTCGCTGGACGTGTGCCGCGTGGAGATCGACATGAGCGAGGCAGCGGCCCTGAAGGAGACCATGGCCGCCCAGGGCGCGGAGATCGGCTATGCGGCCATCGTGCTGCGCTGCGCCGCGAGGGCCCTGGCGGACGCGCCCCTGGGAACGGAGGGCCCGCTGGCCATTTCCCTGAATGGGGACGCGGGCACGGCGGTTCCGGAAACCGCGGACAGGCTTGGATTGCCGCGGCTGGATGAGATTGCCCGGCAGTGCTCCGGAGACGACGAGGGCGCGGGCCTGCTGATCCTGGACATGGGAGAACTGGGTGTGGACGAATACATCCCTGCCTCTTTCCGGGGTCCCGCGGCCCTGGGACTGGGGACTGTCCGTCGCCGAGCCATCGCACTGACCGACGGAACCGTGGCTTCCCGGCAGACCCTGTGCGCGGCGCTGGCCTATGATCCTGCCCAGGTGTGCCTGGCCGACGCGGCCGGCTTCCTGGCACGGACAAAGGCCCTGCTGGAGGCCCCTGCGCTGCTGATGCTGGCCTGCTGAAAAAGAAAGCATTTGGAGATCGAACTGGATATGAAAAGAACAGCCTGGCCGCACAGCATTTTAGGGCATGCAGCCAGGCTGTTGTTGCAAATGAAGTGTTTCGCGGCGGCAGTTGGTTTGTTGGAGTATACCATCGGCATGTGGAATGCAGTAATTCACTCGGAAGGGTGAGAGAAAAGCCATCATTACAAGCTGAATCAAGCGGGCAGTATTATTCGTAATCCTTCCGCCATCTGTGCTGGATGAGCTCATATGCCGCACGACGTGTGCTGAGAGGACGTCACCGGCTCATATGGCAGCGGCGCTCATTGGCTACAGGCGAGGGAGCGCTGTCGACTGGATGGCGTACACGTGTCCGGGAAGTTCAGCTGCGGTACAGTGGTCCCGAAGACTGCGCCAGAAACAGAATGACGAATCTGCTGGAGAAACATGGAATTCCGACGGTTGACGAACTACGGCCTAAACTTCGTCGGCGCGCTGCGCTACTCGATTTGCTCCCATGCCCTCCAACCCTGAACGGCTTCGTTTTTTTGAGCCTGTTTGATTGTCTCTCCTCCATGAAGCATGGCAGATCTACAGGGAATACCCGCTCCTTCCTTCCGGGCGATTGACTTTTTCCGGAATATGTGGTATCTTCGACAGAGAGGTGAAGGAAATGAAACACGGTGCTGTTTACATGGGCATCGACGCCGGCACCACGAGGCTGAAGCTGGCGCTCTACGATGAAAACATGCGCCTGATCGGCTCCAGCAGCCGGGATACGAAAATATACACGCCGGAAAACGGCGCCTCCGAGATGAACATGGACGAGCTGTGGCAGAGCCTGTGCGACGCATCCAGGGAGCTTCACTCCAGACATCCGGCGGAGATGGCCGCGCTGCGCTGCCTGGGCATCTCAGGCCAGGGGGACGGGCTGTGGCCGTTGGATAAGCACGGAAAGCCGGCGTGCCGGGCGATCCTCTGGAACGATACCCGCAGCAGCCGCTGCGCTCCGGACGCCATTCCGGGCTTTCACGAACTGCTCCGCGGGAACTGTATGAACATGGTGTACGCCGGGTCCATGCCTGGTATCCAGAAGTGGCTGAAGGAAACACGCCCGGAGGTTTACGCAGGCATCGGCGCTTCCCTGCACTGCAAGGACTGGCTGAACTACTGCCTGACGGGGCGGATCGCCTCGGATCATTCGGATATCGTGTGCTCTTCGGGGATGAACGCGCTGACGCTCAGATATGTACCGGAACTGTACGATCTGCTCGGGATCCCGGAGATGCTCGCAACGATGCCGGAGGCCGTGGCGTCCACGGACGTCATCGGCGAGGTCAGCGCCAAAGCCAGCGAACAGACGGGCATTCCCAATGGCGTGAAGGTCATCGCGGGGTGCATCGACTGCTGCGCGTCCGCGGTGGGAAACGACTTCTTCAGCAGCGGCGAGGGCTGCAGCATCATCGGTACTTCGATGATTAACGAGATATGCCAGAGCCGGGAGCAGGTCGATCCCGACGACCTGCGCGGACTGCTGCTGTACCACGTGGCGCCGGACCGGTACATCAAGATGATGAGCACCGCCGGCGGATCTTCCTGTGTGGACTTTGTCCGGAAGCTTGTCGCGCCGCAGGACGACTTCAATACCATCTTCCGGGAGATTGAACGGATCCCAGTCGGCAGCAACGGCCTTTTGTACC
>JAEEGL014938307.1_pt1 | contig 14498 bp, 15 predicted proteins | sample 9134231 | NCBI WGS metagenome assembly JAEEGL01 (sample SAMN16246548, study PRJNA631951) | gut metagenome | biome: gut microbiome; feature: rumen; material: fiber-attached | host: Bos | place: Iran: Karaj | collected 2018-10
GTACAAATACAAATTTTAAGGAGTCTTATAGAACTCAGTGGAGAGTTATTTCATCTGTATTATGGAATGATTTATCTGTATCTCTTGAAGAACTAAATAATGCTCAAGGTGAAAATATCAATCTTTCAAGAAAATGTAATGCAGTTAGATGGTGTGGAAGTTTTAATACTGTAGCAGACAATATAGAAACTGCTAGAAATTGGTTTTCTTCACGAGTTGATTGGTTAAATGCAGCTATTAATGAATTATAATATATTTATGTATAAATCGAAATTATTCTTAATCTATATTGCTTTTTACTATTAAATAAAATAAAATAGTCTTTACTGCACCCTGCAGTTACAGCGGATGTTTAGAGGCGTATAACTTGTTCCGGCAGTATTCGTCACATGCATCTTTAATGCCTCTCTTTTCGTGCCCAACGGATTGTGTCCGCTGAGAAAGTAATTATATTTTCTTCTAAAAAAATCATTCATGATTAAATCTTTTATATTTCTCTAATAGTGCATGGTGTTTGTATTCTTATTATATGAATCCTGTAAAAATGCAGCTTTTGTATATAGTGATTTTTGCTTCTTATGGAAATCTGGAAAAATTCACTAATGCATAGATTTTACCAAAAGTAAAGTCTGACGAATTGGAGAAGATATAGTTGTGTTGATATTTTTATGAAAAAAACTTCGTAATTGATAATTTATAGAAGGTTGATATATATATGAAAACAGTTCTTACAGTCGGTGTTTTTGATTTACTTCATTTTGGACATTTTGAGTTATTTCGTAGAGCAAAAGAACTTGCAGGAAGTGATGGTAAGTTGATTGTTGCAATTCAAAAAGATGAATATGTAACAAAATATAAGCCCGAAACAAAACTTTTTTATGATTGGAACACAAGGGCAAAAATGATTGCTGCATTGCGTTATGTTGATGTGGTTGTTTCATATACAGATATTGATAAATCAATACAAGAAATAGACTTTGATTTATTTGCAATTGGCGGAGATCAAGTTCATAAAGGGTTTCAAAAAGCAATAAAGTGGTGTGAAGAGAATGGAAAGGAAATTGTACGACTTTCTCGGACTGAAGGTGTTTCGTCAAGTTTGATACGTAAGGGGAATGAAAATGACTTTAAGAAAAATTGATGCTTTTGAAATAAAAAGACGAAGTTTACAATTGTTACAATTCCTAGCTGAGTATTGTGAGAACAATCATATAAATTATATTCTTTCTGATGGAACTTTGCTTGGGGCAATTCGGCATAAAGGTTTTATTCCCTGGGATATGGATATTGATATCAGTATGTTAAGGAATGATTATGAAAAATTCTTAGAAATTTGGCAGGATACGGAAGATTATGCTGTTATCTCTCATGAAAAAGATAAAAATTTTGAGCTTCCATTTGCTAAATTTGTTGATATGCATACTGAATGTTATGAATATGGAAACAAAACAGTAAAAGGTGGAATCTGGATAGATATATTTCCTTTGGATAGTGTGCCTATCGAAGAAAAAGTAGCTGAAAATTACTATAAAAAGAATTGTCAGTTGTTTGATAAATTTGTTATTCAAAAGAATTTTAGATTGAATTTAAAAGGTATAAATTATTTTACCCATAAAATTTTTTATTCATTGAAACTTAGGGATTTGTCCTTTTTTATTAAATCAACAGAGAGTTGTCTTAATAAGCTTGTTAGATTTGCGAAACAAAATAATTGTGATAATTGTAAAAATGTGAATAATAATGTTTCTATATATTATCGAGGTTCTCCGTACAGAAAATTTGGTTTTTCAAAATATTGTGTAACTGATTATGTATATGGAGAATTTGAAAATCTGAAGTTTAGAATCCCAAAAGATTATGATGCGGTTTTGAAATGTTGGTATAACAATTATATGCAACTACCACCTAAAGAAAAACAAGTTGATACTCATGGTATAGAATGTTTTTTAATTGATTAGTTTAGAATTTTTTATCAAATTGCTGTAAAACACAAAATTAGAATTTATACGAATAAAAATATTTACTGGTAAAATAGAATTGGCAACACGACGACAAGTATTTTCCAACATGGTTTGGAGGTTTTTTGAAAGAGTTGGCGCACAAGCTGTAAGTTTTATTGTGCAGATTGTTTTAGCTAGAATAATTATGCCAGAAGCCTATGGAACTATTGCACTTCTAACTGTTTTTACAGCGATACTAAATGTTTTTGTAGACAGCGGTTTAGGGAATGCTTTAGTTCAAAAGAAAGATGCAGATAATATAGACTTTTCTACCGTATTCTTTACAAATATATTTTTTTGTCTTACTTTGTATCTTCTTTTATTTTTTGCATCACCTTTGATTGCTATTTTTTATAAGCGGCAGGAACTTGTTCCTTTAGTAAGAGTTCTGGGATTGACTATTGTTGTATCCGGTGTGAAAAATGTACAACAGGCTTATGTTTCCAAGAACTTATTATTTAAAAAATTTTTTGTTTCTACGCTTGCAGGCACTATAATTGCAGCTGTTGTTGGCATCTATATGGCCATGAATGGTTATGGAGTTTGGGCTTTGGTTGCTCAACAAGTTGTAAATGTTTCTATAGATACTACAATTCTTTGGTTTACAGTTAGATGGAGACCAACTTTTGTTTTCTCTTTTGAAAGATTGGGGAAATTATTTTCTTATGGCTGGAAGTTACTTGTATCTGCGTTGCTTGAAACTGTATATAATAATTTACGGCAATTGATTATTGGGCGTTCTTATTCGGCTCAGGACTTAGCGTATTTTAACAGGGGCAAAACTTTTCCAAATGTAATTATTACTAACATAAATAGTTCAATTTCTAGTGTTATGCTTCCTGTAATGTCTAAAGAACAAGATAATCTTATACACCTCAAGGAAATGATGAGGAAATGCATTGTGACATCATGCTATATTATGGCACCCATGATGATTGGAATGGCTGTAATGACACCAAATATAGTATCTTTGCTTTTGACAGATGCGTGGCTTCCTTGTGTTCCTTATATGAGAATTTTTTGCATTATTTATATTTTTTATCCTATACATACTTCGAATTTGACTGTAATTAGTGCATTAGGTAGAAGTGATTTATTTTTAAAGCTTGAAATTGCAAAAAAAATTGTAGGTTTTACAATGCTTTTGATTTCTATGCATTTTGGTGTTATGGCTATGGCATATAGTTTATTAGTTGAATGTTTTTTAGGAATTATTATAAATACTCATCCGAATAAAAGACTTTTGAATTATTCTTATCTTGAGCAATTAAAAGATATAATACCATGTCTTTTAGTTGGATGTTTTATGGGGGGGATTGTATATTTTGTTGGAATGATACAAGTTGTCCTTGCTTTGAAAATCTTTTTGCAAATTATTGCTGGTATTTTTATTTATCTTTTAGTTTCTATCTTTTTTAAGATAGAGGCTTTTAAATATCTTCTTTCAATATTTAATATACAAAAGTTACCTTTTATTAAGAGATAAAAATGGTAGAGAAAAAAGTTCGTGATTCAAATATTGAAGTTCTGCGAATTCTTTTAATGTTGGTAATTGTACTCCATCATTATATCGTGAATTCACCTGTGATTCTTGCAGTCAGTGATTCTATTGCAGGTGAAACCATTCGTGGGGGGGGGCAATTGTATAGCCCTTTTACTTGGTTGGGGCGGTAAGACAGCAATAAATTGTTTTGTACTTATAACCGGCTGGTTTATGTGCAAGCAGGAATTTAAGTGGCGGAAACTGCTGAAATTATATCTTGAGGTAAAACTTTATAGGCTTGTAATCTATTTGATTTTTCTTGCAAGCGGATATGACAGTTTTTCCCTTAAAGAGTTTTACAAAATGATTTTTGAAGTTGCTTTTTATTTGGGAAAAGGTTTTATAAGTTCATTTATAGCATTCTATGCACTGATTCCGTTTATAAACAGGTTGATTGGAATACTAAATAAAAAAGAACATGAAAGACTTGTGATTGTTTTGATTACAGTCTTATCAATAATTCCAACATTATTTTTAAATGGTTTTTATGAATACATAAGTTGGTATGTAACGCTTTATTTGCTTGCTGCATATCTCAGATTATATCCGACTAGAATATTTGATAATAAAAGAATAACAGGATACGCAAGCATTATAACGCTGCTACTATCATGGGCAAGTGTCGGTGTTATTTATTATACGGCTGTTTATTTTAAACAGTCTTTACCTTGGTATTGGTTTGTAGCCGATTCAAATAAGATTTTAGCCTTAGCAACTTCAGTTGCTGTATTCTGTTTTTTCAAAAACATTTCGCTTGGTCAAAATAGATTTATAAATACGGTAGCATCAAGCACATTTGGTGTGCTTTTAATCCATGCTTCCAGCGATACAATGCGCAGATGGCTCTGGCAGGATGTTTGTAAAAATGTCTGGCATTTTCAAAATGATTCACTTTGTGGATTTATTCTTCATGCATTTACTTGCACAATCGCAGTCTTTAGTGCTTGTGCATCAATAGATTTAACTCGTCAATTTATACAAAAGAAAATATCAGGGCTAATTTTATGTCTGAACAAAAAACAATCACAGTAACAAGTCCGCTTTTGCCGGATTTGAAAGAATTTGAGAAATATCTGGAAGATATTTGGAATCGTAAGTGGCTCACAAATAATGGCCACTATCATCAGGAGTTAGAAAAAGCTCTCGCGGAATATCTTGGCGTTCCATATCTTTCCCTTTTTACAAATGGTACTTTACCTTTAATTACAGCATTACAAGCAATGAAAATTACTGGTGAAGTTATAACTACTCCTTATAGTTTTACAGCTACAACACATTCAATCTGGTGGAATAATCTGAAGCCGGTATTTGTTGATGTAGATGAAGAAAATGGTAATATTGATCCTGAAAAAATCGAAGCAGCAATAACCCCACAGACAACAGCAATTATGCCTGTCCATGTTTACGGAACTCCTTGTAATACTAAACGTATTCAAGAGATTGCTGATATTTATGGTCTAAAAGTAATTTATGATGCAGCACATGCCTTTGGTGTAAATGTAGATGGAAAATCAATTTTGGAAGCTGGAGATATGAGTACGCTTAGTTTTCATGCAACAAAAGTTTACAATACAGTTGAAGGTGGAGCTTTAATTTGTCATGATGCTGCAACAAAGAAACGAATTGACTATCTAAAAAACTTTGGCTTTGCAGATGAAGTTACGGTAGTCGCTCCAGGTATTAATAGTAAGATGGATGAAATTCGTTCTGCTTATGGTTTGCTTAATCTTAAACAGGTTGATTCTGCAATAGAGAGACGTAAGCATGTAGCAGAAATGTATAAAGAATCGCTAAAGAATGTGCCTGGAATTAGATTCTTAAATGATATTGAAGGTGTAAGACATAATTATTCATACTTCCCGATTTTCATAACAGAAAAAGAATACGGAATGAGTCGCGATACTTTGTATGCAAAACTCAAAGAAAACAATATTCTTGGTCGTAGATATTTCTATCCTTTAATTTCAAACTTCCCTGTGTATAGAGGTCTTGAATCTGCTCGTTCAGAGAATTTACCTGTTGCTAATAAACTTGCAAATCAGGTTTTATGTCTACCAATGTATGCAGATTTGACGGATGATGATATAGCACGAATAATTAAGGTTGTAACAAAATGAAAGACTTAATAATTATTGGAACGGGAGCTTTTGCTCGTGAGTTATATTGGCATGCACAAAACTCAATTGGGTATAATACAGAATGGAAAATAAAAGGTTTTCTTGATGGTACTGTAAAAATTGAAGAAAGTGAATATAAAAAATTACCATTGCCTGTTTTGGGAAATGTTAATGATTATGAAATAGCAGAGAATGATGTTTTTACTTGTGCAGTTGGAAATCCAAAGGTTCGAAAACTTTTGATTGACTCAATATCAAAAAGAGATGGTAAATTTATTAATATCATTCATAAAACATCACTTATACAAGGTTCAGTAAAAATGGGCAATGGAATTGTATTATGTCCTTATACTTGTATAAATGATAATGCTGTTTTGGGTGATTTTGTTATGGTTAACTATATGTCTACAATAGGACATGATGTAAAACTTGGTGATTATTCATGTTTAATGGGACATGTTGATTTATGTGGTTACGTAGAAATTGGTAAAAATGTTTTTTTTGGAAGTGGCGCAAGAGTTTTACCAGAAGGTAAAGTTGGAGATAATGCTTTTGTTGGAGCAGGAAGCGTAGTACTTAAAAATGTTAATTCTGATACAAAAGTTTTTGGAAATCCAGCAAGACTTACAATATAGATTTAGAAATAAGGAGTTTTAATATGAAAGAAAAGATCAAAAATTTAGTAATTGGCTCTCTCAATGAGTTGAAAGACACAAATAATCTCGACTTTGAGATTAATGATGAGACAATTCTTCTAGGTGAAAATGCAGTAATGGATTCATTTGATTTTGTTTCATTTGTTTCGACACTTGAAGAAAAGATTGCAGATGAATTTGACAAATCAATTACCGTAGTAAGTGAGAAGGCTTTCTCAAAAAAATACAGTCCTTTTAAGACAATAGACCGTATTGCAGATTATATTATTGAACTTTTGAACGAGGCTGAATAATGATTATTCTTATTACAGGTACAAGCCGTGGTATTGGTAAATACCTTGCAGAACGTTTTCTTGCTGAAGGGAATACTGTTATTGGATTCTGTAGAAGTGAATGTGATATTCAAAACAAAAACTTTTATCATTATACAGCAGACGTTACAGATGAAAAGGCTGTTGTAAAGGCTTTGGGAGAAGTTCGTAAAGAATTTGGTTCTATTGATGTACTTATCAACAATGCTGGAATTGCTTCTATGAATCATTTCTGTCTTACTCCACTAGAAACTGCAAAACGTGTAATGAATGTTAATTTCTTTGGAACATTTCTTATGACACGTGAATGTGCAAAACTGCTTAAGAAAAGCAAAAATGCAAGAATTATAAACTTTAGTACAGTTGCAGTTCCTTTAAACCTCGAAGGTGAAGCTTCATATGCGGCTTCTAAGTCTGCAATAGAAACTCTTACACGTACTACAGCTAAGGAACTTGCTGGCTTTGGAATTACAGTAAATGCTGTTGGTCCGGTTCCTGTAAAAACTGCACTTATTGCTGGTGTTCCGGAAGATAAGATTCAAAATCTTTTGAGCCATCAGGCAATCAAGCGGTTTGGAGAGCCAGAAGATGTTTATAATGTAATTAATTTTTATATACGACCAGAAAGTAACTTTATTACAGGCCAGATAGTATATCTTGGGGGTATTAACTAATGAGCAGTGTAGATTTTATTATTGACGATATAAAATCCTTTGGAAACGATATTGCTATTGTAACTGACGGAATTGAATATTCCTATAATGATTTGCTTAATGAATATGAAAAGAGTAAAGCCTTTTTAGAAAGTAACAATATACCTGATTGTTCTATTGTTGCTTTGCGTGGTGAATTTTCACCAAGTACAATTGGAATGATGCTTGCAATTATAGGAAAGAACTGCATTTATGTACCTGTTTCGACAGCAGTAAAAGAGCCTTCTAAATATATAGAAATTTCAGAAGTTCAGTTTTATATTGACGGTAATAAAATTGAAAAATTTGACACTGTACCAAAACATGAAATATTGACAGGACTCATTGGAAAAAAACAGCCGGGACTTGTACTATTTTCTTCTGGAACAACAGGTGATCCAAAGGCAGCAGTACACAATCTTACTCCAATGCTTGAAAAGTACAAGGCAAAGGGTAAGAAAATACGTTCACTTGCATTCCTGTTGTTTGACCATATTGGAGGTTTTAACACTGTTATGTATAACATTTCTAATGGCGGTATGCTTGTTACTCTTAAGAACAGAAGTCCTGAAGAAGTAGCCTCTTATATAGAAAAATATAAACTGGAACTTTTGCCAACATCCCCATCATTTCTTAATATGATTTTGTATTCTCATATTTATGAAAAATATGACTTATCATCCCTGAAAATCATAAGTTATGGAACTGAACCAATGCCGGAATCAACATTAAAGATGATGCATCAGATTTTCCCTGATGTAAAAATGAAACAGACTTATGGACTTTCTGAAGTTGGAATAATGAGAACAAAGTCAGAAAGTTCTGATTCTTTGTGGCTTAAGGTTGGTGGTGATGAAGATCATCAGATTAAGATTGTTGATGGAATTCTTTATATAAAAAGTAAGATGTCTATGCTTGGATACTTAAATGCACCAAGCCCGTTTGATGAAGATGGCTGGATGAACACTAAGGATCGTGTTGAGCAAAAAGGCGAATATATTAAGATTCTTGGTCGTGTATCTGAACTAATTAATGTTGGTGGCGAAAAGGTATACCCTGCTGAAGTTGAAAGTATTCTTCTTGAGGTGCCAGGCGTAAAGGATGCAATTGTTGGAAAAATGGCAAATCCTATTCTTGGAAGCGTCGTTACTTGTAAGATTGCGGCTGATGATGGTATAAACCTTGCAGAACTAAAGAAGGCAATTCAGAAACATTGTGCTGAGAAGCTAGAGAAGTTTAAGCGGCCTGTGAAAATTGAATTCCAAACAGATGCGTTTAATACAGCTAGATTTAAAAGACTTAGATAAAGATTCAGTATTATTTGAATATTCATTGTAAAGAAGTTTTAAATGACATTTTATCCTGTTGTGATTCCCACGCTTAATAGATTTGAACATTTAAAAAATTGTATTGAGAGCTTAAAGAATAATACACATTATTCAGAAACCGATTTAATAATCGCATTAGATTATCCGCCTTCAGATAAATATTTTTCTGGGTGGGAAAAAATAAAATTATATATAAAAAATATAAGCGGTTTCAAAAGTGTTCAAATTTTAGAAAGAAAAGAAAATTTTGGAGCCTTAAAAAACTGTAGGGAGTTAATTAACTATGCTTGTGAAAAATATGGAGCATGTATTTTCACAGAAGATGATAATATTTTCTCCCCTTGCTTCTTAGATTATATGAATAAATGTCTTGATTATTATAAATCGGATAAAACTATTATGACCATTTCTGGATATAAACCATATTGGTTTAATTCTTTGTCAGATTATAATAGTTCACATTTTAAGATAAAAGCACAAGTTTCAGGGTGGGGAATTGGATTATGGAAAGATAGGTATGATGAGTTTCAAAATGGAATTCCTGAAAACTTTCGAAAGTATATATTTGGAAGTCGGAAGAGATTATGGAAACTTCGAAGATATATGATTAAACTCAATCATATTTATTTCTGGATATTAGCAAATCCTGAACTAGATAATGTTTGTGATTTTACACAAGCTGCCTATATGGCTTTAACAAATAAATATTCTATTTATCCAAAAGTATCTTTGGTACGTAATAATGGCAATGATGGTTCTGGAGAACATTGTGGTGTTAATGATATTTTTAAGGACCAAGAAATAAGTGAATCATTAATATTTAATTTCTTGGATAATATCTCTAAGAAAGATGTAAAAAGATATTCAGAATATATGAAGAGACGAGGTATATCTGTATCAGAATATTTAAAAACTTTACTTCTTGTTACCTGTTATTTTATTCTGGGTTATGATTTATCGGAAAAAATAATACAACCAAAGACACGAATTAATAGAAAAAAATAATTGTTTTCATTTAAATAATATTGTTTATATCATATCTGTTTTATACATTTATTAGGATTAAAGCCTCAGGCTATGTATTTAATTAAAAAAAATGGAACAGGAATATTTGATTTATTAAAAACATTCTTTGTAAAAAAAAATTATATGAAATGTGTAATAAAGCAATTATTTTTAATATTATCAAAATCTAAATAAATAATATGAAAATTTTACATATAAGTACAAGCGATACATCAGGTGGTGCTGCCATTGCGGCAATGCGTTTACACAAGGCGATGCTTGCAGAAGGTATAGACAGCACTTTTTTATGTTTAAATCGTTCAATAAACGATGATGATAGGATTGTAACAGTTGATAAATTTACAAAGGTAAAAAGCAGAACTGTTGATTTATTTAAGCTGCTGTTATTTAGCAAACTTTATGTTTCAAGTCATATGGGGCTTTTTAGTAATATGAAGCAAGGCTATAAGCCTGGAAAATTTGTTAATCTGAAAGACTATGATGTAATATATTTACATTGGATAAATGGCGGCTTTTTATCATTCAAAGGGGTGGAAGAAGTGTGTAAAACTGGAAAAAAAATTTTCTGGTTTATGCATGATATGTTTCCAATTACAGGTGGGTGCCATCACAGTTTTAATTGTTCTTTATATACGTGTAATTGTGGAAATGGTGGCTGCCAATATATGAAATGCTTAAAAAGTTCACGAAGTATTGCATATAAACAGTTAAAATTAAAGCATAAAGTATTAGATAATTATCAGAATCTATCTTTTGTTGCTCCGAGTAAATGGTTATATGAGTGTGCCAGAAATTCTTCATTAGGGCAAAAGCACGAGATTTATTGTATTCCGAATATGCTTGATGAGACAGTATTTCATCAAGTAGACAAATCGTTCTGCCGTGAAGTTTTGAATCTTCCTCAAAATAAAAAATTTATTCTTTTTGGTGCAGATTCTGCATTAAATAATCCATATAAAGGGTTTAGTTATTTAGAGAGTGCTTTAAAAGTTTTGAAAAAAAAACATCAGTGTAGTGATTTAGAGCTTATCGTATTTGGTTCTTCCGAAAATACAGAAATAAAGGAAAGACTTGCATTTCCGTGTCATTTTTTTGGTTATTTACATGATATGTATAGTCTAAATCTTTTGTATAATGCTGCAGATGTGTTTTGTATGCCAAGTCTTGCGGAAGCTTTTGGCCAAACAGCTTTAGAAAGTATTTTTTGTGGTACGCCTGTAGTAGCTTTTAATGTTGGGGGGGTGCCAGACTTTGTTTCAGAAAAAACAGGGTACTTGGCAAAATACAAGGATGCAGATGATTTCGCTAAAGGTATTGAATTGAGAATACAGAATAGTAATATAGATAACAAGATTACCATAGAAAGATACAAGTCGAAAAATATTGTGAAAGAACATTTTTTGATGTGGAAATAAAGTAAACTGTATGCCATTACCAGAATTTACATCTCTATTATATAAAAACTTAGGGCAATATATTTTAATCCTTATAATAACAGGTTCTATTTATTATATATTTTTACGAAAATACATGTTTAGTATTTTCGATACATTATTTTTTAATAATATAGTTTCTTCAACTTGTGCGACATCAACGGTTGTTTTCTTATTCATGCAAAATAAAATACGTCCAATATATTTTTATAATTATTTAATTACGGTAATCATTTTTTGGTGTATATTTATGATTTTTGGAAAAAAAATACCGATTAAAAATTGTGTTAAATTTAAATACAGTACAATTCAGCGGCATTTTTTTCCGATAGAGAATTTCTATCCAAGTAAAAATTTTTATATCTTCTTTCAGGTTTTCGCGATTTTGAATGTACTTATACAACTGTTTTTTTATTTGAAAACAGGTATTCCTTTATTTATGCGTAGCCGACTTGAAGTGACATTAAATGGTGGAATGCTAGTAGCATTGTTGAGTAGGATTAGGCCATTAATATCAGTTACTTCAACATTTATGGTTTATTATGTAATTGCTTTTGAACACAGATACAAGAAATTATTTGGTAAAATATATTTGGTTTGTCTTTTAACATTTGTAATGCTTTCTGGTAGTAGAAGTGGTTTATTTTCATTTATTTTTTCTTTTGCTGTTTTTGTATATCTAACACAATACTACAATAGAACTGGAATAAATCTTTTAACAAATCCCAAATTTTTTATTTTTTTAGTTTTTTGTTTATTTATAACAATAGGAATAATAGCTGTACAATCAAAAGGTAACTTAGCTAACTCTTTTGCTTATCTTTTTGTTCGATTTACAGCCTATGGAGATCCTTATATATATGGTTATGTAAATGATAATTTCTTAAAAGTTACAAAACTAGATTTGTTAAATTTTATTTTTGGGGACTTTTTACAAACTTTTAGACTTTCTACAATACGACGTAATATTGGTTTTGGTTTTGAATTGAATAATATAGTTTATAATGTAACAGATTCAGTTGGTGGCCCAAATTCTAGATTTAACTTAATAACTTATTCATATTTTGGTTTCTTTGGGAGTATTATTTCTGCAGTTGTATGTGGAGGAATATTTACATTAACAAGAAATTTATTAATTTCAGCTGTTGATAAAACACCGAAATTCCAAATAATTTCTTATTTTTTCTACTCTATATGTTCATCAGTAGAAACTGAACCAATATCTATGATAAGTTCTCTAACTACAAATTTATTTATTCAAATTTGTGTTTTTACATGTCTTTCATTCTTTATATTATATAGCATTCCTAAACAAGGTAGTATATCTCTATGGAAAATGATGAAGTTAAAATATCAATCGCTGTCGTCACATATAATGCTTCAAAAACACTAGAAGAAACATTAAATAGTATTATTGAACAAGATTATAATAATAAAGAAATTGTTATTATAGATGGCAAAAGTACAGACAATACACTTGATATAATAAACAAATATGTATCGTATAATCTTATATCAAAATCTGAGCAAGATAGTGGTGTCTATGATGCCATGAATAAATGTCTAAAACTTGCTACGGGAGATTATATTATTTTCCTTGGTGCTGATGATAAATTTGTAAGTGCTTCAGTATTATCTGAGTTTGTGAAAAAAATATCTGGGAAAGATCATAATAAAATCTATTATGGCAATGTTGTGAAACTATCTGGAAACTATAAATACGATGGAGTTTTCAACAAAAGTAAACTGGGAATCAAAAATATTTGTCATCAATCAATTTTCTATCCAAAATGTGTTTATAAAAAAGATAATTATGAATTGAAATATAAAATGCTTGCAGATTATGTTTATAATATCAAGCATTTTCATTTAATGGAATATATTGAATTAGATATTGCTTATTACAATGATATAACCGGGCTTAGTTCTCGAAAAAAAGATGAACAGTATATAAAAGAGCAATATATATTAATCCTAAAATATTTGGGAGTAAAAACTCTAGTTCGTACTATTATTTTCAAAATAAGGTTTAGATTGCATTTGAAAGATAAATATATGGATGGGTTACAATAATGGAAATAGCCATTTTATTAGCAACATATAATGGAGAACAATTTTTTTCAGAACAGATTGAAAGTTTGTTATCCCAGACTTTCACGGATTTTAAGATTTATATTTCTGATGATTTTTCTACAGATTCAACTGTAGATTTAATTAACAGTTATGTTAGTAAAAATCAAGGAAAAATTATTAAAATAAGTAATTCTAAACGTTTCGGGAATGCAAGAGACAATTTTTTTAATTTAGTTCAAAAGGTAGATGCCGATTTATATTTATTTTGTGATCAGGATGATGTTTGGCTACCTGAAAAAGTTGAATTGTTAATTAAACAATATGAAAAGATTCCTGAGAAAGAAGTTCCAATTTTAATTCATTCAGATTTATATGTAGTAAATAAAGACTTACAAGTAATTAATGATTCTTTTTTTAATATGATGCAGCTTGAGAAAGAATCAACTTGGAGAAACTTGATAGTTCAAAACAATGTTACTGGATGTACGATGTTGATAAATAAGTCTCTTGCAAATATCTACAAGGAAAATGTTGATATAATAAATCAAGCGAATATTTTAATGCATGACCATTTTTTTGCTATATTAGCCTCTCTTATTGGTAAGGTTTATTTTATTGATAAACCATTAATAAAATATAGACAACATGGTAACAATTCTGTAGGAGCTAAAGATACAAAATCTTTTTTATATATAATATCAAAATTAAAAAAATCTAAAATAGAAACAAATTTGGTGACTTTGTCGCAAAGGCAAGTTTCTGAAATTATTAAATTAGAAGAAATCAAAGAAAAAGTAGATGATAAAACTCTATTTACTTTAATAAATTTTTCATTTTTATCAAAGCATATGAAATTGAATAGGTTAGCATTTATTCTAAGAAATAAAATTCTTAAGAATACATTTGCAAGAAGAATTTATCAGTTTCTAAATATATAGGTATAAATCAATGAGTAGAAAATTACACAATATTCTTATTACTGGCGGAGCTGGATTCATTGGCTCAAATTTCATTCATTATCTTTTGGGTATGTCTTCTGCAGAAGGCAATCTTTTTAATGACGCAAACTTTGACGGCACTGTTGTAAACGTTGACTGTCTTACATACGCTGGAAACCTTGAATCTTTGAAGGACGTAGAGGCCCAGTTCGGCGGCAAGCGTTACTTCTTTGAAAAGGTAGACATCTGCGACCGCGAAAATATTGAACGCATTTTTAAGCAGTATGATATTGATACTGTAATTCACTTTGCGGCAGAAAGCCACGTAGACCGTTCTATTCTTGGCCCTGAAGCTTTCATGAAAACCAACGTAATGGGAAC
>JAEEGL016393052.1_pt1 | contig 14498 bp, 12 predicted proteins | sample 9134231 | NCBI WGS metagenome assembly JAEEGL01 (sample SAMN16246548, study PRJNA631951) | gut metagenome | biome: gut microbiome; feature: rumen; material: fiber-attached | host: Bos | place: Iran: Karaj | collected 2018-10
CAATTCCAAGGCCGGTGGTAAGAGGAGTGTCAAAAGTGACATCTGTGAGGTCCGTGTTGGGCCTGATGACGGAAATAACTTCCTTAAGACCGTCAAAAACTTCCTGTCTTGTCATAACTTATACACGTGCTACTTTCATACTGCCGGTGCGCTTGAAGTCCTCAGTGCGCACGGTCATCTTCAGAATCCTGTGGGTAGTGGGAAGGGTTGCGTTCACCTTGTCCACGAGGGCCTGCATATATGCGTGGATCTCCTCAGGGGTCTTTCCGTCAAATGCGGGCATAAACGGAAGGATCTCTATGGCGATTACCTTTGATCCGTTGAGGTCATCTTCCTTCACCATTGCATCACGGACGCAGGGATCTGCGTAGAAGGGCTCCTCAAGGCTCTCAGGGCTCACATTCTCACCGTTGGGGAGGATGATGAGGTTCTTGATGCGGCCGGTGATGTAGAGGAAGCCTTCGTCGTCAAAGCGGCAGAGGTCGCCGGTGCGGAACCAGCCGTCCTCCGTGAATGCCTCGGCGGTACGTACGGGATCCTTGTAGTAGCCGGAGAATACGTTGTCACCCTTCACAAGGAGTTCACCGTCAACAATCTTGGTCTCCTGACCGGGATAGATGCGGCCGATGGATGTGGGCTTGCGGACAGCATCGGCATTGGCCGATGTGAGGTTTGCGGTTTCCGTAAGGCCATAGCCGAAGCAGAACTCTACGCCGAGTTTGGTGAAGATATCCACAAGGCGCGGAGGTACGTTTGCAGCGCCGGAGATGATCATACGGAGCTCACCGCCAAGGAACTGGGGACCGTACATCTTGACAAGGCCGGAAAGGATATCGCAGATACCGGGAACAATCACCAGGAGGGTGGGCTTGATCATAGGCAGTTTGCCGATGGTTGCCTTCATATCCTCTGCGGTGAAGAGGAGGTTACCGGTGTAGAAGCAGCCGCAGGTACCGGCGATGAGGCCGAAGACGTGGCTGAGGGGAAGGAGGGCGATATAGCGGTGTACGCCGATCACGTGACCGGGCTTGAAGATGGCGTTGTAGTTACCTCTCATAAGGGCCCTGTGACTGAGAACGGCACCCTTGGGAGCGCCTGTGGTGCCACCGGTGAAGAAGATGGCGGCGGGGCTTTCGGGATCTACGTCCAGGACGGCGGGAGCCTCTGTGTCTGCAATTGAAGCGGCAGGAAGCACCTTGGTGCCCTGGATGCCCTCTGTGAGCGGCATAAACTCATCACGCACGAAGATGGCTGCAATGTCAAACTTCATGCAGCAGCCAACCGCTGCGGGAGCGGGAAGCTGGGCGGGGAAGTTCATTGCAACGTATCCGGCCGATGTAACGGCGAGGAAAAGCTCTATTGCGTTCTGGCTGTTACGGTCCCAGATGGCGATATGAGAACCCTTGGGAAGACCCAGGCTGTTGATGAAAGCCCTGCGGCGCGCAATGCGCTTTCCGAGTTCTTCGTAAGTGATGGTGGTAGTCTGATCGCTGAGAGCAGGTTTATCTGCGTACTGCTTTGTGAACCAGTCCACAAACTGTCCCATTGTGGGGAGATAAGGGATGCTTTCGAACTCCTCCTTGGGGAGCATGTTGTGGAAGTACTCTTTGTTTGTCATCATTTTATCGGTTAAAGGTTTTGTTTCTTCTGCAATGTCTTTTACGTATGAGCGCCTTCTCTGGTACATACGGGTGTCAAAATTGTCCCAGAGAGACTGAACTTTATGGTTTTCCTCAAGCTGAGGATTCATAAGCATATGCTTGATGCCAAGGCGGATGTAGTTCTCCATCAGGTACTTGAACATAAGGAGAGCGGCGCCTTTGGCCTGATATTCCGGAAGGATGCCGATGAGAAGGGCCTCCGTGGTGTCATTGCGCTTAGGGGAAAGGGCGGGAAGGAGGTGGATCCATCCGAAGGGAAGGATACGGCCCTTGGCCTTGCGTACGGCGGCCGATATATGAGGCATTGTGACGGTGAAGCCCACAAGTTCATCTTTCTCGTTGACAACAAATGCAACAAGGTTCTTGTTGAGAACAGGGACATACTGGTTCACATAGCCGTCTATCTGCTTCTGGGTGAGCTTTGTGTATTCATACAGGCCTGCGAAGGCCTCGTTGAGCACATGGAACATCTCACGGCCGCGCTTTGCCATCTTACGGAGAGTGCTGGCGGTGTAGATGCGGATGCCGAAACGTTCAGAGATCTTATCGGCAAAAGCGAACATGGGAGGGAGTTCCGAAGGGATGTCCATCACCCTCTGGGTCCAGTCCACATCTTTGGTAAAGCCTAGACGCTCCAGGTATTCCGGATAATAGGGATAGTTGTAGATGACGGTGAAGGGGCTCTCGTTCTCGAAGCCTTCCACAAGGAGACCTTCACGGTCCATATCCGTAAAGCCCAGGGGGCCTTTGATCTTGGTGGCGCCCCTTACCTTGCCCCATTCAATCACGGCGTCAATGAGGGCCTTGCAAACATCGAAGTCCTCTATGAAATCAATCCATCCAAAGCGGACGGAGTTCTCATTCCACTTTTTGTTGGCGTTGTGATTGATGATGGCGGCTACGCGGCCGGCGATTTTACCATCCTTGTAAGCCAGGTAAAGTTCACGGTCACAGAACTCCAGTGAGGGGTTTTCCGTGCCAAGGGACTTGTATTCGTCGTCTTCAAATGCAGGGACCCATTTGTCCGATCCCTTGTACAGCCTGATAGGAAAATCAATGAATTCCTTAAGCATTTTCTTCCCGGTTACGGGAAGTACGGTTATAGCGGTTTTAGTCATATCGTACAAATATAGCAATTATTTCTCACCTATGAAAAGATTGCATAGGCCAAAGGTGAGACGGCGATGCCTAACGTTATGAAAACCAGCCCTTTCCATCTTTGCGCAGAAAGTCTCCGGCAGGGGAAAGGCATACACGGATTCCGGTAAATAACGGTATGCGGCGCGGTTTCCGGAGATGAGCCCGCCGATAAGGGGCAGAATATGCCTGAAATATATTCTGTAGAGTTTGTTTACAAATGCCTTCTCCGGGATTCCAAGTTCCAGGATAACAGCCCTGCCGCCTGGTTTAAGCACCCTCAGGAACTCTCTCAGGCCGGCATCCTTGTCTTCAAAGTTACGGATTCCAAAGGCGCAGGTTACACGGTCAAAAGTATGGTCCTTGAACGGCATCTGGGTAGCATCAGCCTGAAGGAGTTTAATACGGTCGTGCACGCCTTCGTGGGCGGCTTTACGCATAAGGGGCTCCATCATTCCGGCCGATATGTCTATGCCCGTGACCCTTCCGCCGGGCTCCATTGCCTTTGCTATGGCTATTGTGCTGTCGCCGGTGCCGCAGGCTACGTCCAGGATCTGCTGCTGGGTGCCGTCCACAATTTCCTTCAGGGACTTCCTCCGCCAGATATTGTCTATGCCAAGGGACAGAAGGTGATTGAGCCTGTCATAGGACGGCGCAATGCTGTCAAACATTTCCTGGATTTTCTCTTTTTTAGGCATAACTAAGGAACTGGGTCATAACCGCTTCCGCCCCAGGGGTGGCATCTCAGGAGGCGCCTCACCGTAAGGTACAGGCCTTTAAACGGGCCGTGCTTCCGGAACGCCTCCAGGGCGTACTGTGAGCAGGTGGGGGTGAATCGGCAGGTAGGCGGCGTGAAAGGGCTTATGCACACCTGGTAGAACTTTATAAGTACCACCGCCGGGAAAATAAGTATCTTTTTAACCGTATCCTTTAACATATCTTCTGGAGGACGGCGGTCATATCGGCATAAATCACCTCATAAGGCAGGACCTCCTGGGCGGTATAGATAAAGAGGATGTCGGCGGGGGCCGATATCAGATTTTTCTGATGCCGATACGCCTCCCTTATGCGCCTTTTTTTAGATTGCGCTTCACCGCACGCTTGAACAGCCGCTTGGGAACAGACACCACTATCCGTGACACACCGGCATCTGCGTGTGCAGGGCTGGCGTTGCCGGAGGAAAATTGGTTTTTCGGGCACTGTCCCGAAAAATAATTTTCTTCCGGCGCCAGGAGGGCAGATGCCGGGGCCTGGGGCCGAAGGATGTATTTACAACGGAGGCAGCCGGAAGAAAGACCCTTTCCGCGTTCAAAGAGAGCGGATACAGCAGACTGACCGCTCAGGCGCTCGCTTTTAGGAAGGGTCTCTGGCATTACAGGCTTTCCAGGTATAACTCTATGGCGCGAGCCACGGAAGGGGCTTCCGGGGTGGGAGCCTTGACATCGATCCTCAGGCCGGCGTCGTCCATAGCCTTCACTATGGACTTGCCGAAGGACACCATCTTGATGTCTCCCTGCTGGAAATCCGGGAAGTTTTCCTGGAGGGATTTTACATCGGCCACATTATAGAAGACAATCATATCGAAGGACTTGATGTCAACAGAGGACAGATCCTGGCTCACGGACTTCACGAAAACGCCCGTGGTATAATCCAGGCCCTTCTTTTCAAGGAGGGAGGTAAGGGCGTCCTGGGAGGAGTTGTCGCTTGTTGTCACAAGGAATTTCTCTCCCTTATGCTTGGGGCCGATAAGGTCCACCACGCTTTCCGGAGTGCCGTTACCGAAGAAAATCTTGCGCTTGCGGTATACAATGTGCTTCTGCAGGTACATAGCCACAGCCTCTGTTGTGCAGAAGTACTTCATTGTCTCAGGGATCTTGTTGCGGAGTTCCTCTGCCAGGGCAAAGAAAGCATCTATTGCGTGCCTGGAAGAAAAGATGATTGCCGTGTAATCCAGAATGTTGATGCGCTGGGCGCGGAATTCACGTGAAGTGAGGGGTTCTATTTGGAAAAACGGGCAAAAGGTAAACTCTACTCCGAATTTTTGGGAAACGGCCTGATACTGCGTGAGAACGCGCGGAGCGTTCTGGGAAACCAAAATCTTACTGATGCTCATCTGTCTTTTCTAGCGCTACAAAACCACTGCCGATACAACCAGCGCAGCAGTGGGAATAAATTCAAGCGCGCAAAGGTACAAAAAAACTGCGAATCCACCGCAAGATAATGACAAAATTTGTGCTTTACGGATAATAAAAACGAAATACACCACAACCAGAAGGACGTACATTACGCTCCTGATTATCACGTCATTGGCATCTATAATGGTAAGAAGGCCCAGCGCCGGAAGGGCTATGAGCATAAGGAGAATGAAAAATGTGTATATGGCCCTGTGCGCAAGGCGGAAATACTCAAAATGACGGCGGGGCTTCAGGAAAAGATATATGATAAGCCTCACAAGAAGATATGCAGCCAGTACTCCCACGCAGGCAAGAAGGTACCAGCCTTCACCCATAGCGCCTATCTGCTGCATAAAAGAAGGGTCATACAGCTTGTAGCGGGACAGTATGAGGACCGCCGGGATAAGAAGGATATATGCAAACATATTCCTGTCCCGGGTAACCCTCACGCTGAACTCCAGGGCCTCGGAGCCGCGGGCGCGGAAAACTGCATCGGCAAGGTATGGTGCAAAATGGAAAAAAGTGGGCAGGAGCGCCAGCGCCACTGCCACAAATACCACCATTATGATATTTACTATCATCTAATTGCCCCTTTTTGCGTTATAGCCGAGGCTCAGAAGGATTTCCACAACCTTGGCGCGGAAGTCTCCCTGGATGGTTATCTCTCCGTCCTTCGCGCTACCGCCAACGCCCAGGCGGGTTTTAAGGGTGCGGCCAAGTTCCTTGAGGTCATCGGCCTTTCCTACAAAGCCGGTGATGAGGGTGACCTGCTTGCCGCCGCGGTTACGCCTGTCTATCCCCACTATGAGGCGCTGCTTCCCCGGGGGAAGGGTTTCTTCCTCCGGGGTTGCCGCAGTCTCATACTTGAAGTCCGGATTTGTGGAATAGACCACTCCCAGACGCTCTTTCCAGTCTCCCCCTGATGCCATTATCTTCCGCGTCCGGCGGCGTCTATGAGGTTACGGAGGTGAGCATTGAGTTTATCGTTGCCGATAAGATCTTCCAGGCTCACGTGCATACGGTAACGCCAGTAGTGGCGGGGAATGGCGGGGATGTTGATGCGTTCATCGGCGGGATTGCCGGGATAACGCACCTCTCCGTCCGTTGCCAGCCAGTCCTGCAAGGGCAGGATGGCAAGCATTGCGGGAGATTTCATATGCTGGGCAACCACAAGGTCTGCAACCCAGGGCTCGCAGAAGTACGGGGCGTATCCCTCGCAGCCAAGCATCTCATTGTAGAATTTCTGGGTGGCCTCACGGTCTTCCTCCCACCAGGCACGCAGCGGGGATGTGTCGTGGGTGCCGGTGGCGCACACGCACCAGTAAGGATACCAGGCGGGATTTGCAAAGGCATCCTTGGGGTCCTTGGGCATACGCTGGATTTCCAGGCTCAGGATATTGAGTTCGTCCATCACGGAAGGAACGCAGGCGGGGATCATACCAAGGTCTTCGCCGCAGGCCAGCATACCCGTTGAGCGGAGAAGGGCCGGGAGCTTACGCATTGCGCTGTCACGCCAGAAGTCGTTGTGACGATGCCAGAAGAAATCGTTGTAAAGCTCATTGTAGCGGTGCTTGAGCCATTCCGGCAGCCAGGCATAGGCCTGAGTGTACTGGGCCGATATACGGGGATGCCAGTGATCCGGCTGGCGGGGATCCTCAACAAAGAGGCGGTCCGTGCCCTCTCCTGCCGCAGGGTCGAAGCCCTGGGAACGGAGGTCTTCTCCGGAATAAGGCAGGGCCGGGGAGAAGTGTCCCATAAGGCCGCTGGTGTACTGGGAAGGGATTTCCCAGATGCGGAAGAAGCCCAGGATATGGTCTATGCGGAAGGCGTCAAAGTACTGGGCCATCTTGCCCATACGGGCCTTCCACCAGGCGTAACCGTCCTTTGCCATCTCTTCCCAGTTGTAGGTGGGGAAGCCCCAGTTCTGGCCGTCTGCGCTGAAGGCATCCGGCGGTGCGCCGGCCTGGCTGTCAAGATGGAAGAGGTGGGGATGCTGCCAGGCGTCTGCACTCACGCGTGAAACGCCAATAGGGAGGTCTCCCTTGATGGCCACGCCGTGAAGGTGGGCGTATTTTACCGCATCCTTTAACTGGCGGTCCAGGATGAACTGGAGGTAGCAGTAGAAGCCTACTTCATCCTTGTGCTCCTCAGTGAAGGAATCGGCCTTCTTTGCGCTGTAGGTGGAATATTTTCCCCACTCGGAGAAGTCCGGGGTGCCGTGGATGTCCCTCAGGACGCTGAAAACGGCGTAAGGGAGCAGCCAGTCCTTGTTTTCCTCCACAAAGGCGGCATATGCCGGAGACTCCGTGTCCTTCTGGACGGCATAGTGCTTACGGAGCATCTCAAGCTTTGCCTGATTTACGGCTTCATAGTCTATCTGGGGAAGTTTTTCAAGTTCTTCCTGCTTTGCCTTGTAGGCGGCGGTTTTACGGATGCCTGCTTCCGGCAGATGGATGAATTGCGGGTGCAGGGCGAATGAACTCACGGCATTGTAGGGATAGGAATCCTTCCAGGTGTGAGTCATTGTTGTATCGTTTACAGGCAGAAGTTGGATTACGTTCTGATGGGTTGCCACGGCCCAGTCCACAAGGCGCTTGATGTCATTGAACTCACCAACGCCGAAACTGTCCTTTGTGCGGAGAGAGAACACGGGAACGGCAACGCCCGCGCCCCTCCAGGGCTCCGTGGGGAAACTGGGGGTAAGGTCTGCGATAACAAGCTGGGTGTCCTTGGCGGGAACTTCCGCGAAGAAGTGATTGGGGCCGTCTTCCCAGCGCCTGATGGCTTTGGTCTTGGTTTCCACAATCACAAACTTGTACTCCATAGGCTCCTTCACGTCCATAGTGAGGAACCACCAGGGGAAGATGCCGTCTTCCATAAGATGGACCTTCTTCCAGTTGCCAAGGCCGTTTCCCGTACCCACAACTGCCAGGGATTCGTCACTGCGGACCTCCGGGGCGGGAACGTGGAAACTGACGTTACCCCTCTGGCCTGCCTCCGGCTGGGGGCAGCGGAAGGATGCTCCTGAAGGCCTTCTGAAAATCACGTCGCTGAAGGCCGATGAATAGAAGGCGGAATTGGACGGTTTGTCCTGCCAGCGGGAACGCACGATGATGTTTTTCCCGGCCGACGGAGACTTGTACGTATGGCCGCGCCATTCCTTCTTCACAACCTTTCCTTCGCGGACGGTCTCAAAGGAGAAGGTGTCCCCTTCCTTGAGATCCCTGCCGGTGAGAACAATCTGCCACAGGCCCCCGAAGGAGTACTGCATCGGAACGCGGCGTTTGCCAATCCTGAGGTGAATTGTCTCTCCCCAGGAAGTGTGGTATTGCAATTGGATGTTAATGGTCATAATGCGGGTTATTAAGCCATTAAATTTAGTTATTTTGCACCGACTTACAAAACAAAAAATTATCTTTGTGGAAGATTATTCAATGAGCAGGGATTTTTTTCCGACGAATGAAAACCGCCACCGTTGTAAAGAACGCCGGAAGCCACTATCTTCTGAGTGAACTGCCCGCCTGGAACGTGTTCCCGGCGGTGCTCCGCGGCGTTCTCAGGCTGGGCGCCGGAAAGACCACAAACCCTGTTGCGGTGGGAGACATCGTATCCTATGAGGAAGAGCAGGACGGGATGGCCGTCATCTCCTCCGTACTCCCCCGCCGCAATTACGTTATCCGCCGCAGCACCAATCTCTCCCGCCAGGCGCATATAATCGCAGCCAACGTGGATATGGCTTATCTTGTGGTGTCCCTGTACTTTCCGGAGGTTAAACTCCCCTTCCTGGACAGGGTCCTTGTCACCTGCGAGGTTTACGGAATTCCGGCCACCATAGTGCTTTCAAAGACGGATATGTACTCCGGGGAGGCCCCTGAGGCAATAGAGGCGTTCCGCCACATCTATGAGAGCGCGGGGTACCCGGTCATAGAAACATCCGTGGTTACAGGGGAAGGGATTGACACCCTGAGGGAAGCCTGCAAGGGCCGCGTGAACCTCTTTTCCGGGGAATCCGGGGTTGGAAAATCCTCCCTCATAAAGTCCCTGGACCCTTCCCTTGATCCAAAGATCGGGGATATATCGGCCGTACATCTTCAGGGCAAGCACACCACGTCCCTCTATGAGATGTATCCCCTTGCTTCCGGCGGTTATGTGATTGATTCCCCGGGGCTCAGGGGCTTCGGGCTTGTGGACCTTGAGAAGGAGGAGATTGCACGGTACTTCCCTGAAATGCTCCGCGTCTCAGTGGGCTGCCGCTTTACTCCCTGCACACATACCCACGAACCAGGCTGCGCAGTGAAGGAGGCCGTAGAGAAGGGCATAATCGCCCCGGAGCGCTACAACTCCTACCTCGGTATGCTTGAAGAGGACAAGAAGTTCCGATGAAGCCCCTCCACAAGGAAATCCTCTCCCTGGCGGTTCCCTCAATCCTTGCCAACATCACCGTCCCGCTGGTCGGGATGGCCGATATAGCCGTGGCCGGCCACCTTGGCGGCGGCACCGGCGCGGCAGCGCTCATCGGCGGCATCACAATAGGCACGATGCTGTTCGACCTGCTGTACTGGAACTTCGCGTTCCTGCGCTCCGGAACGGGCGGACTCACGGCGCAGGCCTACGGGCGGCTCCTTGCCGGCACGGGCGGAGTGGACCAGGTCCGGGCAATTTTGTGGCGGGCGCTGAGGATTGCACTGTTATCCGGCGTTGCCCTCATTGCCCTTCAATGGGCGGTTCTGTGGCTGGCTTTCATCTTTGTAGACTGCTCGCCGGAGGTTCGTGATCTGGCATCGGAGTATTTCAAAATCCGCATCTGGGCAGCCCCTGCAACCCTTTCACTTTTCGCTTTCAAGGGTTGGTTCATCGGCCTTCAGGATACAGTGAGGCCGATGATTGCAGATTTGCTGGTGAACGGCCTCAACATATTATTGTCATTCGGGCTGGGCTTTGGCCTCTGCGGGCTTCCTGCTATGGGCTTTGCGGGCGTTGCCGCCGGCACGCTCATCGCACAGTGGTGCGGCTTCACATACGCCGCCATCGCAGCACGCCGTGCCCTGGGCGCCCTTCGCGGCCTGGCTGCCCCTGAGACCCCCAATCAAGTCGGGGGTGACGTTACGGGTGCGTTTTTCCGGATGAACCGGGACCTTGTGCTGCGGGCCCTGGGGATGATTGCGGTGTATATAGGGTTCACGGTGATATCGGCCCGGTTTGGAGACACTATGCTGGCCGTGAGTTCCATCCTTATGAAACTGCTGCTGGTGTTCAGTTACTTCACGGACGGCTTTGCGTATGCCGGCGAGGCGCTTACGGGGAAATTCATCGGCGCGGGAGACAAGCAGGGCGTTCACGCCGCCGTAAAGGGCTGCTTCATCTGGGGCTGGGGCCTTGCGGGAGCATTTATGCTGCTGTACGGCCTTGGCGGGGTGCCTGCCTTCCGGCTTCTCACATCGGACGTCACCGTGGTTGAAGCCGGGCGGGAATTCATCCCCTGGCTGCTTCTGATGCCGCTTATAGGCGTTCCGGCCTTCATCTGGGACGGCATCTTCACGGGGGCTACGGCAACATCGGCCATGAGGGACAGCACCCTCCTTTGCGCCGTGGGCTTCTTTGCCATATGGTTCGGAGGGTACGGCCTGGCTATGGCGCTGGGGGAAGAGGCTCCCGGCGGCCCTATGGCCATACACATCCTTATGGCAGCATATTTTGTACACCTTGCCGTCCGTTCCGTCTACCTTAGCGTCCGCTGGTGGAGAATCAAGAAATAATGACTATCTTTGTGTGATTAACCACACAAAGCACGCTATGAATCTTTTACTTTTGGCCGCAGCGGTCCTTCCCCTCTGGCAGGATATGCAGGCAACTTCAGTCAATGCAGAAACCAAACGCACGGAAGTAATCTATTACGCAAACCGTGAAGACGCCCTGAAGAAGGGCTTCCGTGAAAGCGAGAACTATGTGAGCCTCAACGGAATATGGAACTTCAAATACTTTGAGGACTATAACAGCCTGACTCTTGAGCCCGCAAGTTGGGACAGGATCAATGTTCCCGGGAACTGGGAAATACAGGGCTACGGATACGCCTACTACACCAATATCCCGTACGATTTCTGCCCGGTGAATCCCCAGCCTCCCGTGCTTCCGGAATCCTTCCCCGCCGGCGTGTATCACAGGACTTTCACGGTTCCCGAATCCTGGGCCGGCCGTGACGTCTTCCTCAACCTCTGCGGCACAAAAAGCGGCACCTACGTCTATATAAACGGAGAGGAGGTGGGCTATGGAGAGGATTCCAAGAGCCTCCACCGCTATAATATCACAAAGTACCTGAAACCCGGTGAGAATGACCTGAGGCTAAAGATCTATCGGTATACATCGGCCTCATACCTGGAAGACCAGGATTTCTGGCGCATAAGCGGCATCGAGAGGGACGTATATCTTTCCAGCGAAAAGGCCGATACCGGCTTTGATTTCAGCGTCATCTCCACCCTTGACGAGGACCTTCAGACCGGTATCTTCAAACTCAGGATGAACTCAAAGGCGCCCGTGGAGGTGTTCTACGAACTCCTTGACAAGGACGGCACGGCCGTGGCCGATGCAATATTCGAGTTCAGCGGCTCTATGGCAACGGTAACCGATACCATCCCTTCCGTACGCCGCTGGAGCGCTGAAACTCCGGAACTTTACACCCTCCTTCTCAGGGTCAACGGGGAATACACCCGCTTCCACGTGGGATTCCGCCGCCTTGAGGTGAAGGAGGTCCCGGACACGGACGGCCGCCCCGTGCACGCTTTCCTGGTGAACGGCCAGCCCGTCAAGTTCAAGGGCGTCAACCTTCACGAGCACAATCCCTATACCGGCCACTATATCACAAAGGAGAACCTCCTGGAGGACCTCCTCCTTATGAGAAAGGCCAACATAAACGCCATCCGCACCTGCCATTATCCCCAGCCGCGTGAATTCTATGAACTCTGCGACTCCCTGGGTTTCTACGTGTATGACGAGTCCAACATTGAAAGCCACGGTATGGGATATGACCTCAGCCAGACCCTCGGCAACAAGCCGGAATGGATGACAAAGCACATAGACCGCACCCTACATATGTACAGGCGCACGGCCAATTACCCCTGCGTCACCATCCTCTCCCTTGGCAACGAGGCCGGTAACGGCGTAAACTTCTACGAAACCTACAAACTCCTGAAAGCCCTTGAGAAAGACGGCCAGAACAGGCCTGTGGTATACGAAAGGGCCGAATTCGAGCACAACACGGACTTCATCAACCCTATGTACCCGGACACCAGGTGGCTGAAGAAAATGGGTGAGACTTACGGCGCCCGCCCCATAGTCCTTTGCGAGTACACCCACGCTATGGGTAACTCCAACGGCTCCCTGGATCTTATGTGGGATCAGTTCTATGCCCACACGCATCTCCAGGGCGGTTTCATCTGGGACTGGGTGGACCAGGGCCTGTACGACGAAAAACGCGGCTGGACCTACGGCGGGGACTACGGCGAGAATCCCCCCTCAGACCAGAATTTCTGCTGCAACGGCATAGTGAATCCGGACCGTGACCCCCATCCCGCATTCTATGAGGTAAAGCACCAGTACCAGAACATTTCCGTAAGTGCCAAGGACCTTGAAAACGGAGTGTTCCAGGTGTTCAACCGCTACTATTTCACCACTTTGGACGGCGTAAAACTCAAATGGTGGGTGGAACGCGACGGAAAGCGTCTCTTCCTGGCAAAGGGCAAGGTCAAACTAAACGCCGGCCCTCAGGAGTATCAGGAGTTCAAGGTTCGCCTTCCCCGTATGAAAAAGCCCGGCCAGTACCGCATATTCTTCACCACGGCCGATGCCTGTGACGAAATCTTCATCAAGGATACATCGGCCCCTGAAAAAGTAACGGTCAAACGGAGTGTCAACTTTACCGACGGAGACACCCAGATTGTTGTCCGCGGCCAGAAGGTGGAACTTGTCTTCAACAAGGAATGGGGCTGTGTGAAGAGCTGGAAAGTGGGCGGAAAGGACGTTGTGGACCCTTCATTCGGCATAAGGCCCAATTACTGGAGGGCGCCCATTGACAACGACTACGGCAACTTTGCCCCGGAACGCACCTCCATATATAAAGAGGCCTGGAAGCCCGTTGCCGTGAAGGCAGAGGAGGCCGATGGAACAGTACGAATCCTGGTGAAAGGCCAGGGCGTAAGGGCGTCCGAGGTTTGGACCGTATTCCCTGACGGCGCCATCAAGATTGAGGTGGAAACCGCCGCGGAGCCTACTCTTAAGGGCGTCGAGATCCCCCGCCTTGGCGTAAGGTTCAGGGTGGCCGATGACGCCTTCTCATACTTTGGACGCGGTCCGGTGGAAAACTACTGGGACAGGGCTTCCTGCACGTTCAAGAGCATTCACAAGAGCGCAGCATCCAAGGAATACTATCCTTATGTAAGGCCTCAGGAATGCGGTCACCACACGGATGTGAACTGGCTCAGCATTGGCGGCGTCACGGTTCAGGGACAGTTTGAATTCAATGCCCTGAGGCAGACCATCGAAGACCTTGACGGCGGTATAAAGAAGAGCCAGACCCACATTACGGATGTCCCGTTCAACGATTTCACGGAGGTCTCAATAGACTATCGCCAGAGCGGAATCGGCGGCTACGACAGTTGGGGCGCACGCCCGGAACCCGCATTCACTTTGTGGAGCGATGAGAACTATTCATACTCATTTACACTCATTCCATCCGGAAAACCTTCCAAATACGTGTACTAAAATACTGGTATAATAAAAAAGTTTATTAACTTTGCCGCCCGTTACAAAACCTAAATCGGCAACAAATCATTAACCATTATTTTAAACACAAACAAAAATGAAGAAGTTATTCAAATTCGCAGTAGTAGCATTTGCCGCCGCTGCAGTTGCAGTTGCCTGCCAGAAACCCGCTAATGATCAGAAGCAGGACGAGCAGAAACAGGACGAGCAGAAGCAGGATGAGCAGAAGCAGGACGAGCAGACTCCCACCACTGCAAATCTCTTCGTGGTCAACACTCCCGGTTGGGATGCTCCCGTTATGTGGGCCTGGGGCAATGACGCCATCAAGATGCCCGGCGATTGGCCCAACGGTTTCGAGCCCGAGGCCGGAACAACTCTTATCAAGGAGAAGGAGTATGTTCACTTCGTCCTTGGCGAGGCATTCTTCGGCGAAGGCATCGGTTTCCTCATCGTCAACAAGACCAATTCAGTCCAGACAGTGGATGTAGCCGGCCTCACCATCAAAGCCGGAGACGACCTCTACTACGAGATTGGCGCAGAAGCCGGTACAGACGGAAAATTCGCCCTCACCCCCATTCAGTAAGAATCTCTCTCACTGATATAAAGAACAACCCCCGGAAGACTCTTCCGGGGGTTGATCTTTTATTAAGAGAATCAATTACTTGACTACGTAGCCAGGGAAGTTGACGTTACCGCCATCCTTGCTGCGATATGCATTGACACCAATCACGTCGCCTGCGCTAACCTGAGTAGTGAAATTGGCACGAGGGAC
>JAEEGL017296412.1_pt1 | contig 14498 bp, 11 predicted proteins | sample 9134231 | NCBI WGS metagenome assembly JAEEGL01 (sample SAMN16246548, study PRJNA631951) | gut metagenome | biome: gut microbiome; feature: rumen; material: fiber-attached | host: Bos | place: Iran: Karaj | collected 2018-10
ATCAAACGCCTTCGAGCCGCGCGCTGATCACGCTCGGTTCCGGAGCCGGCGTCAACGGACTCCGGATCGTATACCACAAAAACGGACCGTCGAACGGAGCGGACATCAAGACGTCCTACGCGATCCGCGGAAACGGTGATCACGTCTATTGCGTCAACTGCGCTATCCTCGGCGCGGCATACGGGATCGATTTTTCAGGATGCGATCATCACTATATCAAGAAACTCTGCAGTTCCTGCTACTACAACGTCATGAAGGTCGGCGGCGACAACGGCGTCGTCGAGGGCTGTCTCCAGAACGGCACGGTCATGCAGCGCATCGGCTCGTCCCTTTACGCCTTCTGCGAGAACTGGATCACGGGCGGAACTCTGTTCTCTGATTTCTTTGAACCGATCACCCGTCCGTCTCTCAACTATCTGATCATCACCGAAGGGAACAATCAGACCGTCTATCATACGTTCGCATACGGGCCTTATGATTTCCTGACCAATCAGGGCGGTGAGAACGCGATCGTTTTCAATGTCGGTTCGGACAATATCGGCGGCATACAGACCAAACAGACGGCGGGTTCGATGACCGTCATCGGGGCTCTCCGGTATAACGGCAGTTCTTACAAACTGTCCGGCGGCAGCCTCAATCTCTATATCCGGTTGACGATCAATGATAAGACCGAAGAAGACCTCGAACTGGTCTATCATGCACCGGGAGAGGGAGGAATCCTCTATTCGGTCAAGCCGAATATCGCCTGGGCTACGGATACGAAATCGACGACCCGCACGTTTACGATGGGCAACAGTACGAACCAGTATTTCAAATTCGATCCTGTCGATCTGACGGGGATGCAGTATATCGAGTTTGATCTCTATATCCCGGATATCACGAACTACAACAATCTGACGAAGAACTCGGAGTTCGAGATTTCATCGGCCGGCATCTACGACAAAGAGGAAACCATGTGGAACAACGGCTCGTTCCTGAACGGTCAGACGATCGTCCAGGGTTGGAATCATATCAAAGTGCCGCTCAAAGATTTTACTGCGACAGATAAAACTGCGGTCAACTGGATCCGCTGGTACTGGGTCGAGCCCCAGGCGTCGATCTCGGGATGCAAGATCGCCAATTTCAGATTTACCGCTGACGGCAGCGTTGAGCCGTCTTGAACTTATTCAACTGAAAGGATGCATGGATCATGTCATTGGAAGGGAAAACACTTTATACGATTCAGGTCGAACCGTTTTTGAAAGAATTCGGAGAGGACACAGTCTGCCGCTATGACGCCTTGAAGGCGGTCGTGGCCGTTCAGGGACTCCGCAACAGACAGGGCCCCGAACTGTTCCTGTTCTGGGCCGATCACGATACGTTCTGGCTCCGGTATATGATGGAGCCGGACCACTTCATGCACGGCATGGAGATCCGCTCGATCGACTCTTTTGACGAGTTTCTGAAACTGTATGGCCCGTTCATCAAAAACCAGGGTCTCGCTCTCTGGGATTATGCGGTGCCAGCCACGATGAACGTAGCCACGACGGCATGCGGGATCGACGGTTTTATCCCCGTCCGCGCGGGAAGCATCATCGCAGACCGGATCATGAAAGCGACAGGTGCTGCCTGCAGACTGGATCTGGTGGGCAAATTCACCGGAACGGGCACAATCCCGGACACGGACCGTCCGTCATCCGGTTCGGCCAAATGCGATGCCTATCTCTGGGCTCTGGCTAAATATTTCGATCAGACGAACGACCGGCTGCTGGTCTACAACGTGGACGCCTACAGCTGGGATGCGGAAAAACCCTATTATCCGGATCTCGGGAACGCTTTCGTCCCCAATCACGACTATGCCATCATGAAAAAGGCGTTCGTGTTTGACGTCAGCTGCTGGGGAGATGAAGTCCCCTGTGACGACCCGGGTCAGCCTCTGGGCACCGATCTGGCCACCATGAAGGAGATCCTGCAGCGCCAATATGACCGTACGGAAGGCGAGACCATGACGCAGGTGTGCGGGTTCAATCCGTGGCAGCTGAAATATACGAGTCACAAGAACCACGGCAAGCACGAAGGCGTTGAATCGGAATGGATGTTCACCGAGATCATCAGTTGCTACAACTGCGTCAAAGACGCGGATGCGTACGGGTACTGCGGTTTGGCCAACGCGTCGGTTTATACCCAGTATCCGCTGGATGAAAAATACACAAATCACCGTCCGAAAGAGGAAATGAAATTCGATCCCAAGAACACATATGTGCTGTTCTATGTGGGAGACTATGACGCAGGAGCGTGGACGGCCCGCCACATTCCGAAGTGGTATAACGACCCTGCACTGGGCAAGAATCCTTTGATGTGGTGCTTCAATACCAACCTGTCCGAGCGGATCCCGATGGCTTTCGATTTCGTCTACAAACGATTCACGGACAACGATTATTTCCAGGCTGGCGACTCCGGCGCGGGCTACAACAACCCGGCTTTGCTCTATGAGCCCAGGAAACATTCAGGACTTCCGAGCGGAGTTGAGGCCAACGTTGCGCACAACAAGTACTATTTCGACAAATTCGATCAGCAGATCATCGGTTTTGTTATCGACGGCTGGAACCTGACGACCCGTGAAAATATGGCGGATCTTGCCCGCTTTGCACCGATGGGTGCCGGCGGCAACCACTTCCCGCGTGAGACGCAGGTCGTGAACGGGGGAGTATTCATTCAGCATTCCAGCGATCTCGGAGCTGAAAACCTGAATCTAGAGCGCGCTTTGGAGCTGGCTTTCTATGCGATCGACCATTATCCTCCGGAAAAACGGTTCCATATCTTTCGCACGATCCTGGTCTCTCCGACCAACCATGATAAGCTGATGAAGGCCATGAAGGAGAGAAGGCCTGAAGCCAATTTCGTTTTCTGCGATCCGTACAACTTCTTCCGGATGGCCAAGGAAGCGAAAGAAAAAGGACTGACTTACTGATCTGTTTTGCAGGGAGGGTCTATGTGGCCTGTAAATAACGAAAAAATCAAAGAGATTCTGAACGGCAGTTTTGAACTGAGAGAAAAACTGCTCTCGGACCCGTTTAGACCGGGATATCATATTGCTTTTCCCGGCGACTACGGGTTGCCAGGGGATCCGAACGGTGCTTTCTATGCAAACGGCAGATACCATCTGATGTTCCTCTATTGGAACCGGAAAGATTTCTTCCGCTACGGGCATCTGTCCAGTATCGATCTGGTCCATTGGCGCATGCACCCGGACGCGATCGGTCCGGACGAGTTTGACGGGGGCATTTTCAGCGGCGGCGCTTTCGTCGATGCAGACGGAACGGCATATCTGTCCTATTGGGGCGTCGCGGATCAGCACGGAAAAGGCGCCACGGGACTTCGGATCGCCTACAGCAAAGACGTTGCAAACCATTACGAAAAGTGGGAGAAATTTCCCGAATATGCAGTGCCTGGCACGTCGTTCGGCATCCGTGAGGAAACCGACGCGCAAGGCCATAAGGTCCTTCTGGGCAACGCTGATCCGAGCAATATCTGGAAAGCGGGCGACACCTACTACATGCAGGCCGGGGCTTTGGTCGTCTTGAATCAATTCAGAGACCGCCCGAATGCACCCAGCCGGATGCTCGGGGATTGGACCGAACTCTATGCATCCAAAGATCTGAAACACTGGGAACATAGGGGCCGGTTTTATCAGAGACGGGAAGATGATCTCTGGACGGACAAGAGCGAGGACGATATGTGTCCCAGCTTTCTGCCGCTGCCGAAAAGCCCTTCAGGCGGGGACATGTCCGGAAAATATCTCCAGCTTTTCATCGCGCACAACAAAGGAGCCCAGTACTATATCGGCTCATATGATCCCTCAAAAGAAGATAATCCTTTCACACCTGAAAAACACGGCCGCATGAGCTGGCAGGATCCGTCCTGTTTTGCTCCCGAGGCTTTGATCGACGGACAGGGCAGGCAGATCATGTGGGCCTGGTTCAACGACGATCTCTTTTCGGATGAGCGCGAACTATCCGAGTTCGGCTGGTGCGGCGTCTATACATTGCCGAGGACGCTTTGGCTGAAAGAAGACGGCACGCTCGGACAGGCGCCCGTACCCGAACTCGAAATGCTCCGTTACGGAGAGACCGATCGGCTGGACGGCGTCGACAGCCGTTCCTGCGAGATCTTTATCCGGGCGGAGGTCGGGAAAAAAGGGAAGACCGGACTCAGGATCCGATTGACCCGGGATGAATATCTCGAAGTCTACTATGACGCGAAAAACGAGGAGTTGGTCTATGACGCCACACATGCCAGAGTCAGCCGGGTCCGTCAGGGACTGGAACGCGCGCCGCTGAAACTGTCCGGTGACAAACTCCGGATCAGGATCTTCATCGACCGTGCCGCGGTCGAGGTCTTCGCCAATGAAAAGCAGGCGATCTCCAGAAGGACCTACTGGAGCGGCCAGCCGGACAGGGAATTATCTTTGATCGCGGATGACTGTACCGTCGAAGAAATCAAGGCCTGGAACATGATGGAGAGCAATCCATTCTGACATGTTTTTAGTTTTGCTTAAAAGAAGAGGACCCGACGGGTGAGTTGAACTCATACCGCAGGTCCTCTTTTTGAGTGGGCAATTTGTGTCTATAAGGCATTAGCGAACACGGCCGTGACAACGCCGAAATAAATGATCAGCGTCAGCGTGTCGACGATCGTCGTGATGAACGGAGACGCCATAACGGCCGGGTCAAGTTTGATCGCTTTGGCCCCCAGGGGAAGCAGCGTGCCGACCAGTTTGGCGATGATGATCGCGGCAAAGATCGTGACAGAGATCACAGCGGCGATCTTGAAATACTGCGGATCCGTGTTGAACTTGCAGTCGACGGCCCAGACTTTGAAGAAGCAGGCGACGGCGACGGTCAGTCCGCAAAGGATGGAAACGCGGAATTCCTTGAACAGGATCCGGAAGATCTGTTTGGGTTCGATCTCGTGCAACGACAGCGCACGGATGATCGTGACGGAAGACTGTCCTCCGGCATTACCGCCCGTATCCATCAGCATCGGGATGAATGCAGACAAGGAAACGACGAAACTTAACCCAGCCAGTTTTTCCTCAAAGTTAGTGATGATGGTAGAAGTAAAAGTCGCCGTGACCATCAGAAGCAGCAGCCAGGGGATCCTCTTTTTCCAGGTTTCGAAGACCGAAGTCTTGAGATACGGCTTGTCCGTAGGCAAGATAGCGGCCATCTTTTCGATATCCTCGGTGGCCTCCGTTTCCATGACGTCCAAAGCATCGTCGACCGTGACGATACCGACGAGCCGGTTTTCACGGTCCACGATCGGCAGTGCCAGAAGGTCGTATTTGGAGATCAGGTTGGCAACGGTTTCCTGGTCGTCACCGGTGTATGCGTAAATGATGTTTTCATCCGTCATGACATCCAGTACGGACGTTTCGGGGGATGCCAGCAGCAGGTCTTTCAGAGGCAGTGTTCCGAGCAGCTTATGCGTTCTGTCCGTGACGTAGGTCATGTAGATCGTCTCTTTGTCGATACCCGTGCTGCGGATATGTTCCAGAGACTGTCCGCACGTCATATTCGGTCTGAGTTCGATGAACTCGGACGTCATAACAGATCCTGCGCTGTCTTCGGGATAAGCCAGAAAACGGTTGATGACCTGACGGGTCTCGGGCTTGGCGTTCTTCATGATACGCTGTACGATATTGGCCGGCAATTCGGCCAGCATGTCCACCGTATCGTCGACATATAACTCGTCGACGATGTTCGCGAGTTCTCGGTCGGTCATCGCGGAAATGATGCGCTGCTGAACGGACGTGTCCAACTCGGCGAAGATGTCTGCAGATATGTCTTTTTTGAAAATGCGGAAAATGGCAGGAAGCCGCTCGTAAGGCAGCCTTTCCAGAAAATCTGCGGCGTCGACAGGGTTCATCGCTTCGATTTCATGCATGAAATCGTTGTACTGTCTGGCGTCCAGCATCTCGAGCAGGTGATTGAAGCGGTCTTCCAGATCATCCTGCATGGTTTCAGCGACCGTGGGCTGCTCTTCCTCTTCCGTGACTTCGGGCAGAGGACTCTCGAGGACCTCGCCTTCGGCGTTTGTTTCCGGCTCCAGCGGTTCATTCACCGGGCAGGAATCGGTTTCATCGGGACTTCGTTCAAAGAGGTCCTTTTCTTCTTCATTTTGGTCTAATTTCTCAGCCATGATTGAACCTCCTTTTCGATAGCCTTTCCGTCCTCCATTCTACCACTCGACGAGGAGATGTGTCAACAAAAATAGAGGAGAAAACAAGAAAAAAACCGAAGCTTTTCAGCCCCGGTTTTGTTGGTTGTTATTTAGCCACGAAGGGCTCGTTGGAAGGGAAAACGAGCTGCGGCGTGACGAGCAGTTTGTGTTCGATTTTCTGGCCGCACAAATACTGATACAGCCTGTTGACGGATTTCTTGCCCTGCTGGTAGGGATCCTGGAAGATCGTGGCAGTGCATGTTTGCTTTTTCAGCAGATATCTGTTTTCCACGAACAGGTCGGTCGTGACCAGGTAAGGGCAGGAACCTTTTTTCAGATCCTTAAGGAGATCAAAGACGTCGATCGTGCAGGCAGAGGTGATGTAGATTCCGTCATAGGAATCAGAATTGTCCAAAATCTGCTGCATCTGTTCGCGAACCAGCTCTGAGTCGTCATGGTGTTCCCAAATATCGATCTTTTCAAATGATTTAGCAAATTGTTTGTCCGTAAAGCCCCGGAGCGTTTCTGCGTGGATATGCGTCTCTTTGCTTCCCGTCAAAACGGCGATGCGCCCGTTCTGACAGCAGAGAGCGAGGATATTGGCCGCCATCTTGCCCGCCGTAAAGCCGTCTGCACTGACATGCAGGATCCGGTTTTTCAGCGGGATGTCATTGACGACCGTGACGACAGGCATGCCCGCCTCGTCCAGACGGTCGAAGTCCGGTCTGAAGATCCCGGTCGGGCCGGATAGAAACAGGATCACGGCGTCATAGGAACCGGAGCAGAAATCGGACAGGGCGTTCCGAATAGTATCCGGACATTGCTCGGCGTTGCAGTTCGGTGTGACCCGGATATCCGAGATCATATTGAATTCACCGATGCCGCGGAATGCCGACTCTATGCCCTTATAGATCTCGTCTCCGAACTGGATGATCGGGCAGCAGATGAGCACGCCGATCTTCCAGGCGCCGCGGCGCAAAGCCTGAGCGTTTTCGTTGACTTTGTAATGCATTTGTTCGGCCATATCCAGCACTTTCCGGCGGGTTTCCGGATTGATCCTTCCGGTGCCGTGCAGGGCTCTGTGGACAGTGCCTACGGAGATCCCGAGGGCTTTAGCCAGATCTTGCATGGTATATCTTGCTTTTTCTTCCATGGGGAACTCCTTTGCGAAATGATATCTCATTTTAACAAACACTTTATTCTTTGTCAACAAATATACGAAAGTATATGAAAGCCCTTGACACTGAGCCTGTTTCATGGTACGATACGTTTGCGTAAACGATTACGCAAAGAACAGTTTGAGGTTACGATAATGCAGGATTCGATTGCATTGCGCCAGCAGATCATCGACACATGTCTGTGGATGCGCGAACAGGAATTGGTTTATGGGACTTGGGGCAACATCAGTGTCCGTCTGGATGACGGAAATATCCTGATCACGCCTTCCAAGGTCGAATATTCTTTGATGAAGCCGGAAGATCTGGTCGTCCTGGCTCCGGACGGACGCAAGGTGAGCGGGGACAGACTCGCGACCAGCGAACGTGAATTGCATCGGGGCATCATGAACAAACGGCAGGATATCAGCGCGATCATCCACACGCACAGCGTGTATGCGATGGCTGCAGCCGCACGGAACGTAGGGGTCCCGGTCATTTCCGAGGAGATGTGCCAGCTTTTAGGTGGACCCATTCCGTTGTCCCACAAGTTCGTACCTTCCCATGCACACGTGGAGTTGGGACAGGTCGTAACGGATTCCGTGAACAACGTAAACGCCGTACTGATCCGGAATCACGGGGTGGCCTGTTTCGGACGATCTCTGGAGGAAGCGAAAGTCTGCTGCCAGGTCGTTGAGAAATCCTGCCATATTTACCTGCAGTTGCTGGCAAGCGGAGGCATGCAGACCATTGCGGAGCCGTGGGTCAGCGCAGGCAGAGATTATTTTTTGAACGGTTACGGAAAAACCTGATCCAAGGAGGTTTAAAACATCATGAGAGTTGTAACCATGGGCGAAATGATGATTCGATTCATGCCCAAAGGGAATTTGAGATTTGAACAGGCAACGGAATTTGATGCCTATTACGGCGGCGATGAATCCATCGTGGCCACGTCTTTGGCCCGTTTCGGGTTGGAGAGCCGCTATGTGACCAAACTGCCCCTGAACCCGCTGGGCCAGATCGCTTTGAACAAACTGAGAGAGCAGGGTGTCGATACTTCCTGCATCGCAAGAGGCGGGGAACGGATCGGATTGAATTTCTACGAAAACGGCGTATCCATGCGTCCGTCCAACGTTTTGTACGACAGAAAGCATTCCGCGATTTCCGAGGCGCTGCCCGAAGATTTCGATTTCGACAAGATCTTCTCGGATGCAGACTGGTTCCATGTCGCAGGCATCACTCCTGCGATCAGCGACCGGGCTGCCGAACTCGTCAAATTGGCCATGGAGTGCGCGCATAAGCATAATGTCACGGTCAGTGTCGATCTGAACTACAGGAGCAAACTCTGGACTCCCGAAAAAGCACAGAGCGTGATGATCCCCCTGATGAAATACGTGGACGTCTGCATCGGCAACGAAGAGGACGCTGAAAAGGTCCTCGGATTCAAGCCGGACAACACGGACGTCAACGCCGCTTCTCTGGATGTGGAAGGCTATAAACATGTATTTGAGCAGCTGCGCGAAACATTCGGCTTCAAATATGTGTGCTCCACACTGCGCGAAAGCTATTCCGCATCGGACAACGGCTGGTCCGCATTGCTCTATGACGGCAAAGAATTCTATCATACCCGCAAATACGAGATCCGTCTGGTCGACAGAGGCGGCGGAGGAGCTTCGTTCGCTGCAGGCGTTATTTACGGCATTCTGAACGGTTTCGATCTTCCGAAGACCGGTGAGTTTGCGGCGGCCGCGTCCGCACTCAAGCAGACAATCAGCGGAGATTTCAATCTGACGACACTGCAGGAAGTTTATGCCTTGATGGGCGGAGATACTTCCGGACGTGTCAAGAGGTAATAGGGAGGATTTCTATCATGATCGTTGACCACATCAGAAACAGAGCCCTGTACTACGGGCTTGGAGAAGATTTTAAAAAGGCACTGGATTATTTCGCGACCGTGTCCGATGCTGAATTCGAAAAATGCAACATCGAGATTCCGGGAACGGATATCGTGATCAAATGCAGACCGATGATGACCAAGTCCCTGTCTGAGTGCTCCTTTGAAGCACACAAGTCCCATGCGGACATCCACTTTGTGGCATACGGAAGGGAACGGATCGGTTATACGGACACATCTAAGTGCAAAGAGATCAGCTATGATCCGAAATCGGATGCTTCCGCATTGGAAGGCACCGGAGATCTGGTCACACTGGAACGCGGATATTTCATGATCACGCTTCCGGATGATGCTCATATGCCCTGTGTTTACGTAGACGGCCCTGAAAAATTGGGCAAAATGATTGCTAAGATCAGCTTTGAAAGGAAATGAAACGATGAGAAGCAGAGACGTATCACTGAAAGAATTTGTGATTCAGCAGACTAAATCCACAGGCATTCTGCCTTGTATCAAACTGCACCAGAAAGATGACTACATCGCCTATGCCCAGGCTATGTACGACGGCGGTGCAAGAGTCATCGAAGTGACGATGACGACTCCCGGCGTTTTGGAAGCGATCGAAGCCATTTCCAGCCATTTCGGAGACAAACTGCTGGTCGCAGCCGGAACGGTGCTTGACCCTACATCCGCTAGAGAAGTGATCCTTCACGGCGGCAGCATTATCGTCAACCCGTGCGTCATCGACGACGTCATCGATATGGCAGCCCGATATAACGTGCCCGTTTTCAGCGGCGCATTTACCGCGACCGAGGTTTTCAACGCCATGAGAAAAGGCGCTACCATGGTCAAGATCTTCCCGGGTGCTTTGGGCGGCCCGAAATACATGACCAATCTGAAAATGGTATTTCCCGACGTGAACCTGATTCCTTCCGGCGGCATCACGCCTGAAAATGCGGGCGAATTCATCCGCTGCGGCGCATGCGCCGTATCCGGAGCCAGAACCTTTATGGATTTCGACAAGATCGAAAAGGAAGGCCTTTCCTCGATCACCAGACAGGTCCAGAAGTTTATCGAGATCATCCGGGAAGCTAAAAAAGATCTGCCCGTCATTCCTTGAAAGCGCGGTGATCCATTCGATGAAAACATATCAGGCTGTGAAGCCGGGAAAGGGCAGTTATATCGAGGTCGAAACGCCGGTCCCGAAAGATGACGAGATCCTCGTCAAAGTTCGGTATTGCGGGGTTTGCGGCACAGATTATGCGCTTTTTTCGGGCAACAGCAGTTTCGTACGGAACAATCAGGCGGATTATCCGATGCGTCTGGGCCATGAGTGGTCCGGTATCGTCGCTGCCGTCGGGCCCAAGGTGACCAAGGTCCGAGTCGGAGATCCGGTTGTCGGAGACAATTATGTTTCCTGCGGCGTCTGTCCCGCCTGTCAGAAGGGCGATTATAACGGCTGTACCGGACGTCATCACGTCGGGACGATCAATCCCAGGTGGCCGGGTGCTTTCGCTGAATATTATCTGGCTCCTGAAAGACACATCTACCGGCTGGCGGATCACGTGTCGCTGAAGCAAGCCGCACTTTGCGAGCCTTTGTCGGTCGCATGGGGCGGTGTCAAAAAAATGGATATCAAAGAAGATTCCGTCGTCGCAGTGATCGGAACGGGCTCCATTGGGATGGCAGCCGCTGCTTTGGCCAAATACAAAGGCTCGAAACACGTCTATCTTGTGGGACGCAACGAGATGAAACTCAATGTGGCCAAGTCCTTGGATATAGCGGGAACCATCAACACGTCTCAGGTATGTCCGGAAGAGGAACTGAAGCGTCTGACCGGCGGAAAGCTGGCTGACTTCGTTCTGGAATGCTCCGGAGCTCCGGCAGCGATCGCTCAGTCGCTGAATGTCTCAGCCCAGAATGCCTTGATCGCAGTTATCGGATTCTATGAAAAGAAACTTCCCGATTTTGATATCGATCAGCTCGTATCCAAGCAGATCCAACTGATCGGGATCATGGGCGAATACGGCAATCTGGAAGCCGTGGCCAATATCATGACCAACTATGATCTGAAACTTGACACGATCATCACGGGCGATATGGACTTTTACAAAGATATGGATCGCGCATTGGCTCCCGAAGATCCTCACAAGGTGATCAAAACGATGGTCTATTTCGGAGGTCAGGCATGAGAAGAGTTGCAATTCTGGGCAGACAGAATCCTCTCTATTTCCGTGAGTGGATGAAAGCGGAGCTGGAGAAGAACGGCTATGAGGCCGATATTCTGGATATGCCGACACGAACCTTTCTGGATTTCGCCGATCAGATCAAGGTCTATGACGCCGTGATCACATGCGGTGAAAAACTTCCGACACAGGCCGTTCAGGAATTGGGCACGGGCAAATTGACCATGATCTCCCGGTGGGGGGTCGGTACGGATGAGATCGACAAAGTCGAAGCGTCCAGACAGGGAATTGCCGTTTGTAACGCAGCCGGTTCTTTATCCGTCGCTGTTGCAGAGTGCGCCATCGGCTTGATGATCAACTTACTGAGAGAACTGCCTCAAAGAGACGCGTCTGTCAGACAGAACGACTGGAGTTGGTTCTTCGACGGAAGATTAAGTCATCAACTGGAGGGAAAAACAGTCGGTCTGATCGGATTCGGAGACATCTCCAAAGCACTCGCAAAAATGCTCTATGGCTTTGATTGCCACGTGATCGCATGCGATATCCGGTTCGACAAGGAAACAGCGGACAAATATGACGTGACTGAAGTCGATCTGGACACGATCATCGAAACGGCCGACGTGATCAGTCTGCACGTGCCTGCTTTGCCTGACACTATCAATATGGTCAATAAAGATTTTCTTTCACGTATGAAGCCTACAGCCATTCTGATCAATACAGGTCGGGGCAGTCTGATCGTGGAAGAGGATCTGGCATGGGCGCTGGAGAATCACATCATTGCAGGAGCGGGTCTGGATGTGTTCAGGAAAGAACCTCCCGAACCGGACAATCCGTTGCTCAAGGCACCGAACACCATGCTTCTGCCGCATGCAGGCGCGGGAGCACATGAATGCCTGGTCAAGTCTTCTAAAATGGCAGTTTATAATATTGTCCGTTTCTTCGAAGGCCGTCCTGAGCATCTTTTGAATCCCGATTACAAAAAGAATATAAAAGCATAATTATAGGAGGATTATTACATGAAAAGGAAACTGATCATCTTCCTGCTTCTGGCGGCCATGTTGCTGACGGTCCTTGCTTCATGCGGCTCAAGTTCTCAAACCGATGAGACAGAGAGCAGCAAAGGAACGGGCAAAACGCCGGATGAGCCCGGCCAGGAAACGACCGGAGAAGATGAAACCCAAAAACAGGATTATCCGTTCGGAGTTCCTGAAGAGTTGGATTTCAATGAAGCAGATTTCATCATTTTGACCTGTCCGGGTGAAAATGAAACAACAGCTTTTTATTGGACTCAGTTTGATTCCCATGCAATCAACGGGGACAAACTGAACGATCAGATCTACTACAGAAATCTGGCGATCGAAGAAGATCTGAACATTCATCTGGTCATCGATACGTCCGGAAACCTGGTCAACACAGACGCGTTCAGCACGAGAGTACTGGGCGGCGGATCGGATGCTTTCCAGCTGGGTGTCTGGATCGACAGATTCGCTTTAAATATGGTCATGAACGGATATGTTCAACCGATCGAAGCTCTGACGAAGGAAGCAGGCTATTACGTAGATCTGGATGCACCCTGGTGGTATCAGACAGTCAACCAGGAACTGACAGTCGACCATCATCTGTATTTTGCAGGCGGGTATTTCAATGTTGACCTGTTCGGCGGCATGCAGATTGTGCTGTTCAACCAGGCGATCGTAGAAGACAAACATTTGGATAATCCTTATGAACTTTACGATCTTGGGCTGTGGACCATGGACACGATGGTTCAGATGGAAGCCACTGCGGCAACGGATCTCGATGGTGACGAGGAAATGACCGAGAATGACCTTTGGGGTCTGGCATATAACGGATCTCATTGGAACAATAATTTCATTGTTGTCAACAAACAAAACTACATCGCAAAAGATGAAAACGATCTGCCTTATCTGAATGCGTTGGGTAACGAAGAGCTTTACGACATTCTTGAATGCTTGCTTGAAGATGTTCTTGACAAATCATATGCCTTCAACATGGGCAATGCCAAGCTTTACAACACCGGTCACATCTATGAAAACAACGTTCGTATGTTTGCAGACTCCAAAGCTTTGTTTGCAGGAACATGCGCAACATACATGGGAAACTTGAGAACAGCGACTTTCGATTACGGAACGGTTCCTTTCCCGACGTATCATCCGTTGGAGCCTGGTGACAAGTACCGCTCATACAATACCGGTGTTGTTGCTCACTTTGTGCCGTCATCTTCCACTCAGGACCAGCTGGTCAGTGCGGTGCTTGAAGAAATGGCCTATTATTCATACGTGGACGTGATTCCTGCATTCGTCGATGAAGTGCTTGAACTGAAGAACGTAAGAGACGAAAAGAGTTCTGAGATCCTTCATGCCCTCAACCAGAATTTGCATCTGGAGTTGGGACAGACCTACTGGTATGATGTGGTTTGCGGATCAACCGCCCATGAGATCATTACCAAAGGTATGGGCGTATATGTTTCTGCATTTACTTCTGCCCAGCCTAAGATCGAGGCCGCATTGGATAGAACGATCGAAGCATTTGAAAAGTTGGATAACTGATGATCATCTGATCGGATGAGACTTACATGGCTCTTTAAGCCATAAGAACATGCCCCCAAAGACTGAACACAAATGGTGTTCTCCCTTTGGGGGCTTTTTGTGTGTCTACGAAAGTCATGACTAGCTTGCTTACGGCAGATCAACTATATGGAGGTCTAATTTGTATTCAGAAAGGCCTTGCAGTAGATCAAACTCTTCGATATAGTTGAAAAATATAGGGGCGCATTCTCGTGACTTCAGTCGTGAATTAGCCGCTTTTTTTGTTTAAAACGTCTTGCGTAAAGTTATATAATATAATATAATAATATATAAAGCCATTTTTGCTTTCCGGTATTGGTTAGTTTGTAGGACACTGGTGCGATGCCAGCTTACACATAAAAGAAAAGGAGGATCTGCGGTATGAAATCTTTTTCAACTTACAGCGTAAAGCTCTTGTTCTATAGTCGCATATTCAAAGAAACCGTTGCAATTTACCGCAGAGCTGTAGACTTTTTCATCC
>JAEEGL010308740.1_pt1 | contig 14497 bp, 10 predicted proteins | sample 9134231 | NCBI WGS metagenome assembly JAEEGL01 (sample SAMN16246548, study PRJNA631951) | gut metagenome | biome: gut microbiome; feature: rumen; material: fiber-attached | host: Bos | place: Iran: Karaj | collected 2018-10
AAAATAATCGCTAAAGCCTTGAAATTAAAGACTTTAGCGATTTTCTATTTCTCAGTTTTCCCCACATTTTCCCCACATCTGCAAAGTTTCTTGCAAAAATTTTTCTTTACCCCACAAATTTTCTCCTCATTGCTCATCTTTCCCCACCAAGACCACAACAAACACCCCAAACATCTCTACTTCATTAAAACCAATTAAACAGTTTTCAATGTTTATCTAATTGACTGAACCATCTCTACCCTCTATTCAGATAGTAAGAAAGCAATAGATCCTTATTCTCTGTACCTCGAAGCCTAAAGCGAAAGAGGATCGTCAAGTGAATGAGGATAAAAGTAGAGTGAATGGTTCTGAGGAGATTCCGAATATGATGAGGAATCGATCAGGTTCATGAGCGGATTGTGGTTAGTGACGAGAATATCAGCATCACATCAGATGAACTAGAAATTATTCTCCAGTATAATTGCCGCTTCTTCGTCACCATATTTAGCCGCTTTTTGATAGTAATATTTTGCAGAATCCCTATTGGCCTTTACATAATATCCCTCTTTAAACATATTTGCTATTTGGGAATATGCGTAGACATTAGTGGAATCTATCTCAATGGCTTTCTTAAACGAGTTAAATGCTTTCTTATCACTCATTTTTACTCCATAACCATTAAAAAACAGCCATCCAAGATTACCATAACAATCCGCATCACCTAGTTTTGCGCCATTATTCCACCAATAGAAAGCCTTAGCATAATCTTTATTAACGCCATGGCCGCCTTCAGAATAAATACAACCCAGGTAAAAACTGCAATAGGGATCTTTTTCTGCTACCTGTAGTGAATAATACTCTACTTTTGAATAGTCTTTATGCTTATTTACTTCGCCGCCAATTTTGTCAGTCCAATGGAGCCAGGCAAGTGCTCTATAGCCTTTGGGACAATTCAGCAAAGCTAATTTATCGGCAACTTTGTTAATTGAATCCCAATTAGCTCTATTATAATAATAATTAACCAAATCTATACCTGCACTAGTGTCATTCTTTTCAAAGGCATCTCGCAGTAAATGTTCTCCTCGGATCAAGTCTTTTTTTACGCTATCATTCCTTGTATAAAGATGGCCCAGCAATGCCTTGGCCGGAATGTAGTTCTCCTGGATCTTCTCTAATTCAGCGATACCTTTTTCATATTGCTGGTTGTTAATCAAAGCCTTTGCTTCTTTATATATTTCATCAGGAGTCTTCCTGCTGCATTGGGATAAACTGACCACTACTCCTGAAATAAGGAGCACTACAGCTAATACCGCTGCTGCAATAATCCAATCTTTTCTGTTCTTTGGTTTCCTTTTGTCAACATCAGCTCTTTCTGAGCTCTCAACTGATGGGGATGATTCTGGGCTCTCATTCTTCGTTGCGTTAACGATTATTTCATTTTTGGGATTCTCGTCTTCCTTAACCAACGATGCCAAACGGTCTTTAACTTCTTCTTTTTCAGTTTTGACCGCATCGTCATTACTGATGAGTTCCAAATCATTGTTCTGCGATGTTGCTTTTGGAGTTGATGAAGTCAAGACAACAGAGGCGTTATTTTCACTACTTGACGTATCTGTTTCTGGGTTTTCAACTTGATCAACGCCATTAATTGTCTCCTCATCCTCAAAGACCACATCTGAGTCTATGATGCCAATGGTCTGATAACCATTCATCTTAGTTTCTTTATTCTTGATAGCCATGAGTATCAAAAACAAAAGCAACCCGAGGAGAATCCGAAATAGCCATTTGAGTTCAAATAATTCAGGGACGAGTAATACTGCTATAAGGAGTACTATGTATGATCCTACGAAGAGGTAAAAGCCTATTTTCTTGAACTGTAATAGAAAGGCAAGTCCAACCAAAGACACTATTTCACAAACCACAACACCTATTGCAATCCCAGGCATTGGAGACATTAGGACAAAAGGTATACTTATCAATAGTGTAATTACACCTCCAATCAACCATAGGATTATAATAGTGTTCAAACAACCAATATATTCTTGCTTTTGATTTTCCATATCTAGAAACTATAAAGAAGTACTATTGTATACTTTTAAAGATTCCTTTCACGTGAATCAACTTGCTCCATAATTGATAGACTCTTTATAAGCCTATATTTGAGTAAATTTATAACACACTTCTAATGCCTCATAAGGTATTGTGAATATTGCAGGATCCATATTGGTTTTAAACGCCTGGAACTTTAATTTAATTCCCATTCCAGCATCTAAAGTTGGCTTTACCAGCTTCTTAATTTTCTCATTCTTATTATGTACTATAAAATCGCCAAATTCTATGTCAGAAATATCATTTAGTATTTCAGATTGCTTTAGGTCCCGAAGGCTTTCAATATTGTCGATTAAATCAATTGTAATGACAAGATAATCTCCATCAACTTTCACATCCCAGAGAGATGTGCCTTCACCTAATAATGAAGGAAGTGTAATATACACATCTTGAACAATTCGCTTTAAATTCTCAACTGCAGCAACTTTGTCAGATGTGTTTTCATTTTGTTTGATTTCTTGCAGTTTGAAGGTAACAGGTATTGTGTACAATACATTGACAGGTACCCCATTCTGTCGGCCAGGAATGAAATTAGGCAAAGAACGACAAACGCGAATAGCTTCTGCATCTAATTCAGGATCAACTGATCTCACAACTTTGACTTCACCGATACTGCCATCTTTTTTCACAACAAACTGGACAACAACTTTTCCTTGGATGTCATGCTCTGCTGCCGTTGGTGGATAATTAATATGTGATGCTAAGAACTTCATCAAAGCAGCTTCTCCACCTGGGAACTGAGGCATCTGCTCAACCGAACGGAATAACTCATCTTCAACCTTCTTGGGTTTTTGGTTTGGCTTTACATCCACTTCCTCTTTAAGAGTTCTCGTCACGTCACGATCCTCTGTTCCTTTTTCGTAAGATGAATTATGATTGCGGGATCTTGTTGAATTCCTATTTGACTTGACCTGGGCATCCATAGCAAATGGCAGTAAACATACCATTAGTATAAGAATAAACTTTTTCATATCATTCTGATTTTAATATTTATAACTGCAAATATCGTCACAATTCTTGAAGATAGCAAGCATTCTTAAATCTTCTTTATTTAATAGCATCGCTTGCAGGGGGTACGGCCTAGTTCTTCAGCGTAGCTTTTTGTTACGCGTTCGATTTCGGCACTGCAAGAACTTAGTCCCATGCAATCAGATGATTTATGATACCTCTTGGAACTGGGTCCGGTGCAGATGTAGACCGCTTCTTCATCTGAGGATTCCTCTATTTTGTCAAAGTTTACCTGAGAATAGAAACCATCATGGCCCTGCTTCGGCATTGCTTGAGAACTTTCTGTACAAGAGCAGATCATTGACATGATCCCCAACAGAATAATTGAAATCAAATACTTAATCGTTTTCATTGCTGTTAATTATTTAGTTTAACATTTATCTGTCACCTCTATATCAAGTAGGCGCCAGTCAGGTAATCAAGATTTTTCAAAAAAAGTTTAAAAAACATCTTTTTTGTGACGATAGGCCATAAACCAAAAATAATAACTAAATTTGCGGTGATATCTCATATTACTATGAATAAACTGTTTAGATATCTGTTTCATTTGGACCATTGGCTCATAACGATATTTGCCTTCGTTGTCGTTTGGTTGTTATATACTGCTGTCAATGGGCTATCTCTCTTTTCTCCAGTGAATAGGGCGATGAGCGATATGTCCACAACAGATGTGTTCTTTCAGATAACAAACAAGACGAGTCAAGTCAATCAGGACATTACGATCGTTGATATCAAGGATGAATATAACCGTGGCAGAATAGCTCAATGTATTTCTACCGTAGATTCTCTCAAGCCTTGGGTCGTCGGCATTGATATCATTTTTGAGAGCATTAAAGGGGAACCGGAGGACAATATTAGCCTATTCCAGACGGCTGCAGACATGGATTCTAAGGCTATATGGGCGACCAAGCTTCTTGATTATGACCCAATCAACAAGTCTTTCAACGGCAGGTCTGGGTCATTCTTCGCTGATTCTTTAGCCGTGTGGACTGGTTTCACTAACCTTGACGACAATCTTGAGCATACCACTATCCGTGAGATGTTGACCGTTGAGAATTTAGATGACCAAGACCTATACTCATTCCCTGTGGCTATAGCTGCCTCGTTAGCGGACTCCGTTCCCTTTATGCCTTCAAGTAAACTGTCTATAGACTACGGCACCAGATTCACGACGATACCTTACGACTCATTAGCCCAATACAAGGACTTAATCACAGATCATATCGTATTGATTGGTAGCACGACAGATGAGAGTGATATGTGGCATACTCCAATAGGCAAGATGTCGGGCGTTATGGTGCAAGCATACTCACTCAATACCGTCAGGAATCATTCCAATATCAAGTATTTCGGTAAATGGACCAATCTTCTAATAGCGTTCATTCTCTGCTATTTGTTTGAGGTACTCATCGACCTTGGTTTCCAGCGATTACGTAAACGAGACAGTGCTCTTGGCAATTTCCTGATTGACTCCAAGCTACTTCTTCGTCTTGTGTCCATCATCTTTATGGCTATTGTAACATGGGGCATCCTGATGGTATTCGTTTATCACAACAAGTATCTTGATGCAATCCTTATTCTGGTCGCCCTCGGTATGCTTATCGAGAGCCGTCGAATCTATAACGCCGCGATAAAAGCTTTGTCTAAAAAACATAACTGGTGGATTCTTCGGAATTCTCTTTATAATAACAATATATTCAAATGAGAAAGATATTAGTTTTCATCACATTGATCATGGCACTCTGTTTTATCAGTGCAAATGCTCAATCTTTTCAAGTCGAAAAGGCTTCAAAAGTAAAGCTCGGTGATCAGAAAGTAAAAGTTGGAATGTCTTTGAAAAACAATGAGATAGTGACGATTGATAATAATGGATATCTTCTTCTGGTAGATAAGAAGAGTAAAAATAGATACTATGTCAACTATCCTTGTCGTAGCAAAATAGCAAATCTGATAAAAAAAGCTCAAAGTCCAATTACTGTTACAAAGTCATTCCTGGATACAGTTTTATCTTCACGGAGAACGAATACTGATTATGCTAGTGCCGGCAGTGTATATCGTGGTGAAGAGAATGAGGAATTAATGCCGTTAGTACCAGCTGAAATGCTTAAGAATGATGCTCATAGTACAGACAGTATCCCCAATTCGATTGAAATCGATTCAAGTATGATTGAAGGTGAGACAATCACTCTGTATTTTGTTCTTCCATAACCACCATTACCACAGCTTTAGACTATGAATAAGAACAAATTATATATCGTAATAATTATAATTGCTGCACTCATTACACATTTGACATCTATGGCTCAGACCGTAATTCAGATGGAGTATGATGCCGGAGTTTATAAGATACCTTGTTATGTTAACGGTGCGAGGATGAAATTCATCCTTGATACGGGTGCATCAGATGTGTGTCTTTCTATGGAAATGGCCGAATACTTACTTGAGAATGATTATCTTTCTGAAGATGACTTCACTGGTATGGGCTATTCAACTTTAGCTGATGGAAGTGTAGTGGAGCACCTGAAATTAATATTGAAAGATATCGAAATTGGCGGTTTACACTTGAAAAATGTTTCAGCAATCGTCATAGCTCAACAATACGCACCGATGCTAATGGGTCAGTCAGCGCTAAAGAAACTTGGTAGCTACACTGTTAATGGTAATAAACTCGTTATAAGTGGTTACTCTGAAAGTACAGGGAAAAGGAGCCAGTTGCTAAAGACAGCAAAAGAAAGCATGGATAAGGGCCTTTATGCTGTAGCGATATCTTCATATGTCCAAGCACGGGAAATTTTGGAATTAGACTATGCTGATCTGGAACATCTTGCTTGGTGTTATAAGTATGAGGGCAAGTATAAAGAGTGTTTCGAAATATGTAAAAAATGGTTGTCGCTCTATGAACGCTTGAATTATCAGAATTTCAATAGTTCTATATATGAGTTGACTTGGCGTTGCAACTATTATTTCGGCTACTATGAGCAGGCGCTTCTTTATAAACAAAAACGAATGCTTACACGGTCTTCAAATACAACTTTGGAGGACTTAGCCTGGGACCAGGAGCACCTTGGTGATATATATTTCTATCTGAAGCGATATAATGACGCCATTACGAGTTATAATGCTGCAATAACCAATATGAGGAACTTCAAGAAAGAAAAAGATGAGTTCCCTGTCATAAAGGACAATAATTTATTGGCTTGCTCTTATTTTGGGCTTTGTAGATGTTACAGGGTGAAAAGCAACCTGAACGACTATAAGAAGTTCCTTGATCTGGCCAAGAAATGTGGTCATGAGCAAGCTATAAAGATTTCTAGCAGCAAAGATAATATCAATCGGTATTATACCCGAGGAACTATCTAGAGAACAGATCCCTCATCGCATAATCCCATCAATCTAGCATGATAAATGCTGCCCAATAAGGCTTGTTGCGTTGTTCTGGATATTGACTTCGCATGTATTTTTGCGCCGTTTTGAATGCCTGGCGTTTTCCAATACCATTTGTAAGCAATCGGTAAAACTCTGTCATAAACTGCTGGGTTTGCTCGTCTGCTACTTTCCAAAGGCTCATGACTATTGTCTGGGCTCCTGCTTTCTTGAATCCACGTTGCAGTCCCATGACACCTTCATTCGTGATGTCACCTAAGGCTGTCTCACAAGCAGAGAGCACCACCAAATTAAGGCCGCTAAGATTTAATCGTGAGATTTCTTGTGCGGTGAGGATTCCGTCATCTATGTCGTTGGGTATGGAATCCCCATGAATAAGCATATTACCACCACTCATAACCAAAAACGAACGAGTGAGTGACTGGTCCTCATACACTGCCTTTTGGTCTTCGTCTCCAAGCCTAATAAAACGATAATTCTTCTCATCTTTCTTTTGAGCGGCTATCGAATCAGGAATATATGCTCCATGGGTGGCTAGATGGAGGATATTGATGCCCTTGCCGTCTAAATCCTTGAACGATTCCTCTGTACCATTATATCTTGTATAAAGTTTTGTGCTAAGATCATTCTGTGAAAGCAAATTATCGATGTTTTCAACTTCCCTCAAGGTGCTGCTCAAAGCGTTAAAATCGCTACGTGTGTTCAGTGAGTCCTCTAGTCCTCTAGTCATTATCGAATAAGTTTGTCTGTACCCGTTTGCCAGATTGTCTTCATGGATGATCTCAGGATCTATATTATAGAGAAGACCACCATACAATGCAGCTTTTGTTGGTTTTTCTTCATCACGTCTCATGACAAGTTCCCTTGTAGAAGACAATCGAACAAGATTATACTTATCAGCAATATTTTCGCTATCATTGATGGGCAAATATTCTATTCCAGTATTGTATAGAGCGCCAGCAGGAGAAAAATACACATTTTCCTTCCCCTCTAGCTCTTTCTCAAGCGGACTCCATATCAGATGATATAACGCAGATGTTGTGTAGTAATCATTCGCTGAAATAGAATCCATCTGTTTCTTCTCAAAAAGAGTAGTCATTTTGGGTATAGAATCATCCCGGTCCACGGTAAGAGCAACATACATCACACTGTCATTTCTTGCTCTAAATGAAAGGAACTCAATTGCAATATCGTGGTCACCAAGGCTCTTCTGTACATCCTCCCATGTGATGTTAAGTGTTTTTGTATAATCAACATAAACCTGAGAAAGATTTAGCAACTCATTCTCTTGTCGTTTCACCACTTGTTCTAATGAATCAACATCAATAAATCGTTCATTAATGGGTAATTCATACAGTCTATTAATAGCGCTTCTTTGCTGTTGGACTTCAGAAAACCTTCTTAAAATCGTTGAATCATTGCTATCCATTATTCTTTTCCTAATGCCTGATTCCAAATTAAGCAGTAACCCTTTAGAGAACAGTGCAGAATAATCATATAGTAGACCTGTCTCTTGTATATTATCTGGGGCGTAGAAACAGAAGAATGGAAGATCTGAATCAAAAATATAAGAATAGTCCAGCCAAAAAGATTCACGCATGAAAGAGTTGAATGCGTATAAATTATTGCAGAAATAATTCTTTAGACCAAAACAACACTGTTTCTCATAATCCCATGCTGAATTGTAATCATCAAGAAAAAAGAAATCTCTTGCTACATTCTTTTGTGACAAGAAATAGTTTAGATTATTATCACCAAATACACTTTTTCTGATATCTAATGCTTTTTTATCGAGCATTAAGGACTGTTGTATATTATCAGTCAAATATAAATGAGCAAGGGTGCTGATACACCATGCTACGTTCGGATGGTTTTCACCATAAATGCTTTGATAGATTGCTAAAGCACTTTCAGCATATTCAATAGCTTGATCGTAATTCTTTATTCTCTCGTAAAATAAGGCCAAATTACACAAAGTATTAGCACAATCAGGATGATTAGCTCCAAGGTACTTTTGACGATCCAATAAAACTCTTTCAGATAGCTCAATTGCCTTTGTAATATTCCCTGTATTTGAATACTCTACGGCTAGATTATTAAGCGTGGTCAGATAATTAGGATGAGTTACACCTAAAATTTTTCGTTCTGCTTCTTCGACTTTACTCTTCAATTTAAGAGCATGTTGATAATCTCCAATATATGAATAATATGTGGCTAAATTTCCAAGGCTGGTTATGTAATTATAACCGTCTATCCCATATAGCTGCTTTTTAATTTCACAGACCCTTTCTGCATTATTAATAGCGGCTTTGTAATCTCCATTATCTGCCTGTATAAGTGCTAAGTTAGATAATGAACTTGCATATGAGGGATGTAGCTCCCCAACAACATTTTTGAGAATATATAAAGCAGAATCAGAGTAAAGTAACGCCGTCTTATAATCTCCAAAATCAGAGTAATAAGAAGCCAAATTATTCATAGATTCTCCACATCCTTTAGACATTAGACCAAGAGCTTGTTTATTTATTGCCAGTGCTTTTTTATGACAAATCGCAGACTGACTATAATCACCCATTCTTGCAAGCAGGTTTGCATAAGACGAGAGTGCTATAGCATAATCACAGCCTTTACTATCGACAGAAGACTGTAATATACTTAATGCTTTCTCATATATCTGCTTTGCCATTGGATACTCACCCTTTAAATAAAGTATCCAGGCATAATTGTTTAGAGATATGCCATAGTCTGAGTTAATAGTGTCTTTCTCTTGTTCACGCAGCTCTAGTACTTTTTTGATATAGTTAATAGCCGTATCATATTCACCAATTTCTTGATAAAAAGCAGAAAGGTTAGTGTATGGACTGATAAGATATGGGTGATTCAAACCATATGATTTCTCATATAATTTAAGAGCCTCCATTTCACTTGATATGGCTTTTTCGTATTCGCCACATTCAGAATAATAAAGCCCTAAATCGTTATAAATTAAAGCATATAATGAATCATTCTGAATGTCAGTATTGCTGTTGATAATCTCTAACGCATCCTCTCCGTATTGAATAGCCTCCTTTCCATAACCTAATCGATAGTAAATCAGAGCCATTCTATTTAAGGCGTGAACTTTATCAATTAGATTTTTGTTTTCATTATGAACAAGATATTCTATTGCCTTTTTTTGGCCCTCTAATGCTTTTAAGTAATAACCTGCATTTTGATAAATACTTGATTGTATATCTAAGGCATCTGAAATCTCGTTTACATTAGATGGCTCATCTTGAAGTAGTTTTATGTACTTCTCGATCCAAACACTTGCTTGTTGATAGTTGCCATCTATTGCATAACTCATTGCAAGTAAACTGACATATACACTTGATGTGTCCCCTAAAAACTCATTCACTTTAAGCAATGGAATGATAGCACTATGATAATCATCGAGATTCATGTCGCTAAAAGCGACATTGATATTAGTCCTTAACGTAGATTTTAGATCAAGATGAATACTATTTTTCGTTAATAACTCTTGTCCATATATCACGCAATTATTATAGTCTTGTGTTTCATAACTAAGCTGCGAAAGGATGTCCAGATTCGTAACATAAGCCTCAGAATCATGTCCATACAATGTTTTTATTAGGGGTTTCAATTCTTCTCTGATTTCTAAAACTCTTGAGTTGTCAATATCAAGGTACTGATTGGCTAAAGAGTTCAAGGAGAGATAATAATCCTCTGAATTAATCCCTTTTAGCTCCTTGACAAGCAAAGTCATCTCTTCTCCAGTCTGAATCGCATTACTGGAATCTTTTTTATCAATATATGAATAATACAAATCCACAAGAAGATCACAGTATTGCTCATCGTTAGTACCTATTAACTTTGAATATAACTCTTTGGCCTTCGTTCCATACTTGATTGTGCTGTCAGGCTCATTAGTAATGTAATAAATGGTAGATAAGATATATAGGGAAGATAAATAGTCTATCGATTGGTCGCCTAAGACTTGTTGCCTAATAGATAGGCTCTTTTTACAGTAAGAAACGGCATTTTCAAAATCGTTAAGGCCCCCATAACAATCAGCAATGAAATAATATGAATTCGCTGTAATATAATTGTAATCGCCAATCAATAGTAATTCTTTTTCTAAACACTCAAGGCCATATTTAAGGGCGTTCACATAATCAGCATTCATACTATATTGAGCGGCTATTATAGCCAATGAATCTGATATTTCTGTGAGTTTTCGGTCAACTGGCTCAACTCTATAATAGTTACTAAGAGTCTTCGCTTGTTCCTCATCACCAAGAAGATAGTAACATCGACTCATCCAATCACGTGCATACTCCCTTCGATTCAAAACAGGGTCCATATATTGCTCATCAATGGCATCGCATTTCTGAAATTCTCGGATAGCTGCATGATAGTCCTTCTGATGATATAATTGAACGGCATTTTCAAAGATGCTGTCAGACATCATCTTTAGTCCAGAACTTTGTGCAAGACTACAAAGAGGACATAGTACCAGAAAAAGGATGAGCTTTATATGAATCGTTTTCATGAGATTTTTGATTATTCGACTATTAAATAAGGCTGTTGGTATCGTTTCATCGCATAGTTCTTGTTCTTGATGATGGCGTCAGTAAGCCGCTTAAAATTGATGACTTTTGCATCCTTCGCTTCAAGCCAAATCAAGTATGAAAGTGGACCATAGGCTTTACCAGAGCGACGATCTTTGTACTCATGACTAACCTGCTCTGGCTGGCAAGCACTTAATGCAATCATTGGGGAGTAGCCCTTACCTTTGGGTTTTCTCAAAGTGTGTCCTCGATAAACCACTTTTTTATTATATGGCGGATTGGGGCAAAAGATATCACTCACACCACGCTGCTCACCTATGATGGAATCGTTAAGCTCTTCATCGTCGTCACCCCGTGTTCCATCTCCACTATGACAAGCATCAAGTGTCACTAACAACTGCCCAGACTTGCCTATCTTCTTCCTAAGTGTATTCAGGCAGGTATTAAGTTCATCATCTGTAAAGTGATTTTGGCCGTGATAGGTCTTGGTCGGTTCTCGCTTAGCATCATAAGCCACCATCGCTTCTGTTAGTCCATCTGGCTCATCTCCTACCTGGTCTATCATTTGCTGTCCGTGACAGGAGAAATGAATGAACACTTGATCTCCTCGTTTACATTGATTCGTCAGAGACTTGAATGCATTTATGATTCCCTCATGAGTAGCCTGTTCATCTACAAGCGTCGTCACGATAAAACCGGCATTACGAAATACTGGAGCCAACAGGTCAACATCATTCTGGGAATTGATTCTCACCCATCCAGATTTAGCCGGATAGTTCCCGATCGCAACGAATAGCGCCCGTTTTGTAGCGCTAGCTGTCATTATTGAGAGAAAAGCGACCAGTATGAACAATAACCGTTTCATATCACTTTAGGTTCTGGCCATTCATTGCCTGAATGAGAGATTCAAGTTCGAGAGGAGTTTCACCATATAACTGCCGGCTGATTGACTTAACCTTATTTATCGTATCCCATGCTTTCTCAAGATCATGAGCTTTAACATAAGCGTAGGCAAGGGAGGTACCATATTCTATTTTCATCTCATCATCAGCCTTGCCGTAAAGTTCTTCCAAGGCAGTTATAGCTTGGTTTGTTTCGCCATTCTTGAGTTTATTGATTGCATCAGAATAGGTTTCAGAGTCACTTTGATCTCCACTTCTCGTTAATGATAAGTCTGGATTGAAACCGGCGGTAAAGATAGCATCACATAGCTTATTTCTTGTCTGTATCTGTTGGTACTGGTATCCTCCTGCACCTGCGATCAAGACAACAGCTGCCGCTACAGCGACCCAACTATAGACTTTTCTCAGTGGAACAACACGTCCCTGGTGACTTGCTTTATTGTTCGCAGGCTTCCGTTCGACAATTTTCCCCATCTCTTCATTCGAGATATGCTTGAGGGCATTCTCAAATTCCAAGTCAGCATCCCCGCCTGCATGTTGAAGCCCGGCGATCAGTTCCTTGTGAATGGTGAACTCCTGGCGTAAACTAGCATCTGCCTTTAGTCGGGCTTCAAATTCAGCTTTGTTTGTCTCGCTCATCTTGCCATTCAGATAAGCGTCAAACATGTCTATGTTGTTATTGTATTTCTCCATCGTTTCTTTCAATTATCTGTCTAACATACCAAGTGCCAGCTTAATTCGTTCTCTCAATTTATTCATACACCTGTTCTTCATCGCTTTAACCGAATCAGTTGATTGGTAATGAATCTCGGACATTATCTCAGTCATTGAGAAGCCACCATAGTAGAAATCTTTGAGAATCGTTTCGCAAGGTTCAGGCAAATACCTGATTTCACGTTCTAGTATCGCTATCCGTTGTATCTTCGTTTCATTGTCCTCTTCCTCGACAACATCCTTTAGAGAGATGTAAGTCTCGAACCTGTTGTTAGCTACGATATCATTCTCGGTTGTTTCTATTGCTTGAATGAACCGGCTGGATTGCTTTGCTTTGTTGACGGCCATGTTGTAACCTATTTGAAAGATATAGGCTTTCCACTTGGTTCCAGAGGCGACATTACCTTCCATCAAGTTTTTTCGGATGGCGATGAAAGTCTCGCTATAGATATCCTCAATTTCATCAAGGCCTAAAACCGGGAGAGCCTTGTGAATGTAATTGATAAAGGGATTTCTTAACGATACAAACCAGTTGGTCACTATTTGGCTGAAATCTTCCATTGCATAAGGATAATTCAATACAAACCACAAAGTTATTATTTTTATCCTTATAATCAGCTATTTTTCAGCCAAAATGAAAGAAAAGCACACCCTGGACATTTGCTTTTTGCCCATGGATGTGCTTAATGTGTTCATACTATTTCTTCATGGTTCTGGGCTTTTATCGTCTCTGACTACCAACTCTCTTGATATAGCTGGAAGGTAAGCTGATCGTCTTATAAGGGATATCATCACTTCCGGCATAATAACGATAGTGGATGGTGATGCCCAGCTTGATCATATTGTCAAGTATGGTATTCTTTTTCGAATCAAAAGCGGAGTACAGGTCATACAGCTCCTGGGCGACTTCTTTTCTTACCTCCTCTTCTTCCTCTTCGTCCAATAACTTATAGATCATTACATATCTGTAAGGAGTCGTGGCATCATAGTAAATATTTGTTCCTTCCATTGATACCCCTACGAGTATGATCCCATCGCCCAAATCCTGAGGGGTACTTGCGTTCCATGACTTTACCATTTGTCTAAAGGATTCCAGGTTGAAGGTTTGATTCTTTGATGGAACCCCTCCGTTTCTTGACAACTCGTTATAGAATGCGACATATTCATTGGGAGAAATTCTGCCACTCCAGAGAACATCACCGTAATTATCCTTGAAAGTAATGTGGAACGAGATTCCAGTTTTAGAAAAGGTGTTAGCTGAAACACCAATAGCCTTTATCATTCTGGAGATGGTCAGCTTCACGTGATAATCAAGATAGCTATAATCCGCATTCGTGTATGGCCCAACTAAGTCTTCATACTTATCGGTGAAGGCATACGTCATACTAAAACATTTGTTTTTGAATGAGGCCGATTCAAGGACAGCTAACCCGTCATTCAAATCCATCGGACACTGTGAAGACATTTCTCTGGCTAGCAGTCCAATTCCCTCGATGATCTCACTGGTTGTTGGCGTCACTGTCTTCGTCGTTCTGCCCTTCGTCCCACTACTCTTTCTAGACTTCCTTGACTGTGCTTCAGCCTCAAATGATGAAACGGTCACCAGTACCATCATCATGACTACTAATATTTGCTTTAACGTTTTCATTGTAGTATGAATTTAGAAGTTAGTAATTCCAGTTTTTTCTTCTATATCAAACCAACACACAAAAGGTAATCAAGATTAAAGTTCTTTTTTAATTGAGAGTTATGATGAGGGTTATATGATAGCCAAAGATTGTGGGTTTTGGTTGATCCAATGTCAATTCATCAATTATCAGAATTAACCCT
>JAEEGL011288356.1_pt1 | contig 14497 bp, 10 predicted proteins | sample 9134231 | NCBI WGS metagenome assembly JAEEGL01 (sample SAMN16246548, study PRJNA631951) | gut metagenome | biome: gut microbiome; feature: rumen; material: fiber-attached | host: Bos | place: Iran: Karaj | collected 2018-10
GAAGTGGAAGGAAAGGTGCTGGTACGCATGACCTTCGACCTCCCGGAACAGGCTTCCACCCGGGCCCTTTCCGATACGCCCCAAAACGACCTCACCTCGCTTTGGGTAGCGGTATTCGGACGTTCCGGATACCTCAAGGAATATGTGCAGGCCACTATGGTGCAGTCGCCCGTGAACAACGGAAGCGTGAACGGCAACGATAACCGCTATGAGTTCTATGCCTCCCTCACCTTGAGTGAGAACAGCGAAAGGCACATCCATATCTTGGGCAACGGACCCGAGATCCTGGACTACGCCCGTGAAAGCGAACTCCTCGACACCCTGCTATCTCCTGTGCGTCAGGGCGGTTACTGGCAGTCGTTCATCGTGCCGGGCATCAAGGGCAAACGCGACTCCAACGGCAATCTCATCGGTGAGGATACCGCCATCATCGACGGGCAGACCGTCTATCTGGGCACCGGCCATTTCCAGATTGCCGACGAAACCCTGGCCTATTTCACCAATGTGCCCCTTATCAGGAATTTCGCCAAGATTGTAGTAGAGGATCAGCCGGACTGCAACTTCCAAACCATCTCCTTCGCTGCGGTGAACGTGGCGACCCAGGGCTCGATGGCCCCGTATTATACGGGAGGCTTTGTCTATGGATACGAGAACAAATCCTACACCGACCTTGTGGAACTCGGCTATCCGGCCCGGCTTCCGCCGCAGGCCTCTTTCGACAACACCGTCCCGCCGGCGTCGTCCTTCACAAGCCCTGCCGGCCGGAGCGACGTGTCGGCTGCGGGCAGCAGTTTCTTCCTCTATGAGCGGCCGGTGCCGAACGACAACCAGCCGGCTACCGTCGTAATCCTGTACGGCCATTTCACCGATCCAGACACCGAAGACGGAACCGACGACAGCGGTAACTACTATTATAAGGTTGACCTGATGGAAAACGGGGTCTACTACCCCATCTACAGGAACTTCAAGTACAGGATCAGCATTGAGAAAATCCTTAAGCCGGGTGCCGAAAGCCCCGGAGATGCCCTGCTCTCGATGGGTAGCGGTGACGTCTCGGCCGATATTTCCACCCAGAAGATTACCGACATCTCCGACGGTACCAGCCGTATCCTCGTCTCGTACATGAACAAGACGCTCATCCGTCAGTACCCTTACGAGGACAACGAAGAAACGGTCAATCTGTCGCTCCTCTACAAGTTCATCCCCGACGTGACTGTGGACAACAACCACGACGGCGAACCCGACTGCAACAACGAGCTCGTGGCGAACGGTGGCCCCGTGACCATTTCGCTCCAGTCGGTGACCGGGACCTCGCTCATTACGGGCTATGAGGTCGCAGCGGCCGACGTGGATGGCTGGCGGGAAATCACCATCTCTACGGTTGCTCCCTCCGCGAATATCCTTACGCAGTACCTGCGTGTTTCTGGCCAGGTGAACGGCAACAATCCCCTGTACCGTAACGTTACCTACACCATGATGAACACCCAGACCATGGGTGTACACTGCGTCCCATCCAAGGTGGAACGGGTGCGGGGCGCGGAACTCGAAGTGGATATCACCATCCCGAAGAACCTGCCGGCCAGCATGTTCCCGCTCATTTTCAACCTGGAAGCGAGCGCGCTCAGCATTACCCCCGACAACGCCAAGCCCAACAACAACCTGCCCGTGGCGTCGGGTACGTCCATCAACCCCGCCAACTCGGACCACACCTTCCATTTTGTGCGTACCCTCTCTGAGACAGAGTACAATCAGCTGTCGGCGCAGTCGTCCAACAACACCGTAACGGTGCCCTGCTATTTCAAGACCAACACGGCCCAAAGCGCATCCACCGTCTACGTAAACGACGAGGCTGGCTTCTTCATTGGCAGTTCCGACTCGTTCACTACCTTCATCATGAAGGAGTTCAGCAACCTGTCATTCACCTCGGGCATCCCCACCAGCCAGGGAGCCGCCACGCCGTTCCACTTTGAAATGGACGACAGCGATCCGCTGCCCGACAGGGTTTACTTCCAGCTTTCGGGCCTTCGGCCCACCGGCACTTCGGGCCTCTCGCAGGTAACCGATCCTTCGGACCCCTATTACAACTGGTACTGGTATTCCCCGAGCGAAACGAATATCGCCCAGCTGAACGGGAACTACAATCCCACCGTGAACCTGGCCACCACCACGGCGAACGGAACGGGGAAGGTCGTCATTGAAGCCGACGAGTACCGGCGCGCTACCCTGTCCAAGGGCTACGCCGAGGCCGTGACGCTGAACAAGACCAGCACGACCATCTACGTGGGTTCCACGGAGACCCTTACCGCCACCGTGACGCCCGCTGACGCCGCCAACAAGAACGTCACCTGGACCAGCTCCGACACGAGCGTGGCCACCGTTTCCAGCAACGGTGTCGTGACCGCGGTGGGCAGAGGCACGGCCGTGATTACGGCGACCACCGTGGACGGCGGCTACACGGCCAGCTGTACGGTGACGGTGAAGAAGAAGGTCACGTTCCTGCTGAACAACAGCACGCTGACCTCCGGGACCAACAAGACCAGACAGGCAGATGGCGTAACCGTAACCTTCAGCAACATTCATCGAACAGACGCCAACTACATTCGTCCGAGCAATAGGTCCACCATAACGGTCAGCGCCAATGACGGTCCGTTCACCAGCGTGACAATTAACTTCAGCAGCAACTATTACACGTACGACTTCACTACAAACTCCGGTTCGCATTCGCTGAGCGGAACCACCTGGACCTGGACCGGTAGCACAAACAACCTGGTTATTACCAACAACAACGACAATACCCATAGGCTCACTACCATAGTAATCGAGTACTAAACAGGTTTGATACACAAGAAAAGAGGCCGACGTAAAAGTCGGCCTCTTTTCTGTTCGCCTGCTCTGCTACAAGCGATTCCGGCGGTCCTCAGACCGCCCCTAAATATGCCCGCCGCCCTGCTCGGCCAGTTCTTTGTCTACCTTGTCCTTTTCGGCCATGAGCAGGTCGAGGAGCCAGTCTTTCTGTTCGTCCACGAGGCCCAGGTCGCGGCAGGCGCTCTCGTAGCGGCCCAGGACCGCCTCCTGATAACGGTGATAGACCATCGACTTGCGGATTTCGTCCTCGATGGTCTCGTGCTCAATCTCGTAGCTGTCGCGGTAATACTCCTTGTAGGCCCTTTCCGAGGTGAAGCGGATGCAGAACCAGAACAGGCCGGAGGCGAGGATCACCACGCCCAGGATGCCCGGTACCAGCGGAACCCGGCCGATGAGGCCGAGCATGGAAAGGGTGGAACCGGAAAGGAAAATGACCAGGGCAATCAGTTCGCTGGCGTGATTTTTAATCAGAGAGGAGATCTTCATAGCCTGTGAATACGTTGGTAGTGCGGTTCTGCAACAGTTTAATCTTGTAAGCGTTCTCGTTTTCCCGAGCTTCCATCGCTTTCTGGAAAGCCCTTCGTGCGGCGAGGGCCTGGCTGTTCTTGCGGCGCATCTCGTCGAGGCTCTGCCTCAGCTGCCACTGGTTGAAAAGGATGGCCAGGAAGGCCAGGGCGAACATGACCAGGAAACCGATCATAATGGTCATCTGGTTCTGGGCCTTGAGCCGCTGGGCGTCTTCCCGGAGCCGGGCGTTGTTCATCTCGGCGTCGAGAACGTCGAGGTCTTCGTTCTGTACCTTAATATATACGGAGTCCTTTTCGACCATCAGAAGACCCAACTGGCCGTAGGCGTCGGTGTAATCGCCCTTCGCGGCATAGATGCCGTGCTTGATGTCGTAACGGCGCATCGGCGTGCTGAGCAGATCGGCCTTTTCCAGGGCGTCGTCGAACATCTGCCGGGTGAGCAGGTAGCAGATGTCCATCCGGCAGCGGGCGTCTGAATCGGCCTGGTAGGCGTAGAGGGGATCGGCCTGAAGCTCCTCATAGCAGGCGCGGAAGGAGGCGATGTCGCCCTGCTCGTAGAACTGCAGGGCCCGGGTCATGAGCACCTTGATCCTCAGGGAGGGGAAATACTCCTGGTACACGGCCGCCTTTTCGCAGAAAGCGGCGCTCCGGGTAAAATCGTGCATGCGAATGTACTCCCGCGCAATGAGGATGTAGAGGTTGGGAAGGTCCTGTTCCAGGCCCGCCTCCTCGGAATACTTCGCAGCATCCTGCAGATTCCGGATAGCCAGCCACGAATTGGACCGGTAGCTCTGGATGAGGCCGATAATGCGGTAGGAGTAGGCCCGGCCCAGAGGCTTGTGGTCTTCCAGGGCCAGCCGTTCCATAGCGCGGGCCTCGAGCATGGCGTCGGAACTGCGTCCGAGCTGCACCAGGTATTCGCAGTATTCGTGGAGCGCTGCATAATAGAACGACCTGGCTCCCCCTTTGCGCCAGGCAGTCAATTCCTTGATTTCGGCCACCGCGGCGTCCATCAGCTCGTATTCTCCGGTAGCGAAACGCACCGGGAATTCCAGGGAGCGCCCCAGGCAGCGCAACTTCCAGTTGCCCGTGCGCAAACCGGCCGAACAGAGGGAGTCGGCCAGCGGCAGGTTGTCGGGGGAGAACTGCTGCATACGCGCCCCGGCATAAATCTGGAAGGTTTCGGGGTCTACCCGCAGGCGGTTCACGATCTGCCCGCCCGCCGGAAAGGCGGAAAAGAGAAGGACAAGGTCGAGAAGAAGCCCGGCCGGACAGGACAGGACGGAGCGGCGGGAAATCATTTCCCTGAGACCTGAAGCTGGGTGAGCACGCAGGCGATGAGTTTCTCCATGATGATGGGCTTCATGATGAAGTCGTTCGCCCCTGCGTTGAAACCTTTCACAACGTCTTCCTGCGAATTGAGGGCCGAAAGGATGACAATGCGGATATCGGCCGTGGCGGGATCTTCCCTGAGGCGACGGATTACTTCAAAGCCGTCGATGCCGGGCATCATAAGGTCGAGCAGGATGAGGTTCGGCTTCTCTTCCGCCACCATGTCGAGGGCCTGTTGGCCGCCACCGGCCGTACGGAGCCTGAGGTTCAGGCGCGACAGCATCTTCTGCACCAGAAGAAGGTTGAGGGGAATGTCGTCCACGGCAAGCACGTTGTAAGCCGAAAGGTCATGGTCCTGAGCGTAAAACGGAGTCATTGTACGGTATGGGTTGTTTCACGCAAAAATAAGAAAATAATCGATACGCCGCTCCCCTTTCCGGACGGAAAAGGCCCCGTGCGCATCACTGCGGGCAGGGCCTCCTTTCTAACCTTTAATTTAATCTAAAATTAACCTATGAAAAAACTATTCATCCGTCTTAATAGCAAGAGCCGTGCCACTCCGGAGAATAATCGCTATCTTTGTTTCAAATAACACGAAACCATGCTTGCCACCCTGCTCTCACTTACGCTGCTCGTCGCCCCCGCACACGCACCGGCGGCCGTTTTCGCCCCGCATGAAGCGGGTCTTCCCGTTTTCGTCGCCCACCGGGGCTGCCACCTCAAAGATCACGGAGTGTTCTACATCCCCGAGAACTGCCCGGCCGGCATCCGCATGGCCCGCCGCTTCGGTTACAGGGCGGTGGAAATGGATGTGAAGTTCACTTCCGACGGCGTGATGGTGGTGATGCACGACGCCACCATCAACCGCACCATGCGCCGGGCCGCCGACTACTCGGAGATTCCTGAGCCGGTGGAGGTAAGAAAGACTTCGTTCGACTCGCTGCGACGGCATTTCGTGCTGGCATCCACAGACCCGGCGTTCCGCACCCCCATTCCCACGCTCGACGAGATGTTGCAGACCTGCAAGGAAGAAGGGGTCGTAGCCATGCTGCACAGCAGCCTGGAACCTTCTTACAAACGGGCCGAAGAAGTGCTGGGCCCCGAAGGCTTCGTGGCGTTCGATATAAATGAGAAATCTCTCCGGAAAGCCCGCGCCCTGTCTTCCTGCCTGGTCCTGCTCGCCCTGCGAGAAGCCGGTGCCGAAGAGACCGTGCGGCGCCTCCAGGCCATCGGCGGGCGCTGCGGCATGAGCACCATGCGCACCAAAATGCTCAACGCCGACTACATCCGTACCGTGCGCGCAGCCGGGTTCGAGGTTCAAGCCTCCATCTTCAAGACCCCGCAGGAGCAGCGGGCCTGGCGCGACGGGGTGAGCATCGAACTGTCCGACTTCCTATGGTGGCCGGCAAAAAAGATGAAACCCTGCTCCTCCTGGAAGAAGCAGGGCCTGGATCTGGCGGCCGGAAAGAGCATTTCCTGGCATCCGGACAGTCCGGAATTCGCCGGTATTACGGTAGAGTTGGTCTTCTCGGGGACGCTTGACCTCGTGCTCAACGGCCGCACGTATCATTGGGAACACCCCAAAGGCGAGCGGCAGGTAGAGCGTGTGGGCCTGAGGATGTACCGGGAAGCGGCTTCCGTCGAGATCAGCGCCGGGTCCGACGCCCGCATCGAGCGCCTCTCCGCCCGGCTGTACAAACTCTAGAGCTGCTCGTCGAGCTTGACGGCGAGGATCTTGACCGGGGTCACGGGACGGTCGCGCCGGTCGGATTGGGTCGTTTCAAGAAGAATTCCTATTTTTGGAAAAACAAAAGGCTATGAGAAGAATCGTCCTGACTGCCCTGGCTTTCTTGGCACTTCTGCCCGCTCTGGAGGCGCGTTCCACCGTTCGTACCCAGCCCTACGGTATGCTCTCCACCGGTGAGGAGGCACATCGCTACCTCCTTACCAACAGCGCCGGATCTTCCCTGGTCCTCACGGACTATGGCGCCCGGATTGTCAAGATCTGTGTGCCGGACAGGACGGGCGCCGTGGATAATGTGATTGTGGGCCCGGACGATCTGGAGACATTTGAAAAAGGACGGGTGCGTTCCTATGGCTGCGTGCTGGGCCGTTATGCCAATCGCATCAACCATGCGTCCTTTACCCTGGACGGGGTCAGGTACGAACTGGAGGCCAATGAGATGAAAGAGGGTATCCCGGTGCAGTGCCACGGGGGCCCTCGCGGCTTTGACCGTTTTTGCTGGGAGGGGAAGATCGTGAAGGAGAAGAAGCGGGTGGGGGTCCGTTTCCACCGTCTCTCTCCCCACGGCGAAGGTGGTTTCCCCGGAAACTGCGACTGTTTTGTGACCTATTGGCTTACAGAAGACAACACCGTCAAGATAGAATACGAGGCCACGACCGACAAGCCCACCGTCATCAACCTCAGCAACCATGCTTTCTTCAACCTCAAGGGCTCTGAAGGCGGACCTGTGATGGACCTGCTTCTCAAGGTCGAGGCAGACCGGTACATTCAGAACAACGCCCAGACGTGTCCGGACCTCATCCTTCCGGTGGAAGATTCCCCCTTTGACTTCCGGGAGCCGCACCGGGTGGACTATCGGATAAACATGCCAAACGAGCAGCTGCGCATCATGCGCGGGATGTCAATCTGCTGGCTGCTGCGGGACGGGGGCCTTCGCCAGGCGGCCGATCTTTTCGACCCGGGAAGCGGCCGCGGCGTGCAGACCTGGACAACGGAGCCGGGGCTTATTATCTTCTGCTCCCGTTCCTTCCACGGTATGGCGCTCGAAACGCTCCATTTCCCCGACAGCCCCAACCAGGACCGTTTCCCATCAACGATCCTGCGTCCAGGAGAAAAGTTTTACAGCACCACCGAGTGGCGCTTCTATACAGCTCCTGCTATTCGTGGAGTTTCACGGTGATGATCTTGACGGGATTCACCGGACGGTCGCGCCGGTCGGTCTCCACGGCAGCGATCTTATCGATCACGTCGAGTCCTTCGACGGTCTGGCCGAAAACGGTGTAAAGCCCGTCGAGCTGGGCGCAGGACTCGGGATTCTGAACCAGGTAGAACTGGGAACCCGACGATTCGCGCAGCGGATTGGCCGCATCGCCGCGGCGGGCAGCGGCAAGGGCACCCTTCTTATGCTTGTATTCGGGCACGAACTCAGCCGGGACGGTGTAACCCGGTCCGCCGGTGCCGTAGCGGTCGGCCTGCGCAGGATCCTTGGTGAGCGGGTCGCCGGCCTGGATCATGAAACCGTTGATAACCCGGTGGAAGAGGGTGTTCTCGTAGAACCCGTCAAAGGCAAGTTTGGCAAAATTCTCGCGATGCTTGGGCGTCTTGGCGTAGAGTTTTACCGTGATGATGCCGTAGTTGGTCACAATGTCGAAGACGGGCTCCTCGGCGAGACGGGCGATTTTGTCCATGGTTTTCTGTTCTTTTTGAGCGGCTTCGAGGGAATCGGCGACAGCTGCCGCCTGCTCGGCCTGGGCGTCTTTCGACGCGGCCGCCTTGTTACCGTTCTGTTTGCAGGAAAGTGCCGTTGCCGCAAGCACGATGCAGCAAAGGGCGGGGATGAGTTTTTTCTTCATAACACGCAAATGTAGCGATTATTTGCTAATTTTGTGCACGTGCAAGCCAAGCCATGAACCTGAAGTCACTCGCCAAGGATACCGCCGTCTACGGCCTGAGCAGCATAGTGGGGCGCTTCCTCAACTATCTGCTCGTTCCGCTCTATACCACCAGGATTGCGGCGGGCAGCGGCGGTTACGGAATTGTAACCAACCTCTACGCCTACACCGCTCTGCTGCTGGCTTTGCTCACTTTCGGAATGGAAACCACCCTGTTCCGTTTCTCCAACAAGGACGGGGAAGACGCCTCCATGGTCTACAGCACCGTGCTCCGTCTGGTGGGCGGCGTGGGCCTGGTTTTCCTCGCCGCGGTCTTCCTGTTGCTGGGCCCCATTTCGGGCGCCCTGGGCTATGCGGCGCATCCTGAGTATGTGGGCTGCATGGCCGTGATCGTGGCGCTCGACGCCTTCCAGGCCATCATGTTCTCGCGTCTGCGGCAGCAGCGCAGGCCCCTGCGTTTCATGGCACTCAAGTTCGCCTTCATCGTCCCGAACGTACTGCTGAACCTTTTTGTTTTCCTGGTGCTTCCGCTGCTGTTCAGCCGCTTCCCGGCGGTGGAACGCGTCTACACGGGTTTCAACGACGGCGTGGGCCTCATCTTCTTTGTGAACCTCTTTTGCACGGGCCTGGTCACCTTCCTGTTCTACCCGGAACTCAAGGGAATCCGCTTTGGTTTCGACCGTAAGCTGGCCCGGCGGATGCTCGCCTATACCTGGCCGCTCCTGCTGCTGAGCCTGGTGGGCATCCTCAACCAGGTGGCCGACAAGATTCTCTTCCCCTTCCTCATGCCGGGAGCGGAAGGGCAGGTGCAGCTGGGCATCTACGGCGCCTGCGTGAAGATTGCCATGATCGTGGCCCTGCTCACCCAGGCTTTCCGCTACGCCTACGAGCCCATCGTGTTCAACGGCAGCCGCGACCGCAACAACCCGCAGACCCTGGCCGACGGGATGAAGTATTTCGTCCTTTTCGGCGTCCTGGCCTTCCTGGGCGTGATGTTCTATCTGCCGCTGTTCAAGTATCTCGTGGGCAGCGGATACTGGGCGGGGCTGAGCGTGGTGCCGGTGGTGATGGCGGCCGAACTCTTCATGGGCGTGTACTTCAACCTGAGTTTCTGGTACAAACTCAGCGACCAGACCTGGTGGGGCGCCGTCATGAGCGCCGTCGGCGCCGCAGTGATGATAGCGGTGAACGTGATCGGGGTGCCGCGCTGGGGTTATGCGGCCTGCGCCTGGGGCGGATTTGCCGGCTACGGGGTAGCCATGCTGCTGAGCGCCTGCATCGGGCAGAAGAAATACCCCATCCCCTACGACCTGCGCGGAATGCTGCATTTCGTGGTCATCGGGGCCCTGCTCTACGGGACCTCTCTCGCCCTTTCCGACTGGCTGGGGGTTAAAGCGGACGACCGGCTCTTCACGCCACGCGTCCTGGCGCTGCTGGGCTGCAACACCTTGCTCATTTTCAGCTACTGCACCCTGGTCTGGAGGGAAATCAAGGCCTCCCGATAGTCCTGTTCCGCCGGATGACGGGACTTACTGGGCGAGCGCTTCCTTGAAAAGGTCGATTCCGTGCAGTTGGAAGTCGGTCCCTTCCGCTGTGCATGGGCTCCAGGGCGCCATCATGAAACCGTACAGATGCTCTTTGGAGATGACTTTCCGGCAGGTTGCGACCAACTTCCCAATCACGTCGTCGGCATCCATGCCGGCCTGCTGGCGGACAGGGTGCACCCAGTTGGTCCCGCAAGGCACCTGGTCGAATCCGGCGGCCTCCAGTCTCCAGAAGCCCATGAGGCGGTCGTAATCTATGGTCTTGTTGGTCTCGGGATCGAAACCTCCGTTCCTCCCGTCGTAGTACCAGTTCTGTTGGATTACGCTCTTGGGGCATCGCTCGTAATAGTCGGGATGATGCCAGCCACGGTCGCTCCAGACCCAGGCCCTGGCGCCGTGGCGTTCCACCTCGGAGATGATAAAGAGGAAATCCTGCCACCAGGACTCCCCGACGCGCATTACCTGATAGCTGAAACGGCTCTGGTTGTCCAGTTCTTCCTCGTCGAAGCCGATATGGAAAAACCTGGGGTTGCCAAAGATTTCCATTGCGTCTGCAATGACCTCGGAGCACATGCGGTAATAGGGTTCGGACGACACCATGTGCCGGTAGTCTTTCATCCATCCGTTGTGCGTATTGGAAAAGTTGAGTTTGGGGATGACCTCGATGCCCAGAGCGTTCAGACGGGCAATCTCGGCGCGCATCTTCTCCACGCTCCAGCTTCCCTCGACGGCGAGTTCCGGATGGCTCGGGTACTGAAGCCCCTCGCCCAGGTCCACCACCAGCATGTTGATGCCACATGCTGCAGCGTGGTCGGTGACCTTGCGCCAGAGGGAATCTACGGTGGTGAGTTTCAGTTCGGGACGCTTGCGCTCGGGAAGAAGGGCCACCGCCTCTTCCAGATTGTCGCCCATCACCTGGGTGGGCCAGTCACACCACATGTTGTTGCCCAGACGGATGTAATAAGCCCGGATATCGCCAATGGGTGCCTGGAAACTCTGGGAGAAGCTCTCCTGCTGCTTGCAGGAGACAAGGGCGAGCAGCGCGGCCGCAACAAAAAAGAGTCGTTTCATGTTAATAAAAGTGGTTGAACGATTCAAAGATACGGATAAAAAGCATACCTTTGCCAATGATGAAACGGATTATTTTGATTGTGGCATTGCTCCTTGCCGGAGCGACCGCTCCTTCCCGGGCTGCGGCTCCCGCATCTGCCCCTTCTTCTGACAAAATGGCCTGGTGGAACGAGGCCAAGTTTGGTCTTTTTGTCCACTGGGGACCCTATTCCCTGTACGGAGGGGTGTATAAGGGGCATCAGCAGAAACGCGGCGGCGTGGAATGGATTATGAATCGTTGCAAGATTCCCGTTCTGGAGTACCGGGAGATGGCTTCGCATTTCAATCCGGTGCACTTTGACGCGGATGTCCTGGCCCGCACCGCGAAAGAGGCAGGAATGAAGTATCTCGTCCTTACCTCCAAGCATCACGACGGTTTCGCGATGTTCCAGAGCAACGCATCGGCCTTCAACATCAAGGACTGGACTCCCTTTGGCAGGGATGTGGTTGACGAAGTCGCGGCCGCCTGCCGCAAATACGGCCTCAAGTTCGGGCTTTACTACTCGCAGTCGCAGGACTGGTGCAATCCGGGTGGCGCTGCGGGCCGCCGGCTGGTCCGGGACGGGTGGGCGAATCCCGATTCCCTGATGATCGATGCCTATACACTCAAACACAACGGCCATTGGGACGGCTTCCAGGAGGAAAAAACTTTTGACGAGTATATTCACTCCGTAGCCATTCCGCAGCTGAAGGAACTCCTGGACCGCTACGGCAATGAACTTGCCGTGCTGTTCTTTGATACGCCCACCCGGAGCATCACTTCCGAGCAGGCGCAGGAAATCCTGGACCTGTTCAAGCCCTATCCCCACATCATCTTCAACGACCGCCTCCGCCGGCCCGATTATCCCGGTGACTACAAGACGCCGGAGCAGAGACTGCCCCAGCCCGATACCGTCAAGGGCCTCTATTGGGAAACCTGTATGACGCTGGGCGCCTCCTGGGGGTACAAGAGTTGGGATACCCAATGGAAGTCGCCTGCCTACATCATCAATACCCTGCTCAGGATTGCCTCCCTGGGCGGCAACCTGCTGTTGAACGTGGGCCCCAAGCCCGACGGGACCCTGCGCAGCGAGGAAACGGATTGCCTTGCAGCCGTGGGACAGTGGATGAGCCGTTACGGCGAAGTGATTTACGGCAGCGCCCGTTCCGGCATCGAGGTGCCCTGGGGGATGGTCATCCGTAAGGACGGACCTAAGGCGACCACCCTCTACCTCTGTGTGAGCGAATGGTCTTCCCAGCTCGTTTTGCCCGGAAACTGGAAAGCGCGCAGGGCGACGATCCTGCAAAACGGGGAGAAGGTCAAGTTTGTTTCAAAGGGCGGGAACCTGACACTGAGCCTGCCCGCCGCGGCCCCGGCAGTTTCTCCTGCCGGAACGCCTGTTATCGTAAAACTTGAACTGCAGGGCCTCCTTCCCGCAGAGAAACTCTCCTCCAATACAGAACGGTATTTCAGTATCGTAGACGAGAAGTAGCGCCGCTGAGGCTGAATAATGCCGATGCGAGAATGGAGTCCGTCAGGGCGAAGGCCACCCCGGCCTAACGGATAAGAAGATGTTGCGTCAGTCGAGTTTGCGGTAATTATAGCCAAGCGTCTCCAGCAGCGGGAGGTGCCACTGGCGGAGGGCGCTCAGGAAACGCTCGCGGTTGCGGGAACCGGCGGGGCTCCACTGGACTTCGCTGATGGCGAAGAGGCGCGGAAGCAACATGTATTCCAGATGCTGCGGGGTTGCAATCATCTCGGTCCAGAGGTTGGCCTGGACGCCCAGGACGTGCCCCGCGGCTGCGGCTGATACGCCTTCCAAGGGTTCGAAGCTATAGACGGTATCGAGCGTAAGCGCCCGGCCGCCTCCGCGAAGCGGCTCGCGGTCCTTGTCCTCGTGCTGCCGGTAGTCAAAATAACAGTAGACGTTGGGCGACATGACGATATCGGTCCCCTTCTCGAGCGCCTCGTAGACGCTCTTCTTCACATAGTCGCGGGATCCCCGCCAGTACATCACGGCAGCACCTTCCGAGAGTTCGCCCTCCAGGATTTCATCCCAGCCAATGATCTGCCGGCCCTTACCGGCGAGGTAACGCTGGATGCGCGCCGTCACATAATTCTGCAGCCGGGCTTCCTTGGAGGCCTTTTCGTCGTCCTTGAGACCCAGCGCCGCTATACGGGCCTGGCAATGCGGGCACACCCGCCAGGCGTCTTTGGGACATTCGTCGCCGCCAATATGAATGTACTTGGAGGGGAAGAGTTCCACGATCTCATCCAGCACACCCTCCAGGAAGCGGAAGGTCTCCTCCTTGCCGGGGCAGAGCACTTCCTTGGAGATGCCCCAGATCTGGCGCACTTCGTACGGGCCGCCGGTGCAGCCCAACTCGGGATAGCTGGCAAGGGCCGCCATCATGTGGCCGGGCAGGTCCACTTCGGGCACGATCTCAATGCCCCGTTCGGCAGCGTAGCGCACCACGTCGCGGATTTGTGCCTGGGTGTAGTAGCCGCCGTAGCGGATGCCGTCGGTCTTGTCGCGATCCAGTCCCACCTGGGTGCCGTCCCGGAAGGCGCCCACCTCGGTGAGCCGCGGGTAACGCTTAATCTCCACCCGCCAGCCCTGGTCCTCGGTAAGGTGCCAGTGCAGGACGTTGAGCTTGTAGCGCGCCATCATGTCGATGGTTTTCTTCACCTGGTCCACGCTGAAGAAATGCCGGCAGCAGTCCAGCAGCAGGCCTCGCCAGGCAAAGCGCGGGCTGTCCTGGATGAGGCAGCAGGGAAGCGCCCATTTGGCCTTGGGGTCGGCCTTCCCGGCATCGAGCCCCAGGGGCAGGAGCTGCTTAAGGGTCTGCAGACCATAGAAGAAGCCGTTGTGGTCTGCGGCAGTAAGCTTTACGGCGTTGGGCCTGATTTCCAGCCGGTAGGCCTCTGCACCCAGCGAGGCGTCGCGAAGTACATAGAACCCATGCAGCTTGTCGATGGGCGTCGCGGCCGAGACACCCGTAGCTACCGCCACCGAACTCACACGGTCCGTGGCGAGGTAGAGTTTGTCGGCAAGCTCGGCAAAGAACTGCCGCGTGCGCGCCTCCAGGGCGGGATCCAGATTGATATTGGTGCCCTTAACTTTAAAGACGCCTTTCGCGGACGTGATCTGTGCAGGACGGGGAATCAGACAGGCAAAGGGATCGGCTTCCCGGCCGCTCAGGACCGTTGCCGTGGCGCATGACAGCGCGAGGACAAGAAGGAGTTTTTTCATATCAATAAAGGAAGAAACCGGCTACGGCGCCGATGAGGATTAACAAAATGGGATTGACCTTGAACGCGAGCGAAGCGGCCACGGCCCCGCCGCAGAGGAGCCAGCTTTTCCAGTCGGGGAAATTGTCGCGCAGCACGGAACACTCGAGGCCCCGTTCGCCGAAGCCCAGGTGGAACATGAGCACCAGGGCCGCCGCCCCGATGAGTCCCGCCACCACGGGCCGGAGAGCCCCCATGGCCGAAGACCAGGC
>JAEEGL011970935.1_pt1 | contig 14497 bp, 12 predicted proteins | sample 9134231 | NCBI WGS metagenome assembly JAEEGL01 (sample SAMN16246548, study PRJNA631951) | gut metagenome | biome: gut microbiome; feature: rumen; material: fiber-attached | host: Bos | place: Iran: Karaj | collected 2018-10
CTTCAGGGCGTCGCCGATCTTCTCCACCTTGCCGAGGAGCATGCCGCCCGAACCGGTGCGACGGTTGCGGTGCTTGCCCTGCAGCTCGACGTTGAGGAACATCTCCTTCTTCACCTCTTCCATAATCTTCTCCTGGCTGGCGCCTTCGCCGGCCTGCTGTTTGGCGTAGTTGTGGATGTCGGTGAACGAAGCGCTGTCGATGTTCAGGGTCTGGACGTCGATAAGGATCTCATTGTCCCAGATCTCATCCATGTTGTTGTCGAGCTTGTTAGCGGGCTGCGGGAGGACGCCTTTGGGCTCGATGACGCGGTGGGTACCGTACTTGTTGCCTTTTTTCTGCATAATAAATTTAGTTATTTTTTTGATTATTAATTGTTTTTAACGTTTTCTTACAGAATTGAAACGTACAAAGATACACAATTTTTTTTAATTGGAAGAAAATATTTTTTGCACCCCTCCTCCTGCCATTGGCCGACGTTTTTTCGACGGCTGTTCTTTTCCTGTTCTTTTACTGTTCTTTTACATTTTCCAAAAGAACAGTAAAAGAACAGCAATTAAACAACTGTCGAACAGCCGATTCTAGAACGACATGGGTACAATACCGCTGAGGGTGCCTCCAATGGAGTCGGTGCGGGCGCCGGTGACGCTCCGCAGCGTGTTCACCTGCCCGGTGAGGCGAAGATACCCCAAGAGGGCGAAGACGAGGGCTTCCTTATAGTTGACCGTCTGAGCGTCGGGCACAGTGATGGCTGTTTCGGGGCAATGGGCGCCAAGGAGGTCGATCAAACAACTGTTGAATGCACCGCCACCGGTGACCAGTAGCGTCCCGATGCCTTGTCTCTTAACCACAAGGGCTATCTGCTGGGCGATGTGCGAGGTGACGGTGGCTAAAAGGTCGACGGTATCCAGCTGCGATGCCTCGACCAACGGCCAAAAGTGTTCCATGAACCACTCTTTCCCAAGCGATTTTGGCCCCATTGTGGCATAATATTCCAGATTGTTGAGCGAGGAAAGAAGGCAGGTATGGACATTGCCACGGCGGGCATTGGCGCCGTCGGGGTCGTAGTCGAGGCCGAGGCGTGCCGCCAACCGGTTGAGGGCCATATTGCAGGGGCAGATGTCGTAGGCAATGCGGCTTCCGTCGTGCCGGTATGAGATGTTGGCGATACCGCCCAGGTTGAGACAGGCGTCGAAGTTGCCGAAGAGGAGCTCGTCGCCGATGGGCACCAAGGGCGCACCCTGACCACCGAGGGCCACGTCGAGGGTGCGGAAATTGCTCACCACCGGCAAAGCGGTCTCGGCGCTGATGGCGTCGCCGTCGCCAATCTGGGTCGTGAGGCCGCGGGCGGGCTGATGGAAGATGGTGTGGCCGTGCGAGGCGATGGCGTCGGCCTTGAGACCGCGTTCGTGCAAAAATCGGTGTGCCACCTGCCCGAAGAGGTGTCCCAGCTCGGCATGGGCGAGGGCATAGTCGAGCGCCGAAGCGTGCTCGAGGGTGGCGAGGCGGTGGCGCCAGTCGGCGTCGTAGGGCACGGTGGTGGCAGCCACGATGGTGTGCCGTTCGGCATCGATATCGCAGAGCGCCAAGTCGATACCATCGAGCGAAGTGCCCGACATCATTCCCAGTATCAGCATAGTCGTAAGCGGTTGTTTTCGGGGTGCAAAGATACACATTTTCGCGCGATAGTAGAAATATTTTTACAGATATATAAAAGTTTTCGTACCTTTGCAGTACGAAATAGATAAGAACAAATAAAACCTACAGCTATGAAACGCATTGCAATCATTGTAGTTACGGTGCTGATGAGCCTCACAGCCTCGGCCCACTCAATCCGCTACTTTACCTACGCACAGGCCACACGCTCGGTGCAGTACCTCAACGCGCAACATGAGATGATGATTTACTGCGGCTACGATTACGAAATCGAGACCTACGTACTCATCAACGAAGTGTGGATGGAGCGCGTCAACTCGGCCTACTACGAACTATGGGTATTCGGATACGATGCCTACACGGGCGACGAAGTGTACATGCCGCTCGACCTGCAGTGCGTATGGCTTTACAGCGCCGGCCGCATGTACAACGCAGCGCAGTACCTCCGCTTCCACGCCACGGTGCGGCACCCGTCCTTCGCATGGTATGTCCCAGCCTACCACCCCTTCACCCGCGGCTTGCATCGCGTAGGCTTCACCCACAGCTACCACTACGACATCCACCGTCACGGCTGGCGTCCCCCCGTGCCGCCGCCCCACGGCTACGGTCCTCACACGCACCCTCCCCTGCCGCCCTACTACATGCGCACGCCGCAAACTCCGGCTCCCACCCCGAGTCACGCCTGGACTCCTGGCGTAGAGCACCCGCAGGTAACCCACACCACACCCCGCAACAACAGCGGTAGCAACGCACTGCCCACCACACGGCCCTCTTCGAGCGGCGGAAGCGGTACCGAGCCCTCCTCGACGACCACCTCGCGCAATAGCGGCACCGCGCGTTCGGGCAACACCGGCACCACCACCCGCTCGGGCGATAGCGGCACCACCACCTCGCGCAGCACAGGCACTGGCACGACCACCCGCTCGGGCGACAGTGGCACCACCACTTCGCGCAGCACAGGCACCGGTACTACCACCCGCTCGGGTGACAGCGGCACCACCACCTCGCGCAGCACAGGCACCGGTACCACCAGCCGCAGTTCGGGCACAGGTACCACCACCCGCGGCACGGGCACCACACCCACGCGTACCAACACCGGTACTACACCCACACGCACCTCGAACGCCAACAACAGCAGCAACACTTCGAACGGCACTGCCGCCCGCACCGCTACCCCCACTCGCAACACTTCGGCTAGCACCACTGGCACAAGCACCACTACCAAACGTAGCACCTCGGGCAGCACCACCACGCGCAACTCCGGTTCCAACAGCCGCACCACTACACGCCGATAACGATGAAAGCCAGCGAATTGGTCCTTGCCCCTAACGGCAAACTATATCACATACACCTCGACAGCAGCACCTTGGCCGACAAGGTGCTGCTCGTTGGTGACCCCGAACGGGTCAACATGTTCAAAGACATCTTCGAGACCGTGGAATACGAGTCGCACAACCGTGAACTCCATGCACTCACCGGCACCTACCACGGCACCCGCCTCACCGCCCTCTCGACGGGCATGGGCTGCGACAACATCGACATCGTCATGACCGAGCTCGATGCCGCCTTGAGGGTGGAAAACGGAGTGTGGCATGCGGAGAGCGACCGGCATCTGCAACTGGTTCGCATCGGCACCAGCGGCTCGCTACAAGAAGATATCGATTGCGGCTCGCACGTAGCCGCGCGCTTCGCCATCGGCCTTGACGGGTTAATGAACTACTATAAGGAGTGGCGTTCTCCCCTTCCCCTGATGGAGCAGGCCTTCGGGCAACACATGGGTCTCGACACCCGGCTGGCAGCCCCCTATTGTGTGGCGGGAAGCGACTTGCTGCTGAACAAGATTGCATTCGATATGCACCATGGCATCACTGCCACCGCCCCGGGCTTCTACGGCCCTCAGGGGCGTACCATACGTCTGCACCCCGCAATCGACAGCTTGAACGAGAAGCTGGCATCATTCTCTTGGGACGGCACCGCTGTCACCAATCTCGAGATGGAGACCTCAGCTATCTTTGGCTTCAGCCATCTCCTCGGGCATCAGGCGCTCACCGTATGCCTCATCATCGCCAACCGTCCACGAGGCACTTTCCTCAACGACTACCACCCACAGATGCGCGAACTGGTCGGCACAGTGGTGGAGCGCATTATTTCATGCTAGCGCGGCGCTGCTTGATGACTTCGTAGGCCTGGTTGATTTCCTTCATCTGCTCGGCGGCGTTGCGCTGCAATTCCTCACTCATGCCGGCCACTCGGTCGGGATGGTATTTCATGGCCATCTTGCGGTAAGCCTTGCGCACCTCGTCGTCGGTAGCCGAGCTGTCGATACCCAGCACACGATAGGGGTCTTTGCTGTAACTACCTGAAGTATTGTTTCTTGAGCCTCCGGAATAGCTGGAGTTGCCATGTCCGATATGGCGTTCGTGGATAGAGGTGTAGTCGCTCTGCGAAATGCCGAGATACTGGGCAATGAGACGCAGCATGTTGATCTCACTCTGGTGGAATTCACCGTCGGCACCGCCGATGCCGAAGAGGAAGTCGACCATGTGGTAGCGCGTGCTGTAATCGGTGTTGACCTTGATCTGTGCACATACCTGATCGATCGGGATTTCCTTTTCCACCATCTGCTGCAGCACCTTCAGCATTTCTTTGCCACGCTCCTCCCCGTAGTTGGCAAGGAGGAAACGCTTGACAAAGTCGAGTTCGCTGCGCTTGACGCTGCCGTCCACTTTCATGACGGCGGCAATCAGCACCATCAGGGCGGCGTTGACATCCTGCTGGGTACCGGTATTCCGATAAGGGCCACGATGGTAGGAACTATAGGAATCGTAGGTACCGTCGGCGCCGGCGCCAATCTGTCGGTCGGTCGAAATGGCTTTGCCGAGCCAATAGCCCAAAAGGGCACCTATCGGGCCTCCGAAAGCCCATCCCAGGCCCGCGAAGAGCCACTTGGTGAAACTACTCATTTTTTAGTATATTATATAGGATAGACTGTATTTCGGTACGTATATTCATTTGTGAAAGCAGGTTGGGGGTCGATGTGGGGTGTACACGGTTGGAGAGGAAGACGTAGACGAGGTCGTGCTGGGGGTCGACCCAGAGCATGGTACCGGTGAAACCGGTGTGTCCGTAGCTAGACTGCGACGCTTCTGCACAGGTGGGACCATTGGAGCCACCGTTGATCAGGGGCTTGTCGAAGCCCAGGGCACGACGGTTGCCTTGCTGCTCGTAGTGCCGGCGGGTAAAGGTGGTGATGGTCTCTGGTTTCAGGTAGCGTCGGCCGTCGTAGGTGCCACCGTCGAGCAGCATCTGCATCAACTGAGCCACCTCGCGGGCCGTGGAGAAGAGGCCTGCATGGCCGCTCACGCCACCCATGGCATAGGCGTTAGGGTCGTGAACTGTTCCGGTGATAAGACCCCGAAGGCTATCGACCTCAGTGGGTGCAATGGTCTTGGACGTTGGGTTGAAACCCGTGGATGTCAAGCCCATTGGACCATAGAAGTTGTCATAGACATATTGGTCGAGCGATTGTCCCGTCACCTTCATCACCATGTCGCTCAACAGCATAAAGCCCAAGTCGCTGTAGAGGTAGCCCGACTTGGTGTTGAGGGGACTGGCCGCCACGAGCCGCAGCAGACTGTCGCGGTCGGTGGTCTGTTGCCAATAGCTGTCAAAGGCTTTCAGGCGGGCGCAGTGGCTCATCACCTCGCGGATGGTGATACCCTCCTTGTTGGTACCGTTCAGGTAGGGCAAATAGGTGCTCAGACGGTCGGTGATAGCAATCTTCCCATCTTCCACAAGCTTCATCATGGCCAGCGTGGTGGCACAGGGTTTGGTGAGCGAGGCGAGGTCGTAGACGGTGGCGTCGTCAACAGCGGGTGCGCCTTCGTCATAGGTGAGGTGACCGTAGCAGCGGTCGAGCACCACCCTGCCCTTGTGCATCACCACCACCTGGCAGCCAGGCATGGCGTGGGCGGCGATTCCAGCGTTAACGATGCTGTCGATGCGACGGTCGATATTGAAGCGAAGGTCGTCGACAATGGCCTGACAGACGGCACGGCGGTCGTCACCCGGGATGCTGATTCCATCGTTCAGATAAGGCACCACATGTTTGTATTTGGCTTCCAGCACACGACGGCAGTGGTAGTCGACCATGGCGCGTACGCTGTCATTGTTTTGGGCGGCTTTCTTGATAACCTTGATGGCGGCGGGCACATCGGGTGGCAGCAGGAGAATGTCGCTACCGGCCATCATGGCCTGCAGTTCGGCCTCGCCACCGCCATAGCTGTTGGTGACTCCTTTCATATCCATGCCGTCGGTGACCACAAGACCGTCGAAACCAAGCTTTTCTTTCAGCAGTCCAGTCACTATGGGGCGGCTGAGGGTTGAGGGTCGCGAGGGGTCGAGGGCGTTGACTTGCAGGTGGGCAACCATCACCCCCTGCACACCGGCTTCAATCAGGCGACGGAAAGGATAGGTGTCAATTGAGTCGATATACTCACGTGTATGATTGATGACAGGAAGTTCGAAATGGCTGTCGGCATCGGTGTCGCCATGGCCGGGGAAGTGCTTGGCGGTAGCAATGACCCCTTGACTCTGCTGACCGAGGGCATACATGATACCCAACTGTGCCACCCGTTCACGGTCGGTGCCGAACGAGCGGGTGCCGATAACGGGGTTCTTGGGGTTGGAGTTGATGTCGACCACAGGGGCAAAGTTGACGTGGATACCCATCATGCGGCATTGGCGACCTATCTCTTCGCCCATGCGGTAGACGATGCTGTCACACTCCGTTGGCAAAAGGCCGAACTTGGCATTGCGCGGAAAGGAGAAGAGGTCTTTAAGGCGCATACCGAGGCCCCATTCGCCATCGATACATACCAGCAGGGGGACACGAGCGTCGTGCTGGAAGAGGCGTGTCATCGGTGCCTGCCGCTCGGCGGTGCCGACAAAAAAGCACACTCCACCTACTCCGTAACCATTCATTCTCTCGGAGAACTCTTGGGCTTGCTGGTCGGTCATATTGAGTGGTACACGCACCACCATGAGCTGTGCCACCCGCTGTTCGAGCGAGAGGCCCTCCATCACGCTGTCGACCCAGCGGGTGGCAGCGTCGAGAAAAGTGAGCCCACGGGCATCGAAGACCTGCGCACGGGCCGAAAAAGCGATGCCAGCCAGAAGTATGATTGCTGCAAAACGTTTCATTGTCTTAGTTGTTTATCAATCCAGGCCACCTGCCGCCTGCGGGGATTGCCTTCATAATTCAGTATCACATAGTCGGCTCGCAGCATAACCTCCTCGGCAGGCAACTGGTTGGCAATGCGGGCCATGATGCGTTCGTCATCCACTCCGTCGCGTAGGCGGAGGCGTCGCAGGCGCTCGGCAAGGTCGAGATAGACACACACCACTCGGTCCACGATACGGTCGAGGTGGTTTTCATAGAGTATGGCGCTTTCAAAAAGGACGTAGGGTGCCTCGGAATGCTCACGGCAGAAGGTTTCGAAGTCGTCAAGCACCCTGGGGTGAATCAGTTTGTTCAGCCCATCGAGGAGGGTTCTGTCGGAGAAAACACGTACTGCCACTGCCTGCTTGTCGACACTGCCGTCGGGCAGAAATACCTCATCGCCCAAGAGACCTCGCAACTCATCGAGAAAATCAAGGTCATAATAGTAACGAGCTGCGACGATATCACTCACAAAACAAGGGACGCCGAGCTTGGCGAACTCGGCCACCACAGTGCTTTTTCCGCACCCCATGCCTCCGGTGATACCCACACGCTTCATCGGATGACGACACATTGAATCTCGCTGGGTTCGAGGTAGCGGGGACGGACATAGGAAGGGAATTCAACCAGACGGGGTTCGAGGCGTCCGTCGTTAAGGAATACGTCGCCATAGTCGACCGCAACGGTGAAGGCAGGGTCACGGTGCAGGTCGCGCTGTGCCACCCATGCCCTGAGGGTGACCTCGGCGGGATAAAGTTTGAGTGCAACCGACGAATCGGCGTCGCGCACCTGGACCGGCAGGCGGAATTCGCGTTCGACGTAGGCTTCGACAGGAAGAGTTATGGTCACCTCGCTACAGGAAGGATGGACATCGGAATAGGCTTGCCATACGGGGTCGAGAGCAAGGGTATAGCTGGCGTTTCCTTTGATGTTGCGGATGGATGTGGCGGCCACCTTGATTTCGTCAATCTGGCTAAGGGCTTCGGCAGGGCCATAGAGGTCAACCACGGCGGGAGTGATGCGTGGCTCGCCATAGAGGCCGTATTGCTCGGAGAAGGAAAACTCGACATCATCAAGCTTGGGACGATAGGAGCGACGGGCACGGGGAGAAAGCACGATGCGCAAGGAGTCGACCTCGCTTTCTACCCGACGTGCTCCCAGCACGGTGTGGCGCAAGTCGTTGCCCAACGTGGCTACAGCGACGGCATTCTGACCTTCGGGCACCTCGACTTCAAGCAAGGGAGCTTCACGCGACAGGGAGGTCAGAAAGGCGCTCCAGCCTGACATGGTAACCCGTAGGGGCAACAGCGTGTCGGACTGTACCGCGGCATAGCGAATTGTGTCGTAGCCAACCATCTGGACCCGCACCTGCATTGGGTAGGGCTTCTCTTCGGCCATCGACACACCCAGCCACACCAAGGCCACAATGCCTAGTATGACCAAAAAGCGCTTCACTTCTTCTCGGCAGGCTTGTCGGCTGCAGGCTCGGGTGCGGGCTGAATCATGCTTTTCTCGACCGTCATCACAACACCATTCGAAACCTCGACATCGACGGTATGGTCAGAGACATTGTGCACTTTGCCATAGATGCCACCCGAGAATACCACGCGGTCGCCTTTCTTGAGAGCGTTGCGGAACTGCTGCTCCTCTTTCTCTCTCTTGCGCTGCGGACGCATCATAAGGATCCACATCACCACCAGGATGACAATCATCCAAATCCACATCTGGCCACCGGCCTTGCCCTGCTGGGCCTGCAGTAAAATCATATCTATCATATCTGTGTAAAAGTTTTTTTGTTCAACCAATTTGTTATCAATGCGATACCTGAGCCAATATCTTCAGTTTCACACGCGAAGGCTGTGCATTGGTGACCACAGTCACCTCCTGGAACTGCTGTCCGCTCTTGCCAGCGCTCTTGAAGGTGACGGTGATGTAACCGTCACCGCCGGGGGCGATGCGCTGCTTCGGGTAGTCGGCCACTGTACATCCGCAGGTAGCGCTGCAACCGGAGATGATAAGGTCGGCGTTACCCGTGTTTTTGAAGTGGAAACTATAACTGATGTTCTCGCCAGCCGAGAGACGCCCAAAGTCGTGCAGGTCGTTGTCGAATACGATAACCGGCATCTGTTGACTGTCGTCATATCCCTGTGCGCTGCGGGGATTTCGAATCAAGTCGATATCGGGGTCGGTCGAGGTCTGCTTACATGCGGTAAAAAGCAGAACTGGAAGAGCTATAAGGAGTAATATCTTTTTCATCTTCAATCGTCTTTATTCACTATCGGTCATCAATCCACGTCCGCTTTTCTTGATACGGCCTTGCGAACGAAGTTCAAGAATGAGTTTGTCGAGGATACCATTGATGAAGAGGCGGCTACGTTCGGAACTAAACTCTTTCGACAGTTCGATGTATTCGTCCATTGTCACCTTTTCGGGAATCGAAGGGCACTCCGTAAGTTCGGCCACAGCCATGTTGACCAGCAGCACATCCATCAGCGCCACACGGTCGAACTCCCAGCCCTGCAGACGCTGACGCAACATCTCGTCGCTCTCTTCACGTACCTTCAAACTGTTATGAAGCAACTGACGCGCAAACTCCATATCGTTCTCGTCTTTTTCCAGACGATGGTCGTACATAAGGGGCCAAGGCATGGCTTCGTCAAACTGCTGCTCATCCAAGGTCTTAAGCATCATGAAGTTGTACTGAGCAATCTGCTCGAAATCATCTTCCCAGAGGAGGCTGCGTTCTGTGATGGCAGCCACCAGCGACTCGCGGTTCATCAAGAAACGGAAGAGGTTTATAGCCAACTCCTTGTCGGCTTTGTAATCGCTCTCGGGGAAGGAGAGGTAGTCACCATAGTACTTGCTCTTGCGGAACTCGATAAAGGCTTCCCGCACAAGGTCGTCGTGCAACTGCCAGATGCCAGCCCATTGCTCAATACGCTGCCGGAGGTCGTAGTTGTCGGCCATCCGACGCAGGAAGACGTTGCCCAGGAACTTGCGGTTGGGCTGCTTCTCGGCTTCGGTGGGACGGAACTTCTTCCTACCCTCCTCCATCACCATCTCACCTACCTCAAGCATCTTGGGCATGAGCGCAAGCTGTATGATACCGAGCTCGTTGAGACGACTTATATGGTATTCAAAATCCTTGATGGCTCCGATAGAATCGTTTTCGTCAAGTTGGCAAGCATAGAGGGCCTGCAGTACTTTGCAACGTAAAAAATGTCTGCTAAGCATTTATAATACGATGTTGATGATTTTCTTAGGAACAAAGATAACCTTCTTGGGGTCGGACGTAAGCCATTTGGCAGCATCGGGGGCCGCTTTGACGGCAGCCAAAGCCTGCTCCTGCGTGCAGTCGGCCGGCAGGTCGATGGTGAAACGCATCTTTCCGTTGAAGGATACTGGGTATTTCACGGTGTCCTCGACGAGCATCTGCGGGTCGTATTGCGGCCATTCGGCAACGCACACTGAGGTGTCGTGTCCCAACTGGTGCCACAGTTCTTCGGCAATATGAGGGGCAAAGGGGGCGATGAGGACGACGAGCGGCTCCAACACCTCGCGGCTGCTGCACTTGAGGTCGGTCAGCTGGTTGGTACATATCATGAAGGTCGACACCGACGTGTTGAACGAGAAGCGTTCGATGTCGTCGGTAATCTTCTTGATGGTCTGGTGGGTGATCTTGAGGGCATCCTTGGTGGCTTCGCCCGACAAATCGGCATCGAACAGTCGCCAGAACTTCTTAAGGAAGCGGAAGACGCCCTCGATACCATTGGTATCCCACGGCTTGGCCTGCTCCACCGGTCCCAGGAACATCTCGTACAGACGCAGTGTGTCGGCACCATAACGGGCCACCAGGTCGTCGGGGTTCTGCACGTTGTACATGCTTTTGCTCATCTTCTCGACCTCCCAGCCGCAGACATACTTGCCATCTTCCAACTCGAAGCGGGCGTCGGCAAACTCGGGGCGCCACTGGCGGAAGCGGTCGATATCGAGCACATCGTTGTCAACAATGTTGATGTCGACATGGATGGGCGTCACATCGTCCATATTCTTTATCAGACCCTTCGAAATGAAGAGGCTGTTGTCGGCTTTGCTACGATACACGAAGTTGCTCCGTCCCTGTATCATGCCCTGGTTGATAAGCTTCTGGAAAGGCTCTTCTTTGACAGCGAGGCCAAGGTCGAAGAGAAACTTGTTCCAGAAACGGGCATAGATGAGGTGACCGGTACCGTGCTCGGCACCGCCGACGTATAGATCGACATTCTGCCAATAACCCACTGCCTGCTGCGAGAAGTAGGCCGCGTCATTAGTGGGGTCCATATAGCGGAGGTAGTATCCGCTGCTGCCTGCAAAGCCCGGCATGGTGCTGAGCTCGAGCGGGAAGACGCTCTTGTTGTCAATTCTGCTGTTTTCCACCACCTGGCGGTGCTCCTCGTCCCAAGCCCAACGGGTGGCATGGCCCAGCGGGGGCTCGCCGGTGGCGGTGGGCTTGAAGTCTGATACCTCGGGGAGTTCCAACGGCAGACATTCCTCGGGGATGGCATACGGGGTGTTGTCTTTATAATATATCGGGAAAGGCTCGCCCCAGTAACGCTGACGGCTGAAGATGGCGTCGCGCAAGCGGAAGTTGACGGTACGGTGACCAATGCCCATCTCCTCTATCTTGTCGATGACGGCGGCCATGGCCTCTTTCACCTTCATGCCGCTGACGAAACCGCTGTTGACCGACCAGCCCACCTTGGCATCCATGCTTTCGGTCCAGGTGTCGGGGTCGCTGACGGCATCCTTCTCGGCAGCCACCACCTGACGAATCGGCAGGCCGAAATGGCGTGCAAAGGCAAAGTCGCGGCTGTCGTGCGCCGGCACAGCCATGATGGCACCGGTGCCATAGCCCGCCAGCACATAGTCGCTCACCCATATGGGAATACGCTCCTCGGTCAAGGGGTTGACGGCATAGGCGCCAGTAAAGACGCCGCTGACCTTCTTCACCTCGGCCTGACGCTCACGCTCACTACGGTTCTTGGCCCAGGTCACATAGTCCTGCACCTGCTGGCGCTGCTCAGGAGTCGTTATCTGGTCTATCAACTCATGCTCTGGGCAGAGCACCATGAAGGTGACGCCGAAGATAGTGTCGGGACGGGTGGTGAAAATCTCAAAGCTCGGCACCGGCTGGGGGTCGAACTGCGGCATATAGGCCTGAGCACCCGGCAGCACGTTGGCGTTGCTCTTCACGTCGAGCGGGAACCACACGGCGGCACCTTCGCTCCGGCCAATCCAGTTGCGCTGTATCTCCTTCAGCGAGTCGGTCCAGTCCACCTGCTCCAATCCATCGACCAGACGCTGGGCATAGGCGGTGATACGCAGACTCCACTGGCGCATTAACTTGCGCTCGACCGGATAGCCGCCACGCACGCTGAGTCCGCCCACCACCTCGTCGTTGGCCAGCACGGTGCCCAGCTCGGCACACCAGTTCACCGGTATGTCGGCCAAATAGGCCAAGCGATAGTTCATCAGCACCTGCTGGTGGCGGGGTTCGTTCCACGAATTCCACTCGTCGGCGGTGAAGTTCAGCACCTCGGTGCATGCAGCATCCAGCCCCTCACTGCCCTGCTGGGCGAAACGACGCTCCAACTGCTCGATCGGCAGGGCCTTGCCGGCGGCGTTGTCGTAGTAGTGCTTGAAAAGCTGCAGAAAGGTCCACTGCGTCCACTTGTAGTAGCGGGGGTCGCAGGTACGCACCTCGCGGCTCCAGTCAAAGCTGAAACCGATTTTGTCGAGCTGCTCGCGATAGCGGGCAATGTTCTGCTCGGTGGTGACGGCAGGATGCTGACCCGTTTGGATGGCGTACTGCTCGGCCGGCAGACCGTAGGCGTCGTAGCCCATGGGATGCAGCACATTGAAACCCCGCAGACGCTTGTAGCGGGCATAGATGTCGCTGGCTATATAGCCCAGGGGATGGCCGACGTGGAGTCCCGCACCCGAAGGGTAAGGAAACATGTCGAGTACGTAATAGTGGGGGCGGTCGCTGAGGTTGTCAACATGGTAAACGCCATGCTCCCTCCAGTAGTTTTGCCACCGTGGTTCAATCTCTCCGAAGTTGTAGTCCATTTTCATTCAATCATTTACCGCAGCCACACACTTTGGCTGCAAAAGGCAAAGATACGAAAAAAAACAATATAAATAATATTTATTACTACTCTTTCGGACAAGAGAAGCAAAAGAGAGATTCCGACGACCGTCCGACGCCTACCGCCAGAAGCGCGATGTGATGTCGTGCAGATGCCCGTCGACGACACGGTAGAGGCGCTGGTTGGTGCGGGGGCTCTTGAGGGGGCCGAGGTGCCGCAAATAGGGTCCCAGCTTGATATAGTCGAAGTTCGAAAGCGACACCTGTGGCGAGAGCAGCGTGCGGCCGCTCCACCAGGCAATCTTCAATCGGGGATGATGCTCACGCAGCCAGCCGGCCAGGTTGTTCACCTCCTGCGGCTGCGCGTCGCCACCCATCAGGCTGAGACAGGTGACCTCTTGCCGCTGATGTTCCAGCATACACTCGACCGCCTTGCCGTCGAGCACCTCGCCACCGTCGCCCCAGAGGTGCTTCGAGTGGCATCCGGGGCAACGGCAGGGACACCCGCTGAGGTTGACGGCCAGCGTCACCTCGTCAGGCAGTTCCTGAAAGACGATGTCGGTATCAATGTAACGTAGCATAGTAACGACGGCCGGCCTCTTGCTGACGCGGCTTGCTGAAGTTAGACACACGGCGCAGGTAACCGATAACGCGGGTCAGGTAGTCCACATTCTTCGAATGGCAATTGGGACACTCCTTGAGGTAGCGCTTGTCGATGTGGCCGCAATCGTTACAGATGGTGTTGGGAATATTGAAGGTGAAGTAGTTGCATCCCTCCTTGGCGGCCACCTCGAGCAGCTGCATATACTGCTGCTGGGTGAGGTGCTCCTCGAGGTTGCAGTGCAGCGCGCTGCCACCCGTGAGGTGCTCGATATAGGGGGCGCCATGCAGGCGGAACTTGTCGAGCACAGTGAGCGAGGTGTCCTCCACAATATAGAAATAGGAGTTGTAGCAATCGCGCGGCACGAAGTAGCCGTCCTCGCGGTCCCACTTGGCGTGCTTCACACCCACGTTCTCAGCTGGGATCATCTCGCAGTTGAACATCACGTCCTTCGTGCGGTACTGCTTGTTGTATTTCTCCACCAGGCCGAGGATGCCCTGCACGAAGCGCAGATACTGGTCGTTGGGCGTGATGCGCAGCCCCATGAACTCGGCGGCCTCCACCAGGCCGTTGATGCCGATGGTGAGGTACTGGCGCGAGATGTTGATGTAGCCAGCGTCGAAGAGGGGCAGCATGCCGTGGGCTTGCAGCTCCTTCAGGTTCTCGTTGTAGGCCAGCTGCACCTTGTGGCAGAGGTCGATGACGCTGCCGAGATAGTCCAGGTAGTCCAGCTTGTGGTTCACGGCATACTGGATGCAGCGGTTCAGGTTGATGGTGAGCACGCTCTTCGAGCCGGTGCTGACGCCGCCGGCGCCCAGGGTGTAGCTGAAGCCGTTGTCGGTGATTTCGTTGCGCAGACGGCAGCAGCTGCTGAGCGAGTCGGCGTTGTCGCTC
>JAEEGL012154117.1_pt1 | contig 14497 bp, 16 predicted proteins | sample 9134231 | NCBI WGS metagenome assembly JAEEGL01 (sample SAMN16246548, study PRJNA631951) | gut metagenome | biome: gut microbiome; feature: rumen; material: fiber-attached | host: Bos | place: Iran: Karaj | collected 2018-10
AGCCCTCACGAAAGAAGAAAAGAAGGAAATCATGACTTTCGCCTCGGCGGAAGAATTTGAAGAAGCAAGAAGGAAGATAATCAATGGCAACTGAAGTAGGACAGGCATATATACAAATTATACCGTCCGCCAAGGGCATCAGCGGATCCATATCGAGCATCATCAACAAAGAGGCAGGTTCAGCCGGAAAGAGCGGCGGAAGCCTTTTGTCGAGTGGGCTTAAGGGTGGAATTTCTGCCTTTACAGTGGCAGCAGGCACCATGATTGCCAATATGGCCACAAGTGCGGCTCATGCTCTGGGGAATATCGCCTCTTCAGCTATGGCAGTAGGCACAAACTTTGAGACCTCTTTGGCCAAGGTTCAGTCTATCTCCGGCGGAACGGCAGCAGAGATGGAAGCATTCTCAAAGCAGGTTTTATCTATGTCCAATGCTACAGCTCAGTCAGCCGATACGATTAACGAGGCGGTTTATTCTGTTATATCTGCAACAGGTTCTAGCATGACCGACTCAATGGCACTCGTAGATCAGGCAAACCAGCTCGCAACAGCCGGCTTTGCAGACCTTGACTCTTCCATATCGGTTATGACCACAGCAATGAACGCTTATCACATGAGCGTTGAGGATGCGGCGCATATTTCAGACTCACTCATCACCACACAGAATCTCGGCGTTACGACTGTGGCGGAATTATCCGCCGCAATGGGTAAAGCCATCGCAACAGGTGGTGCTTACGGTATCTCATTAGAGAATATCGAATCCGGCTATATTTCCCTTACAAAGAACGGTATCAACACAGCCGAAGCAACTACATACATGTCATCCATGTTCAAGGAACTGGCAGATGCCGGAACAGATGTAGGAGGCATCATCGTATCAAAGACAGGTAAGTCTTTCGGTACCCTTATGGCAGAGGGCTATTCCCTTGCAGATGTCCTTCAGATCGTATCTGACAGCTGCGACGGTGACGCTGAAGCAATGATGAACCTGTGGAGCTCAGCAGAAGCCGGTAAGGCATCAGCTGCTATCATGTCGCAGGGCATCGATGCATTCAACGAGAACCTCAATACCTTACAGACATCCACCGGTACCACAGCAGCAGCCTATGAGACCATGACAGACACATTCCAGTTTAAGAGCAATCAGCTCAAGAACTCTGTGTCCAATTTGGGCATCATGATCTACCAGGGAGTAGGCGGACCACTTGCAGAACTCACCGGAATAGCAAACGAAGGTGTTCAGGGAATCGCGGCAGCATTCCAGGAGGGCGGCTTTTCAGCTATAGGTCCTGCGGTAATGAACCTGTTTTCTAATGTCGGAACATGGATAATTCAGAAACTCCCCGACATCACCACGGCGGTGAACACTCTGCTTCAGGGCGTGGGGACTTTCATTTCAACTAATCAGACAGCAATAACCACGGCGATTACATCCGTGGTTTCAGCAATAGCATCAAACATTCCCGTAGTACTTCCGACGCTTTTGACAGTCGGAATGTCATTACTTCAGGGCGTGATTCAGGGTGTTTTTCAGACGCTTCCCGTCATCATGCCCCAGATGATCACTGCGGCGGTTCAGATCGTGACCATGCTCGTAACAGGCCTGGTTGAAAATATCGACCTCATCATCAACGGTTTCGTTACATTGCTGGACGGCATCGGACAGGCCCTCTCACAGGTAGACTGGGCTTCCGTAGGGTCCCAGGTAATGACATCGATAAGCAACGCCTTACAGAATGCATCGCCCGGCACCATAGCAGTAATCGCAGGTATCGGAGCATTGATGGTAGGCAAGTTTGCAATGTCAATCGCGCCTATCGCATCAAAGGTAGGCGGAGCATTATCAGGAGTTATCGGTAAGTTCACAAGCCTCGGATCAGCTGCAAGCACGGCAGCAGCTCCGGTATCATCAGCAGGATCCGCAATGGGCACATTATCGTCAAATGCTCTGGGACTTGTGGCAGCGGGCGCAGGTATCTTACTTGCAGCAGTTGGTCTTGCACTCCTTGCACAGGCAGCAATCGGAATCGCACAAGCGGGACCGGGAGCAGCAGTAGCACTCGGAGCACTTGTAATCGCAATAGCTGGCTTTGCACTCGGCGCGGCAGCAGTAGCACCAGCACTCACAGCCGGAGCAGTTGGTCTTATTGCATTCGGAGCGGCTATCGCACTCGTGGGAGCAGGCGTGCTCATGGCATGCGGCGGTATGGCAATCCTTGCCACTCAGCTTCCTACAATTTCGGAATATGGCCTCTCCGCATCTGTAGCAATCGCTGCTCTCGGAGTTTCAATGGGCATATTTGCGCCCGGCGCAATCGCAGGAGGCGCAGCGGCAGTTGTAGCCGGAGCAGGACTCCTTACAATGGCAGCAGGTTTACTTGCAGCAGGAGCAGGAGCACTTGTAGCGGCAGCAGGCATAGCAGTATTAAGCGGAGCGCTTGCACTCCTTGCAGGAGCAATCACACTTCTCGGAACAGGCTTCACCATATGTGCGGCAGGTCTTCAGAGAATCGGATCAGTGGCCACAACAGCCTCAGTCGGCTTCACTACACTTGCGGCGGCCCTCGGAGTGGCGTTCGTTCCTATGGCAGCGGGCGCGGCATCGTGTGCGGCACTTGCACTTGCAATCGGAGCGGTAGATCTTGCTTTACTTGGATTTACAGTAACACTTACAACATCAGCAGCGGCAGCGGCACTCCTTGGAGCATCAATGGAACTCGTGGCCGGCGCCGTGACAACGATATGTGATTCTGCTCTTGCAGCAGGACAGGCAATGCAGGATATGGTATCCGGAGTGGATATCGTAAAGAACGGATTAAACGGACTTAAGGATATGGCAGCGGGCGCGGTAGAAGCGTTCGTAAACAGTTTTACAAGCGCGTCACCGACAGCTGTAGCCACAGCCACCACAATGGCAACAGGCATCAACACAGCTATTCAGACCGCAATGCTACAGCTCCCGATCATAGCCAAGACCGCAATGACCTCATTCGTGCTCGCAATCACTTCTACAGTAGGCGCGGCAAGGAACGCGGGGCTTCAGGTATCGAACGGAGTAGCATCCGGCATGTCTGGTATGCCTTCAAAGCTCGCAACGATTGCCAGATCTTCCACAGTAGCGGTCAAGAGCGCATTCGAGTCCGTGAACTGGGAAGGTGTCGGCATTCAGATTGACAAGGGCATTGCTTCCGGCATGATGTCGGGCGAAGGTCTCGGAGCAATCAAGGATGCGGCAAAAGAAGTAGCGCAGACAGCTCTTAAGGAGGCCAAGAAGGCACTGGATATCCATTCTCCTTCAGGACTCATGAGAAGAGAAGTCGGCAGATGGATTCCTGAAGGTATCGCACAGGGCATTGACGACAATATGGATTCCGTATCCGATGCAATGGGACAGGTCGGTACCTACGCGACGATCAAGGACAGATTAAAGCTCAATGCATTCACTCCCGGACAGCTTCAGCCTGCATATGCTACAGCAGGAACCACAGTGACACAGACCAACACATTCTATACACACGATTCTCTGAGCGAGAGAGAACTTTGCCAGCAGACTGAGAACATGGCAGCTCGCCTGAGATGGAAGCTGGGGTAAATTATGATAGCAACATACGCGTACAAATGTGACGGGAACGAGGTTATCTTTTCACCGGATACCTCGTTCTGGATCACGGAAATAGCAGGTGAAGACGGACTGGAAATCAATATCAATGAAACACAGTCCGCCGGATCCATCGGAACTACACATGATGCTTCATCGGTTTCATCAAGAGACCTTACGATTAACGGCCTCATCATCGGAGACTGCGAAGCAGGAAAGAGAAAATTAAACCTTGCGGTCAGACCTTTCACGGATGCGGTACTGTACAAGACAGATTCCAACGGCGTGAAGTGGTACCTGGCAGGAGAAGCAAAGACAACTCTTCACACGGAAGATAAGATAGCGGTATCTGCTATCAATGTGAACTTCTCAAAAAAGGTGCCACAGCTTAGAAGGCAGCAGGCGTTAACGGACAGAATCGGCATTATGCCGTTTCAGTTCTCTTTTCACGCATCATTCCCGTATTGGAGAACCGTAGAGACAGCCACAACAGTACTCGGCGGCTTAAGCTCCATGTGGTTTCCTACACCCGTATCCACATCAGGATCATGGTATATATCATCCGCAAAGGGAAGCGTGGATACAGATGTGTACAACGAAGGAAACGGCGAAACAGAGTTCAGATTGCATCTCAAGGCAACGGCACAATGCACGAACCCGAGACTTTACAATCTGGCCACAAGAACCTATATCCAGTTGAACAGAACTATGACCGTCGGAGAATCGGCGGTCATTTCCACAGTATCAGGAGAAAGAGGCTGTACATATTATGCAGAAGATGGTTCAGAATCTAATGCATTCGCTGATCTTGACATCAATTCGGACCTTGAGATGGTATTAAAACCCGGATCGAACATATTGAGATTTACGGCGGATGCCGGAAGAAACAATGTGACAGCCACAATCAAAGCTCCTTCGGGGGTAGCGTCGAATGTCTAATTGTTTATTGTACTCATACCAGAACGGACAAAGAACCGGACTCATTGAGGGTATCGAATCCCTGCAATGGATGCCGGAATGGCAGTCCGCCGGTGAATTCAAGTTAGTGTGCTCCTGCTCTGAAAAGAACAGGAGCCTTTTAACAGACTGGGGAATGCTCTATAACCCCGACACTCCGAACATAGCAGCTCTCATCACATACCTTGATAAGACCATCAACAAAGACGGACGGACCGTGATCGAGGTAAGAGGAGAGTTCACATCTTGCAGATGGAAAGGGAGAGCAGTTCTCGGAGATGTAGATGTAACGGATGCGGTATCGGGGATCCTCTCGATTGCGGACGCGAACAAAAGAGGCCTTGAGGTAACAACAGGCCAATCCTCGGAGAGTTCCCCGGTGGATTACACAGCATCCTGGGGAACTTGTTACGAGGCATTCTGCGATATAGCGGAAGCAGGAGACATAGGATTTCAGCATACCTTTAATCCAGTGACAGCTAAAGAGACTCTGGACATCTTAACAGGAACAGACAGAAGCGACCAAACAACGGACGATTATGTCGGATACTTCGGTACTCCGCCTCAGAATGTGGCTTCAGCATCCTCGATACTGGATTATTCAGATTACGGAAATGTCGGTGTATGCAACGGGGAAGCTCCTTCAGAGGGAGACACCTTCACACAGCAGGTCGTATATGTCGGCCAGACTTCCCTTGCCGGAAACGACAGGCACGAGATATACATTGACGGCTCTGGAGTATCCCACACCTATCAAGTGGACGATGGCCAGGGCGGAACGACACAGGCAACCTATACGGATGCTGAGTATACCGTCGTACTGACAAATTATGCATGGGCGGCACTCTTAAAACACACGAATGCCTTAACCATCAAACTGGAAGCCCGGAACACCGTCCCGATTTACGGAACGGATTACGAGATGGGAGATACAATGCCGATCATCATCAAAGAGATCGGACTTAGAGCAAAAGCTATGGTCACAGCCGTGAAATTGATTTACGAGGAATCGGGTAAGTCAATGGAGCTGACCTTCAGCAAATTTGAATTACTCGATTAAAGGAGGAACGACATGAACGAACTTGTAGCATGGCCGATGGACGAAAAGGAATATACAGCCTCCGGACTCGGCGCGGCATACTCGGCAAGATCAAGAGGCATCTTACGAGGAACAGACTTCACGGCATCCGCGAACGGCAATCTGGCCGTTACTATCGGAGTGGGCCTTGGATGTCTCCATGTAAATGACTTCTGGGCAATCTTCCCGGTATGCTCAACAGCACAGACACTTACCTTTGCTGATTCGGACGGATCTTTGGACCGTATCGATATCATCGCTCTTCAGCTGGACAAGAATGCCAACACGGCAGGTCTTGAGATCATCAGAGGAACAGCGGCAGCGGTACCGGCATATCCCGCAGTCAGACGCAATGATGATTACGATGAGATTTTCTTATACGCGGTCTACAGAACAGCAGGAACCACAGAGATTACGGCAGCAGATATCACAGACCTTCGATTGAACGGTGATTATTGCGGGCTCATGGAGTCAGAGCTTGATTCCGTAGATACCTCTGTTATGGAAGCACAGATAGAGGCCTTCATCTCGGAAAACGAGATAGCCTTTGCGGCATGGAGACAGGAACAGGAACAGAACTTCGAGACTTGGGAAGGTAATCAGGAATCAGACTTTGAAACATGGAGCACAAACCAGCAGGCAACCTTCGAGGCATGGGTAGACTCCATAAGAGACATCCTGGACAGCTCCACAGCCGGACACCTTCAGCTTGAGATTGACGATGCTGAGATTAACGACCTCTTGGATCATGGCTTCGCATCATCCATAACCGTGATAAACGGCTCCACTATCACGGAGACAGAGCAGATCACAGAAGGCGGAGTCACAACGGACGGAAGAAGCATTGTCACAACGACGGTACAGTCCGGAAGCATTAAGACGATCACCAGTATCCTCTATTCCGCTCTCGGGGCAGAGGTAGCAAGAGCAGTCACCACAGTAAACGGTTCAACAATAACAACAGTTCAGACCAGAGTATAAGGAGGATGAAATGGGCTTAATACAACCGACATATGCAAACACTGAAGACATGAAAGCAGGAAAGTATCTTGGGCTTACCCCGAAACCCTGCGCTTCCTTAAGAGTCATTCCGGGAGATCAGAAGGTAACGATATATGTTACCGATGCGTCTGATACGGTAATCGACTCTCAGAAGCTTGTCACAGTGGCAGGGACAAAAGTAGTTTACAAAACAGGGTCAGCTCCGGCAGGTCCGGAAGACGGAACGGAAGTATTCACCAGCACCCCGGGACAATACGAAAGCGAAGGATACGAACTTACCGGACTGACCAACGAAACGACATATTATTTCGCAGCGTATACAATCTCTGATCATGGCATGACATGCCTTGAAGGAGTCCAGGCATCCGCTACACCTGATGAGGCTGAGGTATGCGTGGTAAATGTGGCCACATCAGACAGCATTGAAAGTATTGCAAATGATGTAGTAGCGAGAGTTACCCTCGCAGACGAGACTCTTTCAACCACACAGGAAGCTGTGATATCCGGAGGAGTAGGAAGCGTGAACTTCACAATCCCGGGAGGAGATATATATCACGTATCCCTTAAATTGCAGCAGGTGTCCGGCGGAACATACACCGATATCGCATATTACCAGGGTACCGACGATATTCATATCGTCACAGACCCGACATCAGCGGATTATACCGCAGTAGTGGGCAATACCCGTACCGTCAACATGACAGTGCAGCAGGCTCACCTTTACGGATACAACCTGGCTAAGAGCAATTCTTCGCCTTCAGGAAGAGTCACCTATCCCGCAGATGTAAATAATGAGAACTTCACTCCTTTTTCAATGAACTTCTCAGCAGGCACTCCGAACTATGGCGGATGGTCCGAGTCGCAGGATGACATATTCTTCATGCCCAAGCCTTGCATGCTCAATCCGGACGGAACAGTCGAGTATTACTTAAGTATCAGCGACTATACAAAGCAGGAAGACGGCGTAACGGCAGCAGACATCACAGATTCTGCGAACACCGGCAAGAATGCAATGATGGAGTGGCCGAAAATCTGGACTAAGAGATGGGAAGAGAACGGCGTATATTACTTCAGATGCTCTGATGTACAGATTGATGAAGATTACGACTGTATCTGCAATTACGATGCAAACGACCATCAGATCGACCACTTCTATACCGCAATATACTTCGGCTCCAATAAGTCGAGCAAGTTAAGATCCGTATCCGGCGGTACCAACATGGTATCCCAGACCGGAACAACAGAGATCTCTTACGCGAAGGCAAACGGAGACGGATGGGACATCGAGGTCCTGGCAGACAGACTACTGATCGCAGACCTTCTCGTACTCATGGGCAAGTCCACAGACACTCAGAGCGTTTACGGATACGGTCACGCCAATGCTTCTTCAGCATACGGACAGGGTACCATGAACGCAAGAGGCCTGTTCTATGCAACCAGCGCAACAGCTGATTGTTACCTGAAGGTTTTCGGAATGGAATTTTACTGGTCAAATCTGTGGAGAAGATGCGAAGGTCTTGTGACAGATGCAAGCTCCCATATTCTCTACAAGCTGACAGCCGGAAGACATGACGGAACCACCGCAGACGGATATAACACTACCGGCGCAGGATATAAGACAGCCGGAACGGCAGCAGGCACATCCGGAGGATATATCAATGAATGCGCCGTAACAGACGGCGGAAGGATCCCCGTTACCGCTTCCGGATCGTCCTCCACTTATGAGTGTGACGGCTTGTGGTTTGCGGCTTCCTGCTTCGCGATTGTCGGCGGCAACTGGGGCTATACCCTTCTTGAGGGCGCGTTCTGCGTGAACCTGAGCAGCGCGGTGTCGTATTCCTGCACGCACGTTGGGGCGGTGCTCTCTTGTAAACCACTTGCGGCTTAGGAGAGGGTGAATTGCGCCCGGCGCAAGAGGGGGAACCCTGGTTCCTCCTAAATAACAAAATATAATAGGGGCTTACGCGGCGGCTTCCTGCTTCGCGATTGTCGGCGGCAACTGGAACAATACCCTTCTTGAAGGCGCGTTCTACGTGAACCTGAACAACACGGTGTCGAATTCCAACACGAACAATGGGGCGGTGCAATCTTATCCTATCTCGGAACTGATAACAGAATGCCGCGTATGTTCCTCACCCCTTGGTGAAAATAAACTCGATGCAAGCACGGGTTAGTAGCAAGTCGAAAGCCCGTGAGAGGATAAGAGACATGAAATCCTACAGCCATTTATACGAGAGGGTGATATCGAAAGAAAACAGGCTTGAGGCCGTAAGGCTTTCAAAGCATTCACCAAGAATACGAAAGATGATCAAGGAGTCAGGAAAGACAGATGAAGAAATAGCAGAGGAAGCTCTGGGATGGATAGAAAACTTCAGAAACGACCACCATAAACCTATACGCATAAAAGACGGTATGTCACACAAGGAAAGAACCATCATCGTCCCGACTATGGAAGAACTCATAGTCCAGCACGCGCTCATAAATGTCTTAAAGCCGGTATTTGAAAGAGGTATGTACGAGCATTCATACGCTTCGCTTCCGAAAAGAGGTGCACATGCCGGAAAGAAGGTAATTGAGAAATGGATCGCGAACGACGGGAAGAATTGTAAGTACTGTCTGAAGATGGATATCAGGCACTTCTTCGACAGCGTTCCGCATGAAATCTTAAAAGCCAAGATTATAAAGACAATCCATGATGAGAAGGTGCTAAAAATCATGCTTGAGCTTGTGGATGTAACCGAAACGGGATTACCGCTCGGATTCTATACAAGCCAGTGGTTCTCGAACTGGTACCTGACACCACTCGACCATTACATTAAGCAGGTTCTTAAGGCAGAGCATTATATGAGATACATGGACGATATGGTCGTATTCGGACCGAATAAGCGCAAGCTCCACAAGATCAGACAGGGCATCAGCGATTATTTGGAAAAGTACCTCGGCCTCGCCTTAAAGGATAACTGGCAGGTCTTCAGGTTTTCTTACATGAAGGGCGGCGTGGAATATGGTCGGGACCTCGATTATATGGGATTTCGGTTTCACAGGAACAAAACGACCTTAAGGCGGTCAATCATGTTAAAGGCTTCAAGGAAGGCAAAGAGAGTCTCCAAGAAGCAAAAGCCTTCCATCTACGAGATAAGGCAGATGCTCTCATATCTCGGATGGATTGATGCAACAGACACCTACGGATTTTATGAGGCATACATAAAGCCTTATGTGAACTTTCAAAAATATAAAAGACGGCTCTCCATAGCCGCAAGAAGGGAGAACAAATATGGAATGGAAGCATGTAGAATCGAAACAGTCTCCTGAACTCGTGGATGCAACCTCTTGTCCGGGTAAGGTTTACGTCAGAAAAGATGTAAAAGAGATTACCCACGATGAGGAATCATATTACGAGTACCAGGAAGCTCTCATGACTCAGGAAGAGTATCAGAGCTATTCCGGCCAGAAGATCGAGGGAACCGGAACGAACGACAATCAGACAGTTATCATGAGCGCACTGGCAGACATTGCAGAGATGATCATGGACATGCAGATGTAAGGAGGAGAACATGGTTGATTTATACGCACATTTAATCATTGAGAAGGCAAGACCTTTCGAGAAGGTACCGGACAGGTACAAGGATGCGGTAGAAGCTCGCCTCTTGGAACTCGGATACGACACCAACGGAGATCCTATCAATGAAGAGTAGGAATGTAATTACTTTTGTAATTATCATAATAATCTTAATTGCCGTAACACGGCGGAAAGGAGTCAACATGGTTGATCTTTATGTAGCACTCATCATCGCAGGAAAGAGAACCTTCGCAAGGGTACCCGCAAGATACCAGGATGCTGTAAGAGAAACACTTCTCGCACTTGGCCTTGACGAAAACGGCGATCCCATCGAGGACGGTGAATGAGCCCGGAAGAGCTTGAGCAGTTAACCAGGCAGGAGCTGATAGATGTCATTCTGATCTTAACCAAAATCCTGAAGGAAGAGGATGCGGTAATAGAACAGAATGACATTTTATTTCGCTCCGAAAAGGCTGAACAGCTCAGAAGAGAACTAAAAAACTTATAGGAGAAAACAAATGGAAGTAGTTACTTTTGATGATCTTGTAAAAATCGCCGTAGTCCTTATGGCTCTGTGGGGTTTCTACAAGGTCATAATGGAAATCGTCAAGGCCATCACTGCAAGACATGACCGAGAGCAGAAGTGGGATGACACAGCCAACAATCTCAGAAAAGAGAGACAGGACGATATGTGCCATTACAATGAGCAGCTCACGGATATACGGAACCAGCAGGATGAGATACGCACCGACTTTGAAGCCAAGGTCCAGGAAGTCAAAGCAGAGCAATATGTCATCGTCGAGTGCTTAAGGGCTGTGCTCGACGGCCTGCATCAGCAGGGATGCAATGGGAAAGTCAGTGAAGCGATAGAAACCTTAGATGATTACCTGCTCGCAAGAGCTCACAGATAGAAGGTGACAATATGGCTTATTTTTTAGGTGGCGTTATAGGCTTCCTGATCGGAGCTGCCCTGATAGCTTTTATCGTTTATCGGGCAGTTAAGAACAGAAAGAAGCCGAGCCTTACAAAATATGTGGTATTCTCCATTGTCGCGATTATCGTATACACGCTGGCAGAGTTTATCACCACATCCCTCACAGGGATATCACACGACACTCTTACAACATGCTTCTATGCGTGCTTCGGCGGAGAGATCTTATCGTGTGCGCTCATCAAAATATTCAAACTTCGGGAGGAACAGTAATGAAGAAGGAAGATATCTTAAGAAAACTCGCATCAAGAAAATTCTGGGTAGCCCTTGCCGGATTTATCGGATCCTTGCTCGTGGCTTTCAACATCGGAGAAAACGACATAGCCCAGGTTACAGCCGTAATCACAGCCTTCGGCTCGCTCATGGTCTATATCTTATCTGAGTCGGCAGTAGATGCCGCATCAGCATCCGCTAATCAGACACTGAATCAGACTCATACGGAAAAGACCACTACAACACAGACGGTCCTCTCAAAAGACCTGAATGCAGAAAATAAGCAGTAGGAGGCGCATATGAAGGATCAGGAATTAGTACAGATTCTCAAAAGGATTGCGACGGCGTATAAGACCCTCTATGTCATGGGATGCTTCGGAGCCCCCATGAACGACACCAACAAAAAGAGGTACTGCAATAACCACGAGTACAACAGGAAGCCCGATAGACAGGCAATGATTAAGGCTGCATCAGCTGATACCTTCGGATTCGACTGTGTATGTCTGATCAAGGGCGTTCTCTGGGGATGGTCCGGCGATACATCAAAGACATACGGCGGAGCGACCTACAACTCAAACGGAGTACCGGACACGAGTGCTGATGGAATGATCAGATTCTGTCAGAATGTCTCCACAGACTTCTCGAACATCGTCCCCGGTGAAGCTGTATGGCTCTCCGGCCACATCGGAATCTATATCGGAGACGGCCTTGCCGTGGAATGTACTCCAAAATGGAAGAACTGTGTACAGATTACAGCTGTGGCCAACATCGGATCCGTCGCAGGATACCAGTCCAGAAGATGGACAAAACACGGCAAACTCCCTTATGTGGAGTATTCCGCCCAGACCGAAAAGAAGACCATCGATGAGATCGCAAAGGAAGTCATTGCCGGAATGTGGGGAAACGGTGTGGCAAGAAAGCAGCTTCTCACAGAAGCAGGCTATGATTACCGCGCTGTCCAGGATAAGGTCAATGCTTTAATGACCCGCCCGACCACGACAGGCGATGTATATTATGATTTCCTTAAGGCGAACGGCTTTACCGACTATGCAGCAGCCGGCATCTATGCAAACCTTCAGGCGGAAAGCGCAATGAAGCCTACCAACCTTCAGAACTCTTATGAAAAGAAGCTCGGGATGGACGACGCTGCATATACAGCAGCGGTAGATTCCGGAGCATATACCAATTTTGTCAAGGACTCCGCAGGATACGGCCTTGCTCAGTGGACATATTGGAGCAGAAAACAGAAGCTCCTTGAGTATGCCAAGTCACAGGGAAAGAGCATCGGGGACGGCATCATGCAGATGCAATTTCTCGTGAAAGAGATGTCCAAGGCACTCATCGCAAAGATGAACGCTGCAAAATCCGCATCAGAGGCGGCAAAGATCTTCATGCTTGAGTTCGAGCGTCCGGCCAATCAGTCAGCATCGGCTCAGAACGCAAGAGCCAAGATCGCAGAAGACATACTGAAGAAGTATGGAGTCTGATATGAAGGTGGCGATCACCCTTGCCCTCATAGTAATCGGAGGCATTATGGCCCTTGCGTGCCTGGGGATATACGCTATCGAGAAAGCCTGGCATAATATCTTTGATGACAGGCAGATATAAAGAGATATAAAAGAAATCCGCAGATATAAAAACCTGCATAGAAGCCCTGGTGACTTTCCTTCGGATCGTTGCCGGGGCTTATTATTTTTGCAGAAAACTATTAAATTGCGCCCGCGCAAGGTCGATAATAATTATAGAGGTTATAAACAGAGACCAACAAAGACCGAAAAAGGAAAGACAATGCAGGTAAAATCAAGGACATACAAACATCTCACAAAGACGGACAGGCTACGGATTGAGAAGTGGCTTAAGATCGGTATGCCCAAAAAGGAAATCGCAGGCAGGCTCCGCGTGGATGTCTCTACCATTTACAGAGAAATCAACCGGGGACGATATGAACGGCTCGACGGCGCCACCTGGGAGATGGAATCTGCATACAGCCCTGATATCGCCGAGGAAAGGTACAGAGCAAACCTTAAGGATAAAGGCCCCGACCTTAAGATCGGGAACAATCAGGCTCTTGCAGATTACCTTGAAAAGACCATGACAGAAGAGCACTATTCTCCGGCAGCAGCTCTCGCAAAGGCAAAGGAAGAGGGCTACGAGGTCAACATATCCATTCCGACTCTGTACAGCTATATTGAAAAAGGAGTCTTCCTTCATCTGACTATGCAGAAGCTCCCCAGACACGGGAAAGGCTCTCACAAATATAAAACCAGGAAAGAGACTTCACGACCACCGGCAGGAGAGAGCATAGAGAAGCGTCCTGAAGAAGTACAAAGCAGAGAAGTATTCGGACACTGGGAAGGCGATACCGTCTATTCCGGAAAGAAGAAAAAGACAAAATCCGCTCTGTTCACGATTACCGAAAGGAAAACCAGACAGGAGATCATCATCAAGGTACCGAACAGAGAGGCCGAGACCATTGTTAAGGCGATGGATGCCCTTGAAAGAAAATGGGGGCCGGTAAACTTCAGAGCTGTGTTCAAGTCCATAACCTTCGATAACGGATCCGAGTTTGCTATGTCCGATGAATTGGAAGCGTCCTGCATCAACAAGACTATTCCCAGGACGAAAATATATTATGCTCATGCATACAGCTCCTTTGAGCGTGGTACCAACGAGAACCAGAACGGAATGATCCGGAGAAAGCATCCGAAAGGTACCGACTTTGACGATGTGACCAAGGGCGAACTGAAAGAAACCGAAAACTGGATAAACGACTATCCCCGGAAGATCTTAGGATATAAGAGCTCCAACAAGGCATTCAAAGAAGAATTGGAGAAGCTGGGTATCAAAGCAGCATAAAGCATACAGACAATGAGCTCTGATATGCTTTATCGGCATGTCTTCATGTAGCGCGTTGTATGGCAGATGCTCCACAAAGAAGAGGCGGCAGTAAAAAATACTGACCGCCTCATTTTCGTGCAAAGCCATATAGTATGCAGCTTTAAGACGCACCACAACATATAGAAATGAAATTTTATAAAATTTCTTGCATTAAGTACTTGACTTTTCATGTGGGATAAAAAAGCATTTTTGTTGTTGACACA
>JAEEGL012669900.1_pt1 | contig 14497 bp, 11 predicted proteins | sample 9134231 | NCBI WGS metagenome assembly JAEEGL01 (sample SAMN16246548, study PRJNA631951) | gut metagenome | biome: gut microbiome; feature: rumen; material: fiber-attached | host: Bos | place: Iran: Karaj | collected 2018-10
GACCGACGCATATCCACGAGCATTTCCGGAGATTTGCTGACAGGGTCGGACGGCTCAAAATCCTATGATATTTCCTGCTTTCCGTTACTTCTTCGGGGCGACTGCCTTGGGCTCGTTTCGCTTTTCCACAGTGTCCTGTACTTCCATCTTCTTGCTGATGATGGTCTTCAGGGGGGCGAGGGCATTTAGTCGTCTTATGGAGATCTTGTTTTTGGTCCCCTGGCGCGCCGTCTCATAGGTACCTATGGCTGTCATGGTCCGGTCAAGCTGCTCCTTCAGCCGATCCCAGTCTTCCTTCGGCATGTTCTGCAGATACTTGGGATTCTCCTCCCGCTTGGAACTGATCTCTGCGAACCGTTCGCTGAGCACCGCCAGAGCATCCCGGACCCCCTTAAACTCTCTGGAGTTGTGGTGATACCAGGCGTCGATCCTGCCGAAGCGCGCGGAATCGCTGACCAGGTCCTGTAACTCCTTGCCCAGGTCGTCCAGCTGATCGTAGTCCACCTTCACCGTTTTTTTGACCATATGAATATCGAATTCATCATACTGCAAGGCCTGCGTCGGTTTGTCCGAACGGTATGTCAGATCATGGAGCGGGACCACCATGGCATGCAGAATATAGGCTTTCGTGTACAGATTCAGTTTTTTCTGATCCTTCGGGGCCACCGGCTGGCCGGGTTTCGACATCGCGATATAGCGCTCCTTCATGACCTCCATGACGGTGTCACCGTCTTCGCCCAACGTAAACCCCTTCAGGAACTCCTCCTCAGAAAGGCCCAGGCGCTTCATGATGGGCTTTTCGGCATCTCTCAGAGGCTTATAGATCCGGTCAAAGATCTCTTCCGCTTTCCGAAGGTCCTCCTGGGAAAGGAGCGAGATGCTGGGTTCAGACAGCGCGTCTGCGTCCCGGACATATCCCAGCGTAAACAGTTCTTCCTTGTGATTCGTATTGATGACATGCAAAGCAGTACTGACCCTGTTATAGTGGCTCTCCTCCAAAGCCTTATCATAGTCCTCTTCCGTAAACTGCAGGCAGGCAGTGATACCGGCATACTGCGGATCCTTGGCTTTGTAGCCTCCGTCCATGGCCTTTCTGTACTTCTCCGCGTTCGGCCCTTGCACCTCGGCCCCATCCTTCAGTCTCGCCGCCCGGTCTTTCATCCTGCCGATCCTGGCTTCGATATCTTCGGTCAGCCCCTCTTCTTCGGGCTCAAAGACCTTATGTCCCGATAAAGCTTTCATGATCTTAGCGATCCCCGCCACATAGGTAGCCGAAATACCGGGGGCTACGCTGTTCTCAACCCCGAGGCCTACGATCTCACGGCGAAGATCGTCCACGGCCGCCAGCTTTCTGAAACCATAGAGGGTTTTTTCAAACTCGGGATCATACCCCTTTTCGAATTCGTCCCGATAACTCAGGCCGTAGTTATTGTATTCGTTTTGCTGGTTACAGGCATCGCCCCAGACATTGTCCACGACATTTTTCATATCTCCCGCAAAACGGGCGGCATATCCGAATTCCGAACGGAGAGATTCCTCGACGGTTTCCGCGTGGTTCCAGCGATACGGAGGAAAAGAGATGTTTCTCCCTGCGATGTTTATGGCCGCTTTGGAATACAGCCCGCCAAACCAGCGGATCCCCTCTTTGATCTTCTCCTCTCCCTGCTCCGTCGCTCCGAAGGCGGGATGGGCTTTCAGATCCTCCAGAAACTGCGCGCCCAGAGCCTTCTTTGCCTCCTCGGACAGGTATTTGCCGTCATAGAGTTCTTCCGGGGAATATCCCTTTTCACCCAGCAGCCAGCATTCGAACAAATGCTTTACCTGCCCCTGATTCTTCGCAAAAGGCAGCTTGATCTGCTGGAGCACTTCTCCCATCTCTTCCGGATCCTCAAACCATTCCGGAAAACGGATCTCGGCATTTTTCCAGAACACCTCGCGCTCTTTTGTTTCCAGGACCGAGGGCTTTGTGTTTTTTTCCTTTGCCTCCGCCAGTTTCGGGTTCATGACAGCGTTTTTGGGAAGATTCTCCAAAAAGAGCATGGTCTCCTCCTGGCTGTCCATTAAATCCGGCGGCAGTTCTTCGGAATAGAGGATCTCCGAGGCTTCATTTACTCTCGGCGGAAACAGCGCGAAGGCAAGTTCTCTTCTTTTTGCAAGCACCTCCGAAGGTTTCATGTAGAACAGGACATTGGAAAGCGCCTTCGTCGGAAAGCCTTTTACCTTCATCTCGTCCATAAAGTACTGTACCGTGCAGTCCTTCGTGGCCTCTCGTCCCCTTCCGATGATCAGCAGCATCAGGATGGTCTGCTCCTCGAACTTCATATTCGAATAGATCTCATCCAGATTGTCCGATGTCAGAAACGTCTCAAAGTCCTTCGCCGACAGATCAGCCAGCGTGAAAGAGCTGGTGACGGCGAAATTCTGATTTAACCCGGCAGGCTTTTTCCTCGGTGCGGGAATTGCGGTTTTTTTCGGATCCTTCGGCATAACAGTACCTCCTTTTTTGCTGGTCTATCTCAAACACCGGAAAAGCAATCCCCTGGTTGCATCTCCCGGCTCAAAACTGCAGTTTTCGGAAATAATCCCGGTAGCGAAGCCATGCGGTAAAACCGCTCAAAAACCACACGATCCCGCAGGAGAGCCAGATCCCCGTCTCCCCGAACCCCAGAAATGAGGTCATAAACAGCGGGAGCGTAAACCGGCCGATCACTTCCACGATCCCGTTAAAGAGCGGGAAGAACGCATCCCCCAGTCCCGTCAGGATCCCGCGGATCACATAGATCATTCCAAGTGCCAGATAGAAGGCGCTGTTGATCTTAAGCCCCAGCGCTCCCAGGGTGATGACATCCGCATCCTTTACAAAGACAGCCGTGATGGCTCTTCCGAAAAGCTGCATCATCAGCACCAGGACCACCGTCAGTCCGGCCATTACAAACAGACTTGTGCGGTATCCCCGCACCACCCGTTCCCGGTGTCTCGCGCCGTAGTTTTGTCCGGTGTAGGTGGACAGCGACGCCCCCAGGGTCATATAGGGCTGATGGATCACCTGTTCGATGCGATTCGTGGCCGTAAAGGCTGCCACCACCACGGTCCCGTACGCATTGACGATGCGCTGCACGGCCATGGACGAGATGGCGATGAGGCCGAACTGCAGGGACATGGGCACTCCCAGCCGAACGATCCTGGCCGCCATATCCGGCAGGAAGGTGATCTCCTTTTTTCCGAACCGGAAGTACGGATTGGTCTTTCGGGCGTAGATCCCGCAGGCCACCACGGAGATCAGCTGAGAGACCACTGTGGCTCCTGCAGCCCCCACGATCCCCATGGAAAGGACGCAGACAAAGAGCACATCCAGCGCGATATTGACGAGGGTGGAAAAGATCAGAAAATACAAAGGTGTCCTGGAATCACCCAGCGCCCGGAGCATGGATGCGATAAAATTATATAACGAAACAAACAAAAGTCCAACACACATGAACCGGGTGTAGACGATGGCATCCTGCAGGATCGCGGCAGGGGTATCCAGCACCCGGAGGAGCGCCGGCGCCAGCGCAAATCCCAGAGTGCCGAACACGACGGGGACGAAGAGCATGAGGAGGCCGGTATTGATGATGCAGGTTTTCACGCTTTCCTCATCATGGGCGCCGTAAAACTGGGAAACCACGATCCCTCCTCCGCTTCCGAAGCCGTTGCACAGCGCGAAAAAGAAGAAGGTGATGGAGGAGGTGGCTCCCACGGCGGCAAAGGCCTCGGCTCCGATGAAACGCCCCACGATGATGGCATCCGCCAGATTGTACAGCTGCTGGAAGATGTTCCCGATGAGCATCGGCAGCGCAAAGAGCAGAAGGTGCCGCAGGGTGCTTCCCGTGGTCATGTCCGTGACATTGGATGAAGTTTTTCCAGGATTTTGCATATCCCCTCTTTGCTCTCCCATCAGTCAAAGGTGAAGCGATCGAAGGCAAATTCCCGCTCCGGATCCTCGGACAGGAATTCAAAGTAAACCGCATGCTTTCCGACGATCCCCGCCGTCACCTGCGCGGATGCTTCCCTTTTGCTTCCGTCCAGGGGGATCACAGCCGCGATCCGCCCCCGCCAGGAATCCAGGCGAAGCCGCAGGGTCCCCCGCACCGCTTCCTCCAGGACCACCGTCACGCTTTTCGGCGCATTGGCACCGAACTGCAGATAGCGGAAGCCCACGGTGGTGCCGTCCGTGATCCCCACCACCGGTGTGGAGATCTCCTCGCTCTTTTCATAGCCCGGTCTGACATAGGCATGATGCCTGCTGCCATAGATGTGGCAGGCATATCCGGCACTGATCCAGGCATGTGCATCCAGCCCGTTGATATGGGCTCCCTGTGAGGTCATCTCCACGGGCTTCGACGAGACGGGCTCTCCGTCCAGATATTTGATGTCTCCGATATAGAGCTTTCCGTCCGTTCCCAGCGCCACATCCACGGGCTCCAGCATCGCCTGTCTGGAATATTCGTTCACGCCGGTCTGGCGATGGTAGAAGACATACCATTTTCCGTTCACTTCCATGATGGAGCCGTGATTGTTGCCCCACTGATAGGTCATGGTGCCCCGGCCCTCACTGTCCCGGAGGATCTCCCCGCCGTTAAAGCTGAAATCCCCGCCGTCATGGAAGGGCCCGAAGGGGGATTCGCTGAAGCGGTAGGACAAAAAACCGTTGTTGGGCGTATAGACCCCCAGCTCCGGCACCGGCTTTTCATAGCGCTTGGAGTAGATATACACATATTTTCCCAGAACCTTACGGGGACTGGAAGCCTCAAAGAAGGCATCGATCAGAGAGATGTGCCCGTCGTCTCTGGGGTCCCAGGGGCAGGTGGAGTGTCCCAGGGGATTCTCCACCAGGGTCTCCTCTTTGATGGTGGCCATATCCTCTTCCAGCTCCGCGATATAGCAGGGAGCCGCACAGCCGCCCCAGTAGGCATACACTTTTCCGTCATCATCCACCAGGATCCCCGGGTCAAAGCCCAGCTTCGTCTCCACGGGATTTTCAAAAGGCCCCCAGGGGGTTTTGGCACTGGCCACCACCACCAGGCTCCCGCAGCGCTCCGCGGCATAGAGATAATAGGTATCTCCTTTTTTCACCACATCCGGTGCATAGAGGATGGAGTCGTAATGGGTCTCGTAGGAGACACCGTGACAGGTCCAGTCCGTCAGATCCTCCACCGGTGCGGACCACACCACGTAGTTCCGGCCGCAGTACTTATCCCGCTCGATATCGTGGGAGCCGTATACATAGACCCGCTTTTTGCCCTCATGCTCAAAGACCCGGGGCTCTCCGTCCGGAACATGCTCCCAGAGCGGCATGTAGGGGTTGGCCCCTTTGATATATGCTTTTCCCATCCTTTGCTCCTTTCCTCATCTGTCCCCGGATCAGGGAGCCAGCCATCCCTTCTCGATCCCCCGGTCCAGGTTCTTTTCGATCCATCCGTAGACCTCGGGCATGAATTCCCGGATGATGCCCATCCGCGCCTCTACCTGGGCGCGGTTTGTTCTGCCCTCCCGCCAGGTGTGCCCCTGGGTGAGGGTATTGTGCAGGAAGGGCTGGATGCGGTCCAGACAGGCGGCATACTTTGCATCCGTGGTCTCGGCGGCATCAAATTCCTCCCACAGAGCCCGGATCCGGCCTCCCTGTTCCTCCGGAAGCTGGGAAAACAGTCTGTCTGCCGCGGCCGCTTCCCGCTCGGCCTTGTCCTCATTCCCCTTCGCATCATAGGCAAAGGTATCCCCGGCATAGATCTCCACCAGATCATGCACCACCACCATCTCCATGGCGTGGAGGGCATCCGGCTCCCGGACGCAGTACTCCCGGAACAGAAGCGCCATCACCGCCAGATGCCAGGAGTGCTCGGCGTCATTTTCCCGTCTCTCTCCGCTCAGGAGCATCGTCCGCCGGTACACCGAGGTCATCTTGTCGATCTCCGCGGTAAAAAGGAGCTGCCTGTCCAGTCTCTCATTTCCGGACTTCAGAAAATCTTCGATCCCCATATCCGTTCCTTTCCTTCACTCGGTTTCTTTCGAACAATGGTATTTTATCACGAACCCCGCGGATAGAAAAAGCGGAACTCAGGTCCTCTCTGCCAATGTCAGGACGCGGCGGTAGCACAGGGCTGCCAGGAGCAGAGCCGCCAGCGTAAAGAGGATCGACAAAAGTCCCCGGTTCATTCGCTGACCCAGGATGACGGCGGCCACCACCAGTCCCATGGTCACGAACATATTCGGGAACATGTAGACCAGCACAGCCGTTCCCTGTTTGACCACTTCCACCTCATTTTCCCAGTCCAGACGCATGAAACGAAGCCCGCAGACGCATCCCCATGCGGAGGAAAACGCCAGAAGCGCGCAGCCCTGCACCAGGTACAAAAAGGTAAGGGCCAGGGGCACCTTTGCGGAAAAGCAGATACAAAGGGTGGAAAACACCATAAAGGGCAGGGTGAAATACAGGTGAAACAGCATCTTTCCCCGGTACAGGTCTTTGCTGTCGATGGGCAGGCTTTTGACGATCCAGTAATTCTTCCCCTCCAGGGAAGGGGACGCCGTGGTGGTAGCGATCATTCCCAGCAGGAAATAGACGATGAAGGGGATGGCGGGATAGAGCATCTGCACTGAAACCGGGGCTCCGTGCGTAAAGAACGCGATGATCCGGTCAAAACCCAGGATGAGCACCGCCACTCCCAGCACCAGACAGAAGATCTCTCCCAGCCCCATATTCACCAGATAGACCGTGGAACCCAGCATCCTTCGAAACTCCTTAAAGGCAATGGTCTGGAGAATGGAGTGTTTTTTCTGCTTCGTCATCCGGTAATTCCGGGCAGCGGCATGGGAGTGCAGGGCCGAATTGATCTTCCGATAGGAACGCCCCACCGCCAGAAAGACCACCTCGAACAAGGCCAATGACACCCCTGCAAGGAGCAGGATATCCGAGAGACGAAGACCTGTGACCGCCCCGGAAAACCACAGCGCAGGCGGATAGACCCCCGCGATCCTCTCCGTCAGATCCGCCATGGACTCCAGCGTCTCCTCCACCTTCTCATCCCGGATCAGATCCTCGATGAAGAAGCGGGAGGAAAAGGCCAGCAGCGCCAGAGCGGTGACAAACACCGTCTGGATGATGGCCCGGTTCCGAAATCCGGCGCTGACCCTGGCGATCAGAAAGCCCAGAAACGCAGCCACCAGCATGGGGATCAGGGGAAGGAGAAAGGCCAGGAAGATCCAGAGGATATACGTCAAAACCCCCGGTCTTTCATAGATCCCGTATCCCACCAGCATGGAAAGGGAGATCCCCAGATACCAGGGCAGGCTCTGGCAGTACATATACAGAAACTTGCATCCTGCCACGGTCCTCGCCTCAAAGGGCAGGGACATGAGCATATCATACTCTTTAAAGCCGAAAAGATACCCGTTGGTCTTAAAGAGAGTCAGAAGAAAGGCCATGGCAGAGATGGTCAGCGCACACAGCACCGGGATGTTCTGTGAGATGCCGATCTGCCCATATCCCACGGAGGTGGCCACACAGTATGCGAGAAGGAGCAGATACAGGATCCCGAAGCCGATCCAGCCGCCGATGACCTTGCCCCGTCTTTTTTTGTCCTTGCTGTAGCGATAAATGTTGCCCTGGCTGGTGGAAAGCAGCAGGGTTTTGAGAAGAAGCCATCCGTTATTTTTCATCGACGACCTCCAGGAATGTTTCCTCCAGGGATCTGCCCTCCGTCAGTTCCTCCATGGACCCGGCGGCGATGATCTGTCCCTGTTTGATGATGGCGACCTTGTTGCACAGCTTCTCCGCCACGTCCAGCACGTGGGTGGAGAAAAAGACCGCCGTTCCCTGTTCGCAAAGCTCGTGCATGATCTCCTTTAAGGTATAGGAGGCCTTGGGATCCAGTCCCACAAAGGGCTCGTCCAGCACCAGGAGCTTCGGACTGTGGATCAGTGCCGACACCAGGGCCAGTTTCTGCTTCATCCCGTGGGAATAGGAACCGATGAGGTCTCCCAGCGCCTCCGTGATCTCCAGCCTTCCGGCGTACTTTGCGATCTGCTCCTCCCGCTCCTTCGCGCCGATGCCGAAGACATCCGCCACAAAGTTCAGATACTGGATCCCCGTCATGTTCTCGTACAGATCCGGGTTGTCCGGGATGTAGGCCGTGATCCGCTTACAGTCCATAGGTTCTTTCTTCACGGAGTGTCCGTCTATCCGGATCTCCCCCTCCGTAAAGTCCAGAACCCCCACCACCGCACGGATCGTGGTGGATTTTCCGGCGCCGTTATGGCCGATAAAACCGAAGATATCTCCGCTCTCCACCGTCAGGCTCACATTGTCTGCTGCCTTTTTGCCCTCTCCGTAGACCTTGGTATATCCCCGAATCTCCAGGACCGGTTTTTTCTCTCTTCCTGTTTCCATCATGGTGTCTCCCGTCTCTTTGCCAGTTTCGTTTTCCTTTTGCAGGTTCTTTACTTGATATCCAGCTCCGGCGGAACGTCCAGTTCCTCCGAAACATATTTCCCGTTCTTTTTTCGCTGGCGAACGCACTCGGACAGAAGATACTCGATCTGGCCGTTGACGGACCGGAAATCATCCTCTGCCCAGGCTGCGATCGCATCGTAAAGCTTTGGGGAAAGCCGGAGCGGCACCTGTTTTTTCTTATCGTCTGTCGCCATCTGTTCCTCCGCTTTTCCGTGTCATGTATTCAGGTGCTCAGTACAGGCTGCCGGAGTTTACCACCGGCTGTGCGTTCTGGTTGCCGCACAGGACCACCAGCAGGTTGGAGACCATGGCCGCCTTGCGCTCCTCGTCCAGCTCCACCACATGGTTCTCGGCGAGACGGTCCAGCGCCATCTCCACCATGCCCACGGCACCGTCCACGATCATCTTCCGGGCATCGATGATGGCGGAGGCCTGCTGTCTCTGCAGCATCACGGCTGCGATCTCGGGAGCATAAGCCAGATAGGTGATCCGGGCCTCCACGATCTCCAGCCCCGCATCTGCGACTCTCTCCTGGATCTCCTCCTTGATGCGATTGGCCACGGTCTCGCTGGAGCCCCGCAGGCTCCCCTCGTCCGCCACACCGTCACCGGTGGTATCCACACCCTGGGCCACATCGTAAGGGTAGATCCGGACGATGTTCCGAAGGGCGGAGTCGCACTGCAGGGACAGGAACTCTTTGTAGTTGTCCACATTGAAGGCAGCCTTTGCGGTATCCACCACTCTCCAGGTCACGGCGATACCGATCTCCACCGGATTGCCCAGGCAGTCATTGATCTTCTGCCGGTTGTTGTTGAGGGTCATGATCTTCAGGGACATCTTCCGGTTATACAGCTCCGCCGTATTCACGCTGGCCAGGGTACCCGTTGCGGAGAGCATCACACCTGCGCCTCCCTCTTTCACGTCACCGCTCTGGTTCAGTCTGGTGGCGGACGCCGGGTTCACTGCGGAGCAGAAAGGATTCACGAAATAAAATCCCGCATCCTTCAGCGTTCCGACATACTTTCCAAACAGGGGCAGCACCAGAGCCTCCTGGGGCTTTAACACCTTCAATCCCAGAAAGAGGATCCAGGTCACACACAGAAGGACGATACAGACCACCGCCAGCACCGGGCTGTTCTGGATCCCGAAGATCAGCCCTGCGATCTCCAGAACGTACGCCAGAAGCGTCAGAAGCAGCACTGCCATCCCGTTTTTGCTCTTGCTCAGAACGATCTCCTTCATTTCAACGTTGTTATTCATATCCTTATCCTTTCCGCCGCCTCCCGGGTCCCAACCTCTGGATACCACCCGCGGCTATCTATCTGATATCATTTTAATATCATATCCATTTCTATTTGTCAATACCCTACCCCACAAAAAAGAAGCCCCCATGCCGGGGGGCTTCTTCGCGAACGGGCTATAACACTTGCTTCCTACCTGGAGTTGCGCAGCAACTCCTTAACATATTAGAGCCCGTTCGCGAAGGAGCCTTTGCTCCGAGCGTTACGGGCTCTTATATGTCATTATTCCTTGACCGCACCGATATTCACACCGGTGACGAAGTACTGCTGCAGGAACGGATACAGGATCATGAAGGGCAGGATCGCGCAGATGATGGCCGCGTAGTACAGCGTATTCTGCGACACCTTATAGGCCGTTGTCGGCGTATCTCCGTCCATGACCATGACCCGCAGGATGTACTGGAAGTTTACCTGGTCGCGGTTGGTGATGTAGATCTGCACGGTGCTGTAGTCGTTCCACACCGTCACGGCGTACATCAGACCGATGGATGCCAGGGCTGCCTTCGAAAGCGGAAGGACGATCCGGAAGAAGATCCCCATGGGGGAGCATCCGTCGATCTTCGCCGCCTCAAAGAGGGATGCGGGGATGCCTTCAAAGAAGTTTCTCATCAGCACCAGGTTATACACGTTCATGCCGTGCTTCACCACCAGGATCCACATATTGTCCACCAGTCCCAGCTGCCGCATCACCAGGTACTCCGGGATCATACCGCCGGAGAAGATCATGGTAAAGAGCAGGAAGTAGGACATGGCATTGCGTCCCGGCATATCCTCCTGGCACAGGACGTATCCTCCCAGGGTGGACATCACCAGTCCCAGGAGCGTTCCCAGGAGAGTGGTGATGACGGAATTCAGGAAAGGTCTGTACAGCTTCTGGGTCTGGATGATGGTGAGGTATCCGGCCAGGGTCGGCTGATTGGGCCAGAACCGGAACTGGTACACACCCACCGCGTTGAAGGAGTCCACCAGCACCTTCCACAGGGGCAGAAGGACAATCAGCGCGACGATGACAAAGACGATGTAGTTTACGATATCAAACACATGGATATGTTTTTTGGGCTTTCTATATGCCACTTTTGCCTGTGCTGCCATATTTTCCGCCCTCCCTTAAATGATGCCGCGTCCGCGGATCTTCTTGCTTGCCCAGTTACAGATCAGGACCAGCATGCATCCCACGAGACTCTTAAACAGACCCACAGCTGTCGTATATCCATAGTTCGGGATATTCTGCAGGAAGGTTTTCCGGTAGATGAAGGTGGAGATGACATCGGACACTTCGTACACACGGGTGTTGTACAGAACGAAGACCGATTCGAACATGTTCAGGACCTTCGCCAGGTTCAGGATCAGGACGATGATGATGGTGTTGGCCAGCGCCGGCACCGTCACGTACCAGATCTTCTGCATCCGCTTGGCTCCGTCGATATCCGCAGCCTCATAGAGCTCCGGATTGATCCCGGAAAGCGTCGCCAGGAAGATGACGGTTCCCCAGCCGGTCTCCTTCCAGATGTTGATCATGTAGAAGATCGGCCGCCACATATCCTTCTTGTGCAGGAAGTCGATACTCTTTTCGATCACCCCCCAGGACTTTAAGGTCTCATTCACAAAACCCGAGGAGGAATTGGACAGGAACAGGGTAAAGATGGCTGCCACCACGGTCCAGGACATGAAGTGAGGCAGATAGATGATGGTCTGCAGACTCTTCTTCGCGAAGAGATTTCCCATCTCATTTAAGAACACAGAGATGAGAACCGAGACAAATGTAGTGATGAGCAGCTTCATGATGGACAGTTCCAGGGTGTTCTTAAAGGAGGTCCAGAAGTCCTTGTCCCCGAACATTGTCTGGAAGTGTTTGAATCCAACATAGCTGATATTTTTCAGTTTATAGTCGTAGAAGGCGTAGCGTACGCCCAGCATGGGCCAGTAGTAGATCACCAGCACATAGATCAGAACCGGCAGGAACATCAGATAGTACCCGCGGTTATTCCAGATTCGTGTCCCCAGAGGCTTTTTACGGATCGGTTCACCGGTAGATGTCGTCGTAGGTTTTTTTGCCATAGCTCCCAATCTCTTTCGTTTGTTGAAAATGTCCTGCCCCGCAGGTGCGTCCCACGGGGCAGGACAGGTTATCCGTGCTTTGTGATTAGCCGTTCAGCTCGGAGAGAACGGTCTCGATCTGATCGCCGAAGGCATCCTGATACTCTGCGATGGCATCTGCGGGAGTCTTCTCGCCGGTGACCACCTGGTTCATCAGCTGCTTCTTCAGGTCTACCAGGTCGTTGTTGATCTCGGACAGGGTCTCGGAAGCGGGTGCCTGAGGAGCGTCCACGCAGTTCTCGGTGAAGAACTTGTTACCTGCGACTGCCAGCTCGGAGATATCCACATAGCCGTTGGTCAGAGGTGCGATGACCAGGACTGCATCCAGGTGATTCTTCTTCCAGACGGAGTTCGGGTCGTTGGGGGACTGCTTCAGGTGGAAGGTGCCCTCCTCATAGGAGTATGCCTTCTCCTTGTCGGTTCCGGGGTTGGTGGTGAACTCTTCGGCGTGGATGGACCAGTGAACATCCTCTGCACCGTAGGTCCAAAGGGTCTGCACCACATCGCCGTCCAGCATGGTCTCGATCAGGGCATCAAAGATGGCCTGCTCACGGGAGCTGTCACCGTTCTGATCGTCGGTGATGACCCACACGGGAGCTTCTCTGTTGAGGTAGCCGCCCCAGGAGTTCTTGATCTCCGCAATGGGAGGAAGCATCACGATCTCGGAATCCACTTCCTGCTTCACCAGATTGTCGGTCAGAGTCTGAAGCCAGGTGCCTGCCCAGTAGGTGAACACACCCTCGGAGGTAGACTGGTCGTTGGAGAACCACTTCTCACGAGCCTGCTTGGTTCCGGCCTCCTCGGTATCGGGGTCGATGAGTCCTGCAGCATAGGCATCAGCCAGTCTCTGCAGAGCCTTCTGGGTAGCCTCCTCCTGGAAGCCGTCCACCCAGACGCCGTCCTTCTGGTAGATGGAAGGATATGCATCCTGCCAGAACTCAGGCATGTAGTTGATGAAGGGAGCCTCGTCCAGCTTGCCGTAGCCTGCTGCGATGACGCCGTAGGTTCCTGCGGAGCCGTTGCCGTCGGGATCCTGCTCGGCAAATGCCTTCAGCATGTTGTAATAATCGTCATAGGTCTTGATGTCATCGATGCTCATGCCAACCGCATCCAGCCATGCCTTCTTCACATAGGTGACACAGCCGTTGCCGTAGGTGGGAGCAAAGCCGTACAGAGCGCCGGTGCTGTCCTTCATGTTCTCGTTGATGGAGGGCAGGGTCACGCGGGACTGGAACTCTGCGTTTGCATAAGCGTTTGCCTGATCCCAGAGAAGTCCGGTGGGAGCATACTCACGGAACATGGTAGCGCTCATGATCAGCGCATCCGGGAAGCTTCCGTCACCCGGCTCGCCGGTGGTGAGCAGTCTGGAAACGGTGCCCGAATAGTCGGAGTGATCGAGCTGGTTGATGTGAAGCTTGATGCTGTGTCCCAGCTTCTGGCTGACAGCTGCTTCCCACTGCTCGATGAATGCATCCTGGCCATTGTCGACGGTGGCGGTCAGCGTGCCGTCCACAACGATGTAGAGATCCTCGAGTACATACTCGCCCGGAGTCTCTACCGCGGCAGCTGCGCTGCCGGAGCTTTCGGTGCTCGAAGAGCTGCTGGAGCTGGTGGTGGTGCTGCTGCTTGCAGTGCTGCCGCCGTCAGAAGAGGCGTCGGAGCCGCCGCAGGCAGTCATGGACATGACCATCGCCGCAGCAAGAAGGACAGATAAGACTTTCTTCTTCATTTCATTCCTCCCATTACATGTGTTTATCGGAAATCTTCCAAAGGGTTCATACCCTTATGCACCTACTTTATCATCAATGGGCGAATATGGCAAGCACTTTTTGAAAGTGCTTACATTTTGATTTTTCGGGAAAATTCTTACTTAATCGTTCGCGTTACGGGAGCCACAGGGCCGCTTCGTGTCTTTTTTCTTCCACCATTTCCGCCTGAAAGCTTGGAAATTCGGTGCTTTTCGGCCGTCTGTGTTTTGTGTAACCGCTTTCGCGGCGTTTTCATTCCCTTACACGCTTTTTCCTTTTTTTCTTTCGGATCCCGCGGTTTCTTACATGGCCGCTTTCATAAGTTCTTTCACGGCGACGTCCCGGATCCTCCGGGCTTTACAGGAAGTGGGCCCGAAGCTCCTCTCCGGACACGGGGGAAAGGTATGCGGGAGCGATGTCGAACACGGTCTTTGCACCGGCACCTCCCTCCCGGGAAAGCCTCGCCACCGCTCTGGCATAGGCCGTCAGCACGGAGCCGGTAAACTCCGGATTGGAATCCAGCTGCAGGCGGTATTCGATGACGTGCTTTTTGCCTTCCGTTCCGGTCTCTCCGCTGTAGATCACGGAGCCTCCGTGGGGAAGACCCGCATGCTGCTCCTTTAACTCCTGCGCGGAGATAAAGTGCACCGTGGTGTCATAGTCCGCGAAGTAGTTGGGCATGGTCTTGATCTCTTCTTCGATCCTGGCCTTGTCCGCACCTTCCTTCGCCACCACATAGCACTCTCTGGTGTGCTTCTGTCTGGTGGTGAGTTCGGGATTTTCCCCCGCACGGACCTTCTCTAATGCCTCCGGGACCGGCACGGTATACTGTCTCGCCTCCTCCACGCCTTCGATCCGGCGGA
>JAEEGL012963150.1_pt1 | contig 14497 bp, 15 predicted proteins | sample 9134231 | NCBI WGS metagenome assembly JAEEGL01 (sample SAMN16246548, study PRJNA631951) | gut metagenome | biome: gut microbiome; feature: rumen; material: fiber-attached | host: Bos | place: Iran: Karaj | collected 2018-10
ATTATTATCTTCATAATAATTATCATTAATTCTTTCAACTTTAAAATAATCTTTTTTTTCATCATATTTTTTTCCAAAATATTATTATTTTCAATATTTAAATAAAATTTTTTTGAATTTTCATTGATAAATAGAATTTTTATTTCCAGAAAATTTTCTATTAAATTAATATTCTTTTTCATCTTCTTCTTTATTTAGAAGAAATTTATGAATAGAATTAATTAATTCATTAAAAAATTTTTGTTCTTTCTTCATCATTTACTTCATAAATACCATTTAAATTACTTTTTCTTTTATTTTATTTTCAAAATTAAGAATTATTTTAAAATAATATTTTTTCTAATAAAATTATATGAATTACAAATAATAATTAATTAAAATAATTTTTACGATAATTAAAAAAAAACTAATAAAATTTTAATTGACAATAATTCATATAAAATAATGAAAATAAATAAAAATTAAAACTTCTTGTTTTTATTTTTTTAAAGAAAAAAAAAATGAAAGACTTTGAAAAATGTATAATTGAATTACAAAAGCCAGAAAAAGAAAGAGACCTTCCAACAATATTAAAATACATTCAAACTTTAAAAGGATTTGTAAACATATTAAAATTAACAAATGATGATTTCAATTTTAATTTAACTGAATGTGCAAAAATATTAAATTATAGTAGAAGAGAAGAAAATGAAATAATTGTAGAAGAAGGAGAAAAAGGAGATTCTTTTTTTTTATTATTAAAAGGTTCTGTTTCTTTTTTAATAAGTAAACAAAAAAAATATGAAATGACAAAAGAAGAATATTTATTTCATTTATTTAAATTAAGAAAAAATAATGCTAATGAACTTTTAAGACAATGCTTACAATTAAATGCTTTAGTTTTTCCAATTGAAGATTCTTCTTTTGATAATTTTTTAAGAAATTTAGTGAAAAAAAAAACAAAGAATGAAGAATTATTAGATAATAAAATTATATATTCAGCGGCAAAAAATTTATATAAATATATAAAAACACATGATTATTCAAAAGATAAAAAAATAACAATAGAAAATTATATAAATAGAAATAATGTAAATTTAGAAAATGAAGAAGATTATTTTTCATATGAAAATAAAGAAAAAAAAAGAGTAAAGAAAACAGTTACAATTCCAAATTTTATTATTATTGGAAAAAGCGGAAAAGGAGAAACTTTTGGTGAATTAGCTTTAGAAGAAAATGGAGGAAAAAGAAAAGCTACAGTAATTACTAATGAAATTACTCATTTTGCTATTATTTATAGAAATCAATATAATACTTTATTAAAAAATGCTATTGAAAAAGTTAAAAAAAAATTCTTCACAGTTATTAATTATTATAATATTTTTTCAAGTATTTCTCCTTTGTCTCTTGAAAAAAAATATTATAAGTTATTTACAATGATTAAAATTGAAAAAGGAAAAAATTTAATTTATCAAAATGAAGAAAATGATAAAGTTTATTTTATTATTAATGGAGATTTTGAAGTTAGTACTTTTAGAAATATATTTGAAATAAATGAATTAATTATTTATTATAAGAAATTTATTAGAAAATATGGTTCTAAAACTGATTCTAAATTATATAATCCTAATAATGAAATAAGAGAAAATGAAGATTTAACTTTAAATAAGAAATTTAAAACCGAAGAACAAAATAAAATATTATTTGAAAGAAGAATTATTAAACTAAATATTTTTCAAAATAAAGATATTTTAGGTTTATCTGATTTAATGTTACCAATTACAACTTATATTTATAAAGGTTTAATTAATTGTAAATGTGTTGGTCAAGATAATCAAATTTATTCTCTTCAAAGAAATAATTTTTTTTTTATTATGGAGCATGAAGAAGATGTTAAAGATAAAACAATAGAATATGAAATAAATAAAATGAAAATATTAATTCAAAGATTAGAAATGCATAAAGATAAAATTTATAATTTAATTAAAAAGAAAGATGTTGAACTTCAAAAAATTTCACAAGAAATGAATTTAAATAAGATAATTAATCATAGAAAAAATAGGTTTACAAATATCGATAAAAATGTTATTGTGGAAAATCAAGAAATAAAAAATATTATGGAAAAAGTTGAAAAAGATAAAGAAAATAAAAGAAAATTATGGGAAAGTGAAAGAAAAAAAATAAATAAATTTGATATATTTAAAAATAAAAGATTAATTCTTCCAAAAATTAAAGTTAATAATACTATTCAAAGAGAAAATTCTGGAAATTTAAGTAATAGATTAATAACAAGTAATAGTGAATTGTATGTTGAGAAATATAAAGAAAAATTAATTCAAAAAAATTTATATGAAGGAGTTTTTAATTCTTATGCTTTTACTGAAAGAAATGAAAATGAAAAAAATAATTTTAATAATAATAAATTTTTAAGTCCTATTGTTAATAAAAGAAATAAAATATATGATGCTTTAATTTTAGATAGATTTAATTCATGTTATACTACTGCTTTGAGAAAAATAAAATATTCTTAAAAAAAAATATTTTTTTTATTATCATTTTTTAAGGAAATTTTATTTTTAGATAATTTTATATTTTTAATTATAAAAATTATATACTTTATAATATTATTCTTTTTTAATTATTTTTTTTATTTAAAAATAAAATAATGTTAAAATTAAATTATTAAAAAATAGAATTTTTAAAAAATGGATTTTAATATAGAAGATATTGATTTAGAAGAAAAAAGAGATTTCATTTTTCAAAAAGCAGATTTTATTATTGAAAATGAAAATTTATTTAAAACTGGGACATATAAATTAAAAAAAAAAGAAGAAAAAAAATTAGAATTTAATAATATATCAATAAAAGAAAAACATTACATAATAGAGAAAAAAAAAATAGATTATAATATTGAATTATTAGAAAAAAATATAATAAATCAACATGAAATTTCATCAAAAAATATAATGGAATTTAATATAAGAAAATCAATATTAGATCCAAATAAAATAAATTTTTTTAAAGGATATAAAAATAAAAATAAATCAAGAAATTCTATTATTAATACATCAAATTTATCATCAACAAAATCATTGGAAAAAACTCTTATTTCAAAAAAAATAAATATAATAAAAAAAACACAAAATAAAACTTTTAATAATACTTTATCAAGTTTCGAAAAAAAAAATATAATTTCATATCCAAAAATAAAATTAAAAGATGTTTTATTAAGAAAAACCTTTTTTAAAATTCCTACTTTATTATCTAAATCAATAAATCAAAAACCAAAAATAAAAAAACAAAATAAATTAAATAATAATAAAACTTATGACGCAGAAGATTTAATAAATGATTTAAGAAGAACTCAATTAAAATTTATTTTAAAAAATGAAGATAAATTAAATAAAGAAAAAGGTAATTATTCAAATAATTTTAATAATGCTTGTAAAAATTATTTTAAATCACATAAACATAATAATTATTTTAATTTAACAATAAAATCAAAGGAAGATAGATTTATTAATAATTTAAATAAATATGAAAAATCAAAAAAAGAATTTCCAAAATTAAAAAAAGCTATTAATGAAATTGAAGGAATTGAAGGAGAAAATGAAAAAAGAAAAATAATTTGTAGTGATTATTATTTTTGTATTAAGGAAAATTTAAATAAATTAAGAAAAAAAATAAAAATCAGTTTAAATGATAAAAAAAGAACAATTCTGTCATCTAAATCTTTTGAAAAAAAAACCAGACATAAAGTTAGACTTAAAACTTCTTTTAATCAAAGAAATATTGATCCAATAAATAATACAAGAAAAAAAAATGATATTGAATTAATATTATCTGATATAGAAAAAGAAAGTGATTTTGTAAATAAAGAATTAAATAATTGGAAGAAAGTTTAAAAAAAATAAATAATTTTGTGTCATTTAAATTTAATAATATAAATTAAATATTTAAAGAAAAAAAATGAAATCAAAAAATTATTTAAACGAAAAATATTCTTTCTATTATAGATTAATAGAACAAAATATATCAAATCAAAAGACAGATGTTACTCAATATGAAAATTCAATAAAAAAAATAGCAGAATTTAATAATATAGAAGATTTTTGGAAAATATTTCAATATATAAAAAAACCAGAAAAATTAAATAATGGAATAGAAATTCAATTATTTAAAAATGAAATTAAACCTTTATGGGAAGATGAATTAAATAAGAAAGGAGGAAGATTTTCTATTAAATTAAAAAAAGAATTATCTTTTTTTGTTTGGGAAGAAATTATTTTACATTTTATTGGAGGAAATATTAATAATAAAATTAAAGATGAAATTAATGGAATTGTTATTAGTATTAGAAAAGACTTTTGCTTTTTACAAATTTGGTTTAAAAAATATGAAAAAAATATAATTAATGATATTTCTAATTATTTAAGAGATATTTTATTTATTCCTAAAGAAATTGATTTAGATGTTAAATCTTTCACTAAACAATATGATAATTATTATAGAAGAAATTCTTATAAAGGGAAATATAATAAATTATAAATGGAATGATAATATAATAATTATTAAGTATATTTGTATGAAGGAAGTTAATTTTTAAAATAGATTTTATTAATTTAATTTTTTATAAGTCTTTAAGAAAGGATTTAAATTATCTTTTTAATAATATAATATTTAACTTAAAAGAAAAAAAATATTTAAGAAAAAAACAATAAAACTTTTATAAAATAATTAAAACAAATAAAAAAATAAAATATTTCAAATAATTTTTCTTCTTTCCATAAATTTTTTTAAATAATAAGTTTCAACACCTCCAATAAGAATCATAACAAAAATAATAATAAAAGAACAAGTAATAATTCTTTTAGTTAATTGTTGTATAGAAATTTCAAAATTTATATCATGATTATAACTTCTATGATAAAAATGTTGAATATTTTTTTTTCTTTCAATAATTTTTTCAATTTCAATTTCACTTTTTTTTAAATCTCTAGTTTTAGCTAAAGAAGAAAAATCTTTTGCAGCAATTCCAGATTTAAGAAAAATAGAAAAATTCGTTTTTTTATAATTTTCATTATATAAACAAAATTCATAATAATCATCATATTCTGAAACAAAAGAAAATGTATGAATTTCAGTTTTATTACTATATAATATTTTTTTTGTTGGCATAAATATTGATAATTCTATTGGATTGTCACTATATATTGATATTATTGTTACTGTTCCTATTTTGTAATATTCTTCTAGACATATTTCTTCTTTTTCTAATAGTGATTGTTCAAAGGAAAATTGCTGGGATATTATATTTGAAAATAATATTTGGATTATTAATAAATTTAGGTAATTCATTTTCTATTTTTTTAAATTATTTTTTTTTTTGTTTTTTTTAATTGAATTTTTTTGTTTTAATTTTTTAAATGATGTTTTTCTAAATAATAAAATTATTATTTAATAAAAATCATCATTCTTTAAAATATTCAATCTTGAAGGATTCAAGGTTTATTTTTTTTATTTAAAAGAAATATTTCAAGAATTAAAAATTAGATTTATATAATTGTTTCAAGAAAGGAAAAACATAATTAAATTTATTAAATAAGATTAAATTATCCAACAATAGATAAATGAAAATAATAATTATATAATTTCAAACAAAAAATATTTTTCAACAAAATAATAAATTAATATCCAAAACAATAAACATTTCAATGTCTTTAAGAAGAATAAGCACTAAAAAAATGAAAAGATATAAAATGGTAAATATACTCAAACTCATCAAATATTTTCAAACCTATAAAAATTTGAATTAAATTTATTTAAAGACTCAATAAAATAAAGACTCTAAACACAAAAAAATAATTTATTCTTGTTTATAAATAATTTATATATATGAGATTAATAATAATTTCCATTTAAAAAATTAATCTAAATACCCCAATAAAAATTACCTTTTAATATTATATTTAAATATTTTTAGGATTATATAAAAATCTTCTATAAGTGACAACTTTATGTTTTAATTCATCAAAATTTTCTTGTTTTAAAATTTTAAGTTTTAAATTTCTTTTTTCATTAGAATACTTAATATATACATCTTGAATATATCTTGGAGTACCTTTAATTTGATAAGAATAAATTTTAGGTAAACTATAATTTCTTAAATCATTTTTTAAATATAAATTTTCTATACTTTTAGAAAAAGGTTTTTCATATTTTTGAAGATTAAATTTATTAAGATTCTTCCTATTTTTCTTTAATAAATAAGTATAAGTTGTATTTAAAAATTTATATTTTTTATTTTTAATAGGAATGTCTAATAAATTAATATTATTTTTTTGAATTATTCCTGTTAAATCATCTAACATTGTTATTCCTGAATTATTAGTTTCTGAATGAGAAATTTTATTATAATTTTTTTTTGGAATATATATTATATTTCCCTTTGAATCAAGTAAATTTTTTTTGTTTTCAATATTTTCCTTTTTAAAGGATTTATACATTGAAATATTTCTTAAAGTTTTATAAGGAGATAATATTTTTTGAAAATTACTTTTTTCAGGAAAATAATTAGATAATATTTTTTCCATTATTTAATTACTTTAATTATAAGTTTATTTATTATTTTTTTGATTAAAATATGATAAAATAAAAATATTTTTAACAAAAATAAAAAAATGAACGAAATAAAATTTAGAAGGAATAAATCAAAAAAAATAACTAATACACCAAATCAATCATTTTTAAAATTAAGGAAAAAAATATATGAAAGAACAATAAGAAAAAAATATGGTGATCCATATATAAAAATATTAATTCCAAAAGATGAAATAATAGAAAAAGAACAAATTCCAAAATATAATGATTTATATAAAACAAATAAATTAATAACTAAATGTAGATGTAGATTATATTCTCTTTTTATAGATATAAATTTGTATTTTTCTTCAAATGAATATTTAATTGATTTTTTTAAAAGATTATTAAGTAATATATTAATTAAATATAACATTTATAATAATTGTAATTTTTATCCTAATTATTTTCCTTTGGATAAAAATTTAAAAAGTCATTTATCTTTATATATATCAAAAATAAAAAGAATAAATAAAAAAAAAATAAAAGAAGCTTTAGGAGAAAAAGAAGAAAAAAACAATGATTCTATATCATTTCACAGTATTAATGATAATACTAATTTTCTTCAATCTTTAATTGAACATGAATTACCAAGTGAAAAATATTCTAATTATTTAGAAACAAATATAAATATAAATAAAGAAAATAAAAAATTGAAAGACTACGAAATAAATGAAATTGAAAATTTTATAGAAAGAATATCTAAAATAGAATTTGAAAAAGAAAAAAAAGAAAAAGAAAAAAAAGAAATGGAAAGAAGAAAAAAAAGAGAAAAAGAAAAACTTTTAAGAAAAAAATTTAAAGAAACTCAAAAGGAAATAAAAAGATCAAAAGTGAAAAAAATAGTTACAGTTATTCAACAAGATTCAATATTATTAAAGAATTTAAGAAGAAGATCATCAACAGTCCAATCACAAACATATGACAATAATATTGAAATAGACATTCAACCTAAATTTAAACAAATAATAGATTTTATTGGTGGAAAAAAAGAAAAAGAAAAATTAGAATTTAAGAAAGATTATGTTTTAGAAAAATTAGTTGAAATTAAGAAAAAAAAAAAGAATATTTGTGGAGTTAATTATTTAAAAAAAGTTAAAAATGGTTATTATAAAGATATTCCTGATAGTTTTATTGGGATTAATGATTTTAGTGAAAATCAAAAAAATTTAACTGCTTTAAAAGATACTCAAAAATATTTAAAAAAAGTCAGTAATACTATTTCTCATGAAAATGATTATATGAGAAAAAGTTTTACTTTGAAAAAAATTATTAAATGTCCTAATATTTATACTCTAGATTATGATAATAATAATAGTAATAATATTAAGAAATATTATTTAAATGTTGGAAATACGATTGAATAATTTTATTTTATATATATTACTTATAAATGAAATTTTCAGTATATTAATGGAAAAAAGTGTTTTTTAATAATAATATTTTTTTATTATTTTTTTACATTTTTTGAAAAATAAATTTTTCTTTTAAATTTTGTTATTTATTCAATGAATTTCAGGAAAATATAATTTTAATGTAAAAAAATTTACATAATAAAAAACTAATAAAAAGCAATAAAAATAAAAATAATAAAAACATATTAAAAAATAAAATAATCTAAATATAAATTTAACCACTTAATTCACTATTATTATCAACTTCATCTTCTTCTTTAATAGTATCTTTAACAGGTTTAGTTCTTAAATTAATAGATTGTTCATTATTTTTTCTCATAGACCAATTAGTATTACTATTATCCATTTTATTTTCTAAATCTTGAATAAATTGATCATGTTGTTCTCCTCTATCAAAATCATCTTTTTTTCCTAAAATTTCAGAATAACTTTTCATAAAAAATATACAAATTATTCTTAGAAAAATAGTTAAAAATGTTAAAGTTAAAATCACAAAATTTATATGATCATTAATATAATTTTCTTTATATTTATCAGAAGGAAAAATTAATTCTATTACTTGTATTATTGTTGAAAAAAGAAAATAACCTAATCCAATTATAATATATAGTATCATTGTTATTATTGTTATTATTTTTTTTTTCAAACATAATAATATTAAAAGTAAACAAATAATTGATATGGATGTTATTAATATTATTTTTAATTTTAATGATGATTTGTTATTTATTAAATAACTGTTTTCTAATATTGAAATTGAAGATACGAAACATAAATCTATTATTAAAAGTACTGTACAAAAAAATAAATTTTTACATAATTCATTTTTTATTATATTTACTATAATTTTATTTTAGTTTTTATTTAATTTTTACTTTCAGGTTGAGCTGCTGAAAAACGAGATGTTAAGTTATTTTCCATTTTTTTATATTATTTTTTTTAATTCATTGAATTTTTTAAATTTATATTTTGTGAGAAAATTAATTTTTATTTTATTTAAATTAAATTTTTTTTACTGTGAATTGATGGAATTTACTTTTAGTTTTTATGTATAATTTATTCTATATTATATAATTAATAAAAATATTTTTAAAATTTAATATTTTTAAAACATGAAAAATTCTTTTTCTTCACTTGGGTTTTATCCAAATTTAAATTATAATATTAATCAAAAAAGAAATTTTAATATTATTTCTCCAGTATTATCAGATAAACAAATAATAAAATTATCTTGCAATACATTTAATACTAATATTAATAATTTTTCTTCAAATCAAATTTCTAGTCTATATAATTATAATAGTTCAAAATTTTTGAATAAAAATATTTTTAATAAAAAAACAAATTCTAAAGAAAAAAAAATAAATAATAAGGATTATAATATAATAAAAACAAAGAATTATTCATTAAGAAAATATAATAAAAATTCAGATATTCAATTTATGAATTTAAAAATAGGAATTGATATTGCAAAAAATAAAATAAATCAATTATCTGATTATAATAAAACTGATAATGATATATATAATATACCTAATCAAAAATCTTTTATTAATTTATATAATAATGAAATAAAAAATTTTTCTACTCCAAAAATAATTAATACAGGAAGTACTTTACCAAATTCTTTAAGTAGAAATAATTCTAATTTATTTTATATAAATAATAATTATCATTCAAATAAGATTTGTAATTCACAAAAATTAATAAATAAACAAAATAATGAAAATCCTATAAATAATAAATTCAATATTAATAATTATTATAATTCAAAATATTTTAATATGATTAAAAATAATAAAAATAATGATAAATATAATAAACAAAAATCTTCGGAAGATTTAAGTTTATTGGCAAATGATATAATTACATCTTTTAAAATTACTGATGAAACTTATGAGAGATTAGAAGAAAAAAAAATAAATCTTCAAACATTAAATAATAAGAGAACTAATTACCTAAATAAAATAAAATAATTAATAATAAAAACAATATTAATAATAATAAGAATAATAATTTAAATAATAATGAAATAAATATTAATACTAATAAAAATAATAAAGAGATAATAAATAATAGTAATATTAAAAATAAAGAAATAAATACTAATATAAATAATACTGAAATTATTAATAATACAAATAGTACAAATAATGAAATAAATTATAATAAAAATAATAATCAAGAAAGTTATATTGAAATACCTCAAATTGAAGAACCTTTTTCAACAGATAGATGTAATGAATATTTTCAAGATACTATAGATTCAAAAGATTCAATTAAAAAGAAAAATATATTTCTTGAGAATAATAATGTTAATACTATTAGTAACAACAGTAATAATAGTAATAATAATAATAATTATTTAAATATAAAAACAATTGAAATTTCTGATTTAAGTTTTAAAACTGAAGAAAGTCAATTTCCAACAGGAATAAAAAAAACTGAAGATAATTATAGTATTAATTTAAATGAAAATAAATTGAGAAATGATAATTTAACTTTTAAAGAAAAAAATAAAATTGAAATAAAAGATAATTTTACTCAAACTGAGACTTTTGATTATGAAGACAATGGAAAAAATAAATATACTTCTGAAGAAGAAGATAATATTTTTGATGAAATTATAGAAAAATCAAAAGAATTAGAAAAATTAATTATATCAAATAAAAAGTTATGTGATTCAAAAAAGAAAACAAATATTATTTATTTTCCAAATAAAAATAAAAAAGGAATGAAACCTAATTTTTTGTCTTATCATAAAAAAAAATAATGATAATCAATATTTAAAATCAAATATAAATATATATAAAAATAATGAAATATCATATAATAATAATAATTTAAATAAAGTTTGTAGTAAAAGTATTTATTTATAATTCAAAAAATTTAAGGATTATTGACTTTTTTTCCTATTTCAACATTTTAAATCAAAGGAAATGGAATTTTCATATTATTTTATTGAAATGATTTCAATTCTTTATAAAAAAAATATTAATTTCAAATTTCAATTTGTGAAATTAAATAACAAAAAAGAAAAGAAAATTTATAAATTTAAATTTAATGATAATAAAAATAAACTAAGTCCTAATTTTATTTTAGATTCTGATTCACTTATTATAGGAAATGAATCAAATCTTTCAATTGACCGACAAACAATTCCAGAAATAATTATAAAGGAGAAAGAAATAAATATGAATAAAACAATACAATTAATAAGTTTAGTTATTGATTTATCTAATGAATAAACTGTTACTATAGAAAAATTGAAGAAAGCAAGTAAAAAAATATAATGAATAATCCATCTAATACAAGAAAATTATTAACAACATCATTTTTTTTGTGTTGAAGATAATAATTTAATTTCAAGAATGTGGTGTTTAATTTATAATTTAGGACCTTTATCTCTTATCATAGATTTTTTAATAGAAAATTTAATTCCAATTGAAAGTGAGACTTTAGAATTCATAAGAGAAAAATATTTTAATATTGAAGATATTGATGATATTAAAAAATATAGTACATTTATAAGTAAATGAAATCTGTTTATAATATTAATAGTTATCTTTGGAAAAGTCAAATAAATGTTATAATTCCTAAAGATAAAGAAATTGAAGATTATAAAGAAATGGTAGATGAAATAGAAAAAGAGATTAATTATTATTCTGAATTAAAAGATATTTGGGACTCACAAAAAATAAATTCATATATTAAATCTTTAAATTTATATAGAGAGAAAATTGATGAAATAATAATCTCTAGTCAAGAAAATAAAGCTTTAGAAAAATTAAAAATAAAATTAAAAATTTAGCGAATAAAGTAAGAAATATTAATTGTAAATCTTTTCAATTAAATGAAATTAAAATTAAATTATCCAAAAAAAATAAAGGATTTAATTGCCTATCCTAATGAAAATTTGTATAATAATTTTGTTGAAAAATTTGAATCTTTAAAAATCTATGATGAAAATTGCTCTGATTCAAATTTAAATAAATTTAATTTAATTCAATATCTGAGTGAAAAAAATCATAGCAATTTTAAATTTGGACATTTATATGCGTATTTTTTGGTTTTCAAAATTATCAGAACAAATTGAATAATTATTTCAAAATCAAGATAATATGAATTCAATTTTAAAAATAATAATAGCACTTAAATCTTGTTTTGAAACATAAAATCTTGCTAAATTTTTATGAGAAAGATTAATGTGAGGGGAAAAAGGTAGAAATTTTACCAAAGATCATTTATATAAATGTTTTAGAATGTTAAGAGCATTATTATTAATTAGATTATATAATCATGGAATTAATATAAAAGATTTATCTAAAATTTGACAAATGTTTAACAATAAGATAAAAAGAAACAAAATTTCAAAGGAAGAATTTTATTTTACCTTTGAAGTAGCGAAAAAAGAAAAAGATAATGATAAAATAATAATTCCTAAATTTTAAATTAAGGATATAATTTATTGTTTTATCCAATATAAAGAAAATGAATTATATGAAATGGGACCTATTTTTAAAAACTTAAAATAGAAGTAATATATCTAAAGAATTTATGATAAAATTAGGGGAACAAGAATGTATGAATATGACAAAATATATTGATATTAAGAGAAATTTATGAAAATTGTATGCATAACGATTTAAAATTTATTAAGGAATATGATGAATTAATCAAAGATTTTAATATTTTTAAAAACTTCTTTATTTCTAATCTCAGTGTTAAAATTTGAAAAAAACTAATAAGTTGAAAATATAAAATTGATTACTACTAAAAACAATTATTTATCAGAAAAAAGGTTAATATAAATTATATAGATAATAAATTGTTTTTCCAGAATATAAAGCTTGTAAATTTCCAATTTTAATGATATTCAAATTGACAATTTAAATTTACAATTAATAGCACTAAATGAAAATACTATATTTAGTTTATTTTTAAAATAAAGAATAAAATATAAATAAACTAGAAAATATTTGCGATACCTCATGTTTATTAAAGTGATTTTTACATTTATTTAATAGTATTTCAAACTTTAATTAATATTTAATATTTTTACTAAAGAGACTCCTCAAATCACTTCAATAAAAATAATTTAATAAATTTATAAAAAATAATAAATAATAAAGAAAATTATAAAACATTAATTGATAATTTTTATATAAAAAAATTTAAAATAATTAAATTAATCAATTTCAAACAACAAAATTATTCTAATATCATCATCTAAAGCTTTATTATTTGAAAAATTGTCTATTTTTTTATAACCACCATTTTTATCACTAAAATAATTAATATTTTTGTTTTTTTTAAACTCCAAATAAAAATTTCTTTCATAAACATAATAAATAACATAATTTTGATATTTATATTTAGATGTATAATAATTATGCTCAATTATTTTATTATACTTATAATTTTGATAATGAAGAAATTTCTTTACATTCTCTTCAAATTCTTTAGTTAATTTATTTCTTTTTTGAATTTCTTTACTTTTAATATTTTCTTTTTCTTCAATTAAATCTTTATTAAAATTAATTTGATTCAAATTAAATAAAATGTTATCTTTTTGATAAATTTTGTTATTTTTTCTATCAACAAGTAAATATGAAAAATTATCTCCAATATTTTTTATCATTAAATCATTATTTTCTTCTTTTAAAAAACCATATAATTAAAAATTTTATTAATCTTAATTTTTAATAAAAGTTCTATTTTTAATTGAAAATAACTTGAAATAAATGTAAATAATATTCATTATTTATTTTAATTAATATTGCTAAATCATAATGTTTTCCTATATTATTTCTTCTTTAAATTCATAATTAGAATACTATTTCATCTGATGGATTTTCACTACACATTTGTTCCCAACTTTTTATATTATCTTCTATTGAATTATCTCTATTTTTGCTTTTTACTCCTTTTGTTGTTTCTTCTTTCATTAAAGCAGGATTTGTATTGCTACAATAAGTTTTTCCTTTTTTAAGTACTGTTAACATATATTCTCTTAATTGAGCAAAATTATTACTTGAATATATTATTTTATTTGTTTTTATTTGAAGAGCTTCTGAATCTTTTTTTATATTTTCTTCAAATTCTCATTTTTCTTTGTTTGGATTATTATCATCAAATCTTAATATCATTTGACCTTCATACATTTTTGCAAATGATAACATAACATTGCAGCGTTTACATGATCTATATGTAAATATCTACTTTTTTCTGGTGCAAATCTTACTACAACTTTTCCTTTTTCTGCATTTGGTAAAATATTAAATTGAGCTGATGTTTTTGAATTTTTTTCTTGTTTTTCTTTTTTTATTTTTTACAGACATTAAATAGATTTTATGTATTTAATTTATTTTTCTAATTACATAACAATTTTTTAATTTATAAATTTAATTAATATGTTTTTTTCATTTAATATTAATAAAAAATTGGGAATGGTTCCAATTATA
>JAEEGL013782195.1_pt1 | contig 14497 bp, 11 predicted proteins | sample 9134231 | NCBI WGS metagenome assembly JAEEGL01 (sample SAMN16246548, study PRJNA631951) | gut metagenome | biome: gut microbiome; feature: rumen; material: fiber-attached | host: Bos | place: Iran: Karaj | collected 2018-10
ACGCCCAGCGCCAGGCCGCTGACCACCGTCGGTCGCACCAGCGAGTCCGCCAGCGCCTCCACTATCCTGTAAGTCCACTCCCGCCCATAGGGCGATATGTCCCTGGTGCCCACAATGCTCACCGCGACGCTGGCGTTGAAAAGCGAGGGCGATACGTTGTCCGAGCGCAGGTACAGGCCGGCGGGAGCGTCAGGGCACTCCAGAAGGGCGTCAGGGTAGATGCCGTCGCCTGGAATTATGAAATGGAAACCTTCCTTTCGGAGCCACTCCAGTTCAGCGGCGCTTTGGTCCAGTTCTTCCTGGTTCAGTTTGTCGTGGTAGGGCGATCCGGGGCCGAAGACGGCCTCCTTCTCTTCCCGGCTGAGCCTGAACACGGCTGCCGCGCTGCCAAGTTTCCCGGTAAGGGCGCGTGCTATGGCCGGCTTGAAACCGAATAGGCGGTTGATGGTGCAGGCCGCGGCCTTTTCTTCAAAATTATCCATAGTCCAATGATTTCAGGCGGCCAATATATACAAAACTATCCGTGTAAAAACGCTTACACGGATAGTCTTATTAAGAAAAAGAAACTTTTTTAGATGATAAGCATCGCGTCCCCGTAAGGGCCGAACCTGTAGTCCATCTCCAGGGCAGTCTTGTATGCGTTCATCACGTGCTCAAAGCCTCCGAAAGCGGCTACGGACATAAGCATCGTGGACTCCGGCATATGGAAGTTGGACACAATCGCGTCGGGGATGGAGAACTCGTAAGGAGGGAAGATGAACTTGTTGGTCCACATATCGTTGGCCTTGACCTCCTTGTCCGTGGTCACGTAGGACTCCAGGGCGCGGATGGTGGTGACGCCAACGGCCAGGATCTTGTGTCCTGCCTTCTTGGTGGAGTTGATAAGTGACGCAGCCTCTTCCGATATAATCATCCTCTCGGCATCCATACGGTGCTTGGAAAGGTCTTCCACGTCAACCTTGCGGAACTGTCCTATACCCATATGGACGGTTATGAAAGCCTTGTTTATGTCCTTGAGTATCATTCTGTTGAACAGTTCGCGGCTGAAATGTGCGCCGGCTGCGGGCATACTTACCGCACCCTCGTTCTTAGCAAAGATTGTCTGGAAATTCTCCTTGTCCTCGGGGGTCACCTTGTCTTTCACGAAAAGGGGGACTGGAGTCTCGCCAAGGCTGAACAAAGCCTGCTTGAAATCCTCGTACGGGCCGTCATACAGGAAGCGCAGGGTCCTTCCGCGGGAGGTGGTGTTGTCTATAACCTCTGCCACGATGCTGTCGTCGTCGCCGAAATACAGCTTGTTGCCTATGCGTATCTTGCGGGCGGGATCCACTATCACGTCCCAAAGTCTCTGCTCCTTGTTGAGTTCCCTGAGCATGAACACCATAATGTCAGCTCCGGTCTTCTCCTTCTTGCCGTAAAGACGGGCCGGGAAAACCTTTGTGTCGTTGAAGACAAAGGTGTCTCCTTTTCCGAAATAGTCTATGATGTCTTTGAAAATCCTGTGTTCTATTTCACCGGTTTTACGGTTGAGGACCATCAACTTGCACTCGTCGCGCCATCTGGTGGGTTCTGTTGCAATGCGGTCTTTGGGAAGACTGAATTGGAATTGCGATAATTTCATATCTGATGATGAAAATGGGAGTAGAATATATACGGCAAGTCCCAGCTAAAAGTTTCACAGAATGTCTGCAAAAACTTCACGTATAGACGGATAAGTGTCTTCGAGGGCTTCTGCTACCTCTTTTTTGTCTTTGAAAACTGCCTGGGTGATGTTCTCTTCGGTTTGCGGTACCGTGTCCTCGCTGCCGGTGCAGAGCATCCCATACCACCAGGTGTGCTTCAGCACCCATTTCCCGTCGCGCTGGTAGCAGTGGTGTGTTACGCAGATGAAATCCTGCAGCTGGAGGCCTGTGAGGCCGGTTTCTTCGCGGACTTCGCGCAGGGCGGTGTCGGTTATCACCTCACCGGGCTCCTGGTGGCCCTTGGGAAGGTCCCATCTGTCGTTGCGCCTTATCATCAGGTATCTGCCCTTGCTGTCCCTGACCAGTCCTCCTGCGGCGTTGACTTCCTTGTAACCGTCTCCCAGCTCCTTCAAAGCGATGAGCCTGTCGCCCGCATAAATAGTGTTCATACGCGAAAAAATGCTACCTTTGTTTTTCAAGGTCACAAAAATAGAAAAATGTCAGCATATTACAATAGCAAGCACGGGGTGGTTTCCCGTCCTCCATACGAACTCTTCATGGCATTTACGGATATGCGCAACTTCAGGCAGATGCTGCCCGAGGACAAGCGCGATTCCGTCAACGCCACTTTCGACACAATAGAGGCCACCGTCAACGGTTTCAAGATAGGCGTCAAGGTTATCGAGAGAGTCCCTTACTCCAAATTGGAACTGGAGGATGACAACGCGCCCTTCCATTTCGGTCTCACTGTCCATTTTGACGAGGCTCCTGAGGGAAGGACAGACTTCAGCATAGACCTCCGCGCAGACTTGAATCTTATGATGAAGGCTATGCTTGGCGGCAAGATCAAGGAAGCCCTTGACAAGGTAGTGGACGGCCTGGTGGCCGTTTCCGAGGGCCGCGTCCCCGCCGGAATGAACCCTTCCGATTTCCCTGGCAACTTCAATCTATAGGACGATGGACGCCCACGCTCTAGCACTCTCCTGTATGGGGGCGCCGGCATCGGTGTCCATAAGAATCAATCCCTTCAAGCCCGTTCCGGCTCCCGCTGACGGAGTACGCGTACCCTGGAACCAGTACGGCTACGTCCTGCAGTCGCGTCCGCAGTTCACCCTGGACCCGCTCTTCCACGCGGGATGCTATTATGTGCAGGACTCTTCGGCTATGTTCGTGGGGCATCTTTTCCGCAGGCTTGCCAAAGGGGCCGGGCTCAAGGTCCTGGACCTTTGCGCCGCCCCCGGGGGCAAGACCACGGACCTGGCCGCCTCACTGCGCCTTGCCTGCGGCGACGACTTCCTGCTGGTGTCCAACGAGGTGATGCGCCAGAGGGCGGGAATCTTGAACGACAACGTAGCCGTCTGGGGAGACCCCAACGTGGTGGTGACCAGCGTGGATCCGGCCGCCTTCGCAAGGCTGGGCAGTTTCTTCGACGTAATCGTCGCAGACGTGCCCTGCTCTGGCGAGGGAATGTTCCGTAAGGACCCGCGCGCGGTGGAGGAGTGGACTCCGGAACTGGTGAAACTCTGCGCTTCGCGCCAGAAGAGGATCCTCGCCGACGCGTGGCCTTCGCTCAGGAAAGGCGGGCTGCTGATATACTCCACCTGCACCTTCGAAGAAGAAGAGAACGACTGCAACCTGGAGTGGGCAGCGTCCGAACTGGGCGGCAGCATCGTCCCTCCGGCGGACGCCCCCGAAGGCGTCAGGCTCACCCGCAGCGGCTATATGCTGGTGCCGGGGGAAGTCCCGGGTGAAGGCCAGTGGGCTGGCGCCCTGTTCAAGGAAAGCGAGGGGGGAGACCTCCGCGGCGCCATCTCGGACCTCAGGCCTCTGAGGCAGGGAGTGAAGAAAGGGATCCAGAAAGGCAAGGACTTTGTACCGGATGCAGACTATGCGCTGAGCCTTGATTTCTGCCGGGACGACTACCCTATGGTGGAACTTGACCTCCAGACCGCACTGAAGTTCCTTCATAGGGACAGTTTTGCCATAAAGGACGCTCCGTTGGGATATCTTGCCGTCTGCTATCAGGGCCATCCCCTGGGATTCGTGAAGAATCTGGGGAACAGATGCAACAACCTGCTGCCTGCCGCACGCAGGATCAGAATGGATGTTTGAGATAATAAGAATATATAATATATGAGAAAGATCTTTCTGCTTCTATCGCTTTCGGCCGTTTGCCTGCTTTCTTACGCGCAGCAGTCGGCCCAGGATTTCCTTCAGCGTTACAACACCCTTGCCGGAAGGCTCGGCCCTGACGGTGTGGGAGTGGAGACCCTCCTGGAAAACTGGGAAGAGGCCTATCCTGAAGACCTGGATATGCTCAAGGCTAAATGGAAATACTATTTCACCAAGGCCCAGTCCACCACCCTGGAGATGATGGACCGCGAAAAGTATCTGGGCGAGGCTCCGGCACTCTCCCTGAAGGACTCCCTCGGCAACAATGTGAACTATTTCCAGAAGACTGTCTTCGACGACGAAATGTTCGGCCAGGCTACGCAGGCGCTGGAGAAAGCCACCAAGATAGCCCCCGACGACCTGGAACTCCACTTCGGGAAGATTACGGGTCTTCTGACCTATGAAGGGGAAAGCCCGGATATGGCCAAGGCCGCCATCAGGAGCCTGATAGACTACAACTATCTCTCAAAGCCTTCCTGGACTTTCGCCGGCGAGCCTGCCACCCAGGCTGACTTCGAGGACGCCATCCAGGAATACTGCTTCACTTTCTACCAGATCGGCAGTCCTGCCTCTTTCGAGGCTTTCAGGGAGATTGCCCAGAAGATGATTGACTACAAGTGCAAGAACGTCGTGTTCCAGAATGACGTAGCAACCTACTATCAGGTCTACAAGGACAATCCCAAGGAGGCGCTTAAGATCTACAACAAGGTCCTCAAGGCCGTCCCGGACGACTACACGGCCATCAAGAACAGCGTACTCATTGCCAGGAAAACCGGCAACAAGAAGAACGAGAAGAAGTACCTTGCCATGCTGGCCAGATACGCCCCCACGGAAATAGAGCGCACCCAGGCCCAGACCCGCCTCTCCACCCTCAAATAATCACACTGGTCGCCGGCAAGGAGGCATCTCCACGGCAAATTCTTCCGCTTCGCTCCATCCCTCCCACTGCGCTTCGCTGGTGGGCCCCTCCCGTTCACGTGGCCACGGGCGGCCACGGTTTTGCCGTGGAGATACCTCCTCCTCGGCTATTATCTGCCCCCTGAACGGCGGGAGATCTCGGCGGAATTGACCAGATTGTGGCAGATGCAGTAGATGCCGCCTGCGATGGAGGTGAGCGGCGTCAGGAACACGTACCCTATCCAGATCATCAGGGTGGTGTTTTTCTGGCCCAAAGCCTGGCCTGCGGTGATGCGCTCCACCTTCCCGAACTTTTCCCCGATCTTATGGCCGATGGCAAACTGGCAGAGGCAGCTTACTGCCGGAACCAGGCTTATCAGCAGGAGAGCCCACCAGGGCAGATTGCTGTGCACTATGGAGCGCGTGGTGATAATGATTGCGAGGCACAGGCTCACAAGCCATATTTGGAACGCTTTCCCGTAGTTGCGCATAAAGAAATTCTGGACCTTGGGCATTGTGTATCTTACTGTCCAGGCCGCCGCGGCAGGCAGTATCAGGGTAGGGAAAACCTTTCCCAGCAAAGTCAGGAAAGATTTCAGGAATGACTGGTCAGGATTGGGGTGAACCATAGGGAATACAATAGGTATCAGTATGGAAACCAGCAGGTTGACCAGGATTATGTAGGACATCACCCCTGAGATGCTGCCGCCTATCTTTTCAGTCACCACGCCGGCCGCTATGGCGGTGGGACATATCCAGCAGAGCATCAGGGCCTCAAGCAGGATCCTGGGGACGTCGCCCTTGACCAGAAGCAGGGCAGCGGCACTTGCCAGGCACGCGCCGGTCTGAATTAACAGCAGGTAAAGGTGCCAGCGGCGGAACTTCAGGTCGTGCGGGGAAGTGCGGCTGAACTGCAGGAACAGCATCAGGAAGATGAGTATGGGCTGGATGGTCAGGACGGCTTTCTCCAAGGCAGGGCCGGCAGGGTGGAGAGCGGGGATCCAATGGTATGTAAGGTATATGAATACCCCCGCTATCATGGAGACGATTAGCGGATTCCTCTTAAAAAATGATTTCAGGCCCTCCATACATACATTTAAGGATGGCAAATATCGCAAAAATTCATAACTTCGCAGTCTGTTTAAAACAAATAAAGAATCATAATGAAAAAGTTAGTTGTTTTTATGATGCCTTTGTTGATCCTTGCAGCTTGCCAGAACAACAAGAAGATAGAAGGCTTGAACCCGGCCGATATGGACCTTTCCGTAGCTCCCGGTGACAATTTTTACCAGTATGCCAACGGAGGATGGATCAAGAACAATCCTCTCCGCCCAGAATATGCACGTTACGGCGCTTTCGACTCGCTTTCCGAGACCAATGAGGAGAACCTGAACGCAATGTTCCAGGAAATGGCCTCCCTCCAGACTACCCCGGGAACTGTTGAGCAGAAAATTGCAGACCTGTACAAGATGGCCCTTGATTCCACAAGGCTCAACGCAGAAGGATTCGAGCCCGTCAAGAAGTACGTAGACGAGATTTATGCCATCGCCAACAAGACAGACCTTGTAAAGAAGGTTGCAGAGCTTCATCTGGAAGGAGAAAGCCCGTTCTTCGGAGTAGGCGTTTCCGCTGACCTTATGGACTCCAATATGAACATCGGCTATATGGGACAGGGCGGTCTTGGAATGCGCGACAGGGATTACTACCTGGAGCCTGCCAACGCAGCGCTCAAGGAAGGATACCGCAAGATGCTCACCAAGCTTTTCGAGCTTGCAGGTTACGTAGGAGATGCCGCCAAGAGGGCTGATTCCGTAATCTCTTTCGAAGACAAGCTTGCAGCCATCTCCTGGACCAGGCTCCAGAACAGGGACGTCGTAGCCCAGTACAATCCTATGAGCTCTTCCGAGATCATCTCAAAGTACAAAGGATTCGATTTCGGTACCTACTTCGCAGCATTCGGCCTGCCTGAGCAGGACAAAGTTATCGTAGAGCAGCCTTCCTTCTTTGAAGGATTCGGCCCCCTCTTCGTACAGACAAGCCTTGACGACCTCAAGAACTACGTTGCCTCAGGTATCATAATGGGAGCCTGCGGAACCATTTCCGACGAGTTCTACGATGCATATTTCGACTTCTTCAGCCGTCAGATGACCGGTGTTTCAGAGCAGAAGCCCCGCTGGAAGAGAGCAATGCAGGTTCCTAACAGCATCCTCGGAGAGGCTGTAGGACAGATGTATGTAGCAAAGTACTTCCCCGAGAGCTCCAAGCAGCAGGTGAAGGCCCTTGTGGAGAACCTCCGCACCGCCCTTTCACAGCACATTGCAGACCTGGATTGGATGAGCGACGAGACCAAGGCCTACGCACAGCAGAAGCTTCAGGCCTTCACTGTAAAGATCGGCTATCCTGACAAGTGGAAAGACTATTCCGGAATCAACATCGATCCCGCCAAGAGCTATTATGAGAATATGCGCGAGGTTAGCATCTGGTACGTTCAGGACAACCTGAAAGACCTTGGAAAGCCCGTTGACAAGGAAGAGTGGCATATGACCCCTCAGACCGTAAACGCATACTACAACCCCACCTCCAACGAGATATGCTTCCCCGCAGCCATCCTGCAGCCGCCGTTCTTCAATCCTAACGCAGACGATGCAACCAACTACGGCGCCATCGGAGTTGTAATCGGACACGAGATGACCCACGGATTCGACGACCAGGGCCGTCTGTTCGACAAGGACGGAAACATGATCAGCTGGTGGACAGACGAGGACGACGCCAAGTTCCGTGAGAAAGCAAACCAGCTCGCAGCCCAGTTCGACGAAGTTGAGGTACTGCCCGGCGTACACGCTAACGGACAGCTCACCCTCGGTGAGAACATCGCCGACCACGGCGGACTCAGCATCGCGTACACCGCTCTGCAGAACGCGCTTGGCGGAGTTACTCCCAAGCCTGTAGACGGATTCACCGCAGCACAGCGCTTCTGGCTCGGCTACGCCCGCGTTTGGGCCCAGAATATCACCGACGAGGAGATCGCACGCCGCACTAAGGAGGACGTACACTCCCTGGGCAACAACAGGGTCAACGTATCCATCCGCAACTTCCAGGAGTTCTTCGACGCATTCGGAATCAAGGAAGGCGATCCTATGTACCGTCCTGAAAGCGAAAGGGTTCACATCTGGTAATTGATGAATGCTTCTCGCTTCATAGCCGGGAAACTACGTTTCAAGGGAAAGATAGCTATGGTGTCCATAGCTATCTCTTTCCTTGTTATGATACTTGCGGTCTCAATCTCTGCCGGATATCGCAAGGAAATAAGGGAAGGCGTGTCTTCGTTCTCCGGAGACATTGTGCTGGGTCCCGTAGGGCAGAGTTATCTGAATTCAGACCAGCCCATAAGCGTAACCCCGTCCTATATGCAGCAGATGCTGGACGTGGATGGAGTAAAGAGCATATCTCCAGTGATATACAGGGCCGGAATCGTCAAATCCGGCAGCGAGATAAACGGCGTGGTCTTTAAGGGAGTCCGGGATGCGGGAGAGTCTATGGAGGCATCCATTCCCTCCGGACTTGCTAAGAAGATGTCTCTCCAGGTGGGCGACCCTATGCTCACCTATTTCGTGGGGGAGAACATCAAGGCCAGGCGCTTTAACGTGGTGTCCATCTACGACAACCCTCTGGACATTGAGGAAGCCCTCATAGTCTACGTGCCCCTGGAAGATATGCAGCGTTTGAACGATTGGGAGGAAGACCAGGCATCCGCCCTGGAAGTAACGCTCGGAAGCGCCTACAAGTCCACCCTGACAATGGAGGACAAGGCCGCCGAGCTCGGCAACATCGCCGTGCTGTATGCTCAGGACGACGAGCCCAATATGATGGCCACCTCCATCGTAAGCCAATACCCCCAGCTGTTCGACTGGCTGGACCTGATTGACTTCAACGTATTCTTCATATTGCTGCTTATGGCGATAGTGGCGGGCTTCAATATGATCTCAGGCCTGCTCATAATGCTGTTCAGGAACATTTCCACTATAGGAACGCTCAAGGCGCTGGGAATGACTGACAAGGGAATAGGCCGCGTATTCCTGAGGGTGGCTTCCAATCTTGTCCTTAAGGGAATGCTCATTGGAAACGCCCTGGCGCTGCTCTTCTGCCTCATCCAGGGCAGGACGCATTTTATGAAGCTCAATCCTGAGAATTATTTCGTGAGCTTTGTGCCTGTTGCTGTGAATATCCCTATGATCCTGCTCGCAGACCTGGCAGCCTACATCATAATAATGCTGCTTCTCCTGCTGCCCAGCCTGTTTATTTCCAAGGTTGACCCTGCGCAGACAATGCGCACCCAGTAAGCGTCAGGGGCATATTTCGCAGAAAGCCCGATATAGCTCCATCACGTTTTGAATATACTCCTCGGGCCATTTTCCCCCTTCTGTCTCCGTATCCCCGTCGGCTTCCATATAGTCAAGCACATTTCCTTCTCCTACATTGTATGCGGCCAGCGTATGCCTGAGGATTTCGTCTGGATTGTCCATCCTGCTTGAGAAGATACCGATAAGGCGTTTGAGATACCGTGTGCCGGCGGCGATGTTCTGCTCCGGATCCAGGATGTCTCCTTCTATATGTGCTTCCGCCGTGCTCTGCATCAGTTGCATCAGGCCGCGGGCGCCCCGGGGAGAGCGCACCTCCAGGTGGAACCTGGATTCCTGGAAAACTACAGCGGCCAGCAGCCTCCAGTCCCAGTCCAGGGAGGCGGCGTATTTGCGGAAAAGGCTGTCGTAGGGACTTAGGGAGCTGCGCTGGACGCCGTTCTCCGCCAGCCTTAGGGGGTTGCCCACAACCCTGATGAAAGAGCGGTGGACACGGGCGAATTCCTCAGAGTTGTGATAATTGTCCAGCCATTTGTCAAAAGCCTGGAGCAGGTTGAAGTTGTCCGGACTCACGGCCCAGGTGGTCAGGTTGTCGACAGGTATGGTGTATAGGACGGATTCTTTGCCGGAATGCTGATGAAGGGGTAGCACGACGGCGTCGACGCTTCCGTCCGCAAGCGAATCCAGCCAGGAGTCGCCGCGCTCCGCCACCACAATCTCGGCCGTGATTCCGTTCTCCCTGGCGAATTTCTGCAGCAGGTAGTAGTTGTATCCGTTTATGAGGCCGTGGGTGGAGTCTTCGTATGCGCCAAGGTCAAGCGCGCAGCGGATGGTACCTTCAGGCGCTGCAGGGGGATTGGTGACAGATTTATGGCGTGGACTGAGCAAAGAAGGCAGCAAGATGGCGGCTACCGCCAGACCCAGGAATACGGCTGCCTTGTTCTTCATCTCAATGACTGTGATTTCTTTGGCTGGTCTGTCCTGACTTGGCCGGGTTGGGATGGAACGGCCAAAACAGTCCCAGCTTGATGATCCTTGGCGTACGGATGTGGCCGTCGGCGCTGAAGTAGTCGGCATATCCTAGAGGCCAGCCCATTCCGGCGTTCTCCCATTTTACGAATACGCAGGCGTTCTGCCATTTCATATTGGCGAAGAGGTCTATGTATGGAGCGTTTCCGTATTCAGTGCCTGTCTGGTTGTAGAATATGCCCACGTTGGGATTCCACCTCGGAAGGTTGTACTTGGTGTAGTAGAAAATGTTGGCGCCCAGCTGCATTGTCATCGCGCCGTTTATGCCGAACTGCACGTAGTAGCGGGCGTTGGCCGAAACCATCGGCAGAGGAACGACTTCCTGGTTGGATGACAACTGGAACAGCACCCTGTGGTCAAGGTGGAGGAACTTGAAGAGTTCAATGCCCTTGTCCAGGGTAACGCTCAGCACGCTCATAGGGTCATAGTTCTGGGTAGGCATTGAGTTGGCATCGTAGTAGATGTTGTTTACCAGTAGAGCGTAGTTCACTGACGCCTGCAGGTCCCATCTTGGGATGGAAAGGCTCCCCTGGAACTTGGAAGTGGAAATCTTGTCAAAGCTGTTCTCCCACCTGAAATGGTTCACCAGCATATGCTGGACATAGAATCCTGGTTCGTCCAAAGAGGTTGAGAATCCCAGGTTCAGGATGACCGGGCTGGTACGCGCCCTGCGGAAAGGATAGAACTGGAACAGGGCGTTGGCGCTTATGTCGAAGTCTCCGGCTTCATTTCCCAGCAGGCTGTAGTGCCCGAGGGCGTTCCACTGGAAGTAATTCCTGAACTGTCCCTGAGCGCCGGCATAGATGTAAGTGTCTGTCCAGGCATTGGATTTTGGCAGGTACAGGTATGAAGGATCTTCCAAAGCATAATGCTTTATATCCAGGCCTGCGCCTACATCCAGTTTGGAGACAATCGCCTCCTTTGCCCAGGGTTGCAGGCGGATGAACACCTTGTTGTCGAACTTGGTGACGCCAAGGGAATCCGAGGCCGAGAGCGGATTGAGATATGCTATGTTGGAATAGTATTCCTTGGCCCTGGATGAGTTCATATTGTCGTTATACAGGCGATAGATACGAGTAAATTCGCTGCTATGGCCTATGAACGCAGTAGTCACGTCTTTTTCCTCCACCAGGGTGGTATCTGGGGCCAGTTGGATGGAATCCACGGCTACTATGATAGAGTCCACGGCCACTTGGATGGAATCAGCCGCCGGCTCGGGAGACTTTTCTTTCTTCTTGAAGAGATCTGTGATGAATGACAGCGGAATGCGGTACTGCTGGTCCAGGAACAAAGTCTTCTTTACTGTCTGGCTGCTGGCGTCATTCAGGTAGACTTGAACTTCACGGGCGTCCACAGTGGTATCCCTGATCCAGAAATTGTCCACAATGGCACCGTTCTCTTTCTGGGAAACATTGTTTGAAATGTAGCCTGCGTGAAGCAGATACTTCTCTCCCAGGTAGCTTGTATGGGCGTAAAGTGTCTTGTTGGCAACCCTTTCGTTGGACAGCATTCCCTCGCTACCGTACCTGTCATAGCCCACCGTAAAATTCCACTCCGGAGTTATGTTCTGAGTGGTCATTACGTGAATGTTGTGAGAGGCGGTCTGTTCGCTCTCGAACAGGGTTCCGTAATATGCAAGTTCAGTGTAGGCTGTCTTTGTATTGAACATCGGCAGGGAGGACGGAGAGAAGGTCCAGGACTCAAGAGGGTCGTAGAACATCTCACCTTCTTCTGAATTGCGGTTGAAGAAGTTGTTGTACAATACGGGAGAACCGGCCGTGCCAAGCCAGGTGGCATTTACATCCTTGCGGAGGAAGGGATAGTCGTTGAAGTGGTAGTTGAAGTCTTCCAGTTTATCCGCGTCCAGCATATGGATGTCGTGGAAATCACGGTCGTGCGTCCAGCTGATGATGCGCTTGTACTGCATCGAGTCAGGGACGAAGTATGAGGACAGGATACGCGGCGTGGCTCTGAGCGTACTGTCCTTGAAAGCCTTGCGCGCCGCCTTGGCATCTGCTATGCTGTCCTTGCGCGCCTGGAGGATAGGAATCCTCACCTGTCGGTCGTACTGCCTGCGCTCCTTGGGGCTCAGATTGGCATACCAGTGGTCGAATATGTTCTGCTCTATGTAGGTGGAATCCTCGAGCATCCACTCGTCGGCAAGGACCAGCATTGTGGAGTCTGCGTAGGCGAACAGGGAATCCATCTCAGCCTGCTCCGAAGGGACTTCCTGTGCGACTTCTTCCACCTGGACTGAGTCTTCAGGCTCTTCAAGGACGCGTTCCGCTCCGAATTCGGCGCCTTCCACGGACAGTAGGCTGTCCGCTATGTCCAGCCTGATTCCGGACTCTTCAGCAGTCCAGAAGCGCTTATAGCCGTCCGGAGAGTATATCACCGTGTCCGGAGCGGCTGTATGGGTGGCGACAGGAATGGTGCTGACGGCCTTGGCGCCCCCCGCAAGCCCGGAGGCTACGGCGGCGGTGAAGGCTAAAGGAAACCATATGTCTGTCAACAGCCCTTTCATCTATTGTCTTCAAATAAAGCCCTCGCTTTTTCAAGTGTGTCAGGCTTGCCTACATCTACTATCTGCAGCCCTTCCGGAGCATATCCATAAATGGGAAACTCGTCTGCGACCTGCAGGTAGAAGTCCATTATGGAAAAGCGCTCGGGCATTTGCTGGAGCAAAGGTAGGATTTTATCCGAAATATAATGTATCCCGGCAAATGCATATTTGCTGCAGTCCTCTACGCGGAGGTCCTTGTACGGGCTCCGAACCTCTCCGGTGGCAATGTTTGTCCAACCTACCAGCCTCATGCCGCCGTCGAACAGCAGGTAGCGCTGCGTCTGCCTGCTGCTTACCAGCAAGGTGGCCAGCGCGTCCGGGCGGGCGGCCGCCGCCAGCGCAGTCAGGTCGGCGTTGGAAATAATGTCTACATTGTGCGCAAAGAAGCTCCCGCAATCCTGCAATAATTCTGCCGCTTTGCGTATTCCTCCGCCTGTCTCCAGGGGCATATCCTCCTCCAGGCTCAACTCTATCTTGGCCCCGAACCAGTCTTCCAGTTCCAGGTAGTCGGAAATGAGGTCGGCAAAGTGGTGGACGTTTATTACGAATTCATCCACTCCGGCTTTCTGCAGCTTGCGTATCACGTGCCACAGCAACGGCTTGCCTCCCACAGGCACGAGCGCCTTTGGAAGATGGTCCGTAAGTGGTTTGAGCCTGGTGCCCAGGCCTGCTGCAAATATAATCGCCTTCATTTCCTATTTCATCTCCCTGTGCAGGGTGTGCACCACCGTCTGAGGGAATTTCTCTTTAAGATGTTTCTCAAGCGCGCAGGCGCAGTATACCGAGCGGTGCTGGCCTCCGGTACATCCGAAGCAGAACTGCAGATGCGTGAAACCTCTCTCCAGAAACCTTTTCACGTGGGCGTCAGCCAGTTTGTACACGCTGTCAAGGAATACCAGTACTTCGCCGTCCTGCTCCAGGAATTCTATCACGTCTGCATCCTTTCCGGTGCTGTGCGCAAAGCGAGGATACTTGCCTGGATTGTGCACTGCCCGGCAGTCGAATATGTAGCCGCCTCCGTTCCCGGACTTGTCCTGAGGCAGGCCTTTCTTGTATGAGAAACTAATTATGTCAATGTGAAGGAGGCCGTCCTGAAGGGGCTTCTCCTGTGGTTTGCAGAGTTCCTTGATCACCCAGTCCAGGTACGGATACTGGGGGAAGTCTCCTAGGCCGCGGAGGTTGTCCAGCGCGGCGGGGATGCTCTGCACGAAGTATTCTTTCCTCTCGATGAGCCCCCTGAATCCGTAGGCGCCAAGCACCTGCAGACAGCGGAACAGGACGAACAGGCGCAGCTTGGAGCGGAAATCCTGCTCGTCCACGCGTGCATATCGCGACAGGTTCTGCAGATACACTCCCAACAGTTCTTCCCTGACGGAATGGCTGAAGCGGGAGCTTGCCTGCCACAGGAAGGAGGCCACGTCGTAGTAAACAGGGCCCTTGCGGCCGCCCTGGAAGTCGATGAAATACGGCTTTCCGTCGCGCAGCATCACGTTCCTTGCCTGGAAGTCGCGGAACATGAAGGTGTCGGCGCCGCCGCAGGCAAGCAGGTCAGCCTTGAACCTGTCGAAATCGTCCTGAAGACGTATCTCGTTGAATTCCACGCCGCTTTCCTTAAGGAAGCAGTATTTGAAGTAGTTGAGGTCGAAGTCTATGTTCCTGCCGTCGAACTGGCTCTGGGGGTAGCACACGCTGAAGTCGAGGCCCTGCGCGCCGCGGAACTGGATGTCCGGCAGCAGCGCTACGGCTCTTGCAAGCAGCCGGCGCTCCTCGGGGGAGTATTCGCCCTTGCGGCGCCC
>JAEEGL014390747.1_pt1 | contig 14497 bp, 8 predicted proteins | sample 9134231 | NCBI WGS metagenome assembly JAEEGL01 (sample SAMN16246548, study PRJNA631951) | gut metagenome | biome: gut microbiome; feature: rumen; material: fiber-attached | host: Bos | place: Iran: Karaj | collected 2018-10
CTTTGGGGGGCCACGGCGAGGCCGCCGTGGCAACAACTTTCGGGGGTTGGAATGGATGCGGGTGGCTCTTTGGGGCGCCACGGCGAGGCCGCCGTGGCAACAACTTTCGGGGGTTGGAATGGATGCGGGTGGCTCTTTGGGGCACCACGACGGGCTTATATTATGGCCATGGACCAGACTGGATGCAACGGAGGAATCCGACTGATCGTGTCGGATGTCGATTTCACCTTTGTGACGCAGGAGCGGGCGCTGCTGCCCGAGAACCTGGCGGCGGTGCGGGAGGCGCAGGCGGCGGGGGTGCCGTTCGCGTTCTGCAGCGGCCGCGCATGGCATTCGCTCGCGGAATGGTCGCGGATGCTTCAGTTGACGGCGCCGCAAGTCATGGACAACGGCGCGACGCTGGTCTCGCCCAAGGACGGGCGCGTGCTCCGCGAGGTCGCGATCCCCGAGGCGACGGCGAGGTTCCTGTACGCCTCGTTCCTGGCGGAGGGGTTCCTGCCGATCCTCTGCACGTCGAACATCTTCTATGCGGTCCAGGTGGACGAGGTGGCGGTCGAGCATCTTCGCCGCACCAACGAGCCGCTGCAGACCGTGCCCTCGGAGGCGGATCTGAAGGAGCCGTTCCGCCATGCGGTGAAAGTGGGGGTGTTCACGCGGACGCGGCGTCCCGAACTGGAGGCGCTGGTGGCGCGGCTGCACGCGGCGGGCGCGGCCAGGGGGCTGGACTTCGCCTATAGTTTCACCGAGTTCGAGACGCTGGTGATCTCGGCGACTGGCGCGACCAAGACGCAGGGCGTCGCGGCGGCGTGTCGGGAACTGGGCTGCACGATGGCCGAGGTGATGGCCATCGGGGACGGCGACAATGACGCGGAGCTGCTCTCCGCCGTCGGTCTCGGCGTGGCGGTCGCCAACGCGACGCCGCTGGCGAAGGCGGCGGCGCGGATGCAGGTGGCGAGTTGCGACGAGGCGGGCGTCGCCCAGGCCATCCGTCGTGTCCTGGCAGGCGGATGGCGGGGGTGATTCCGTGAAAGGCGCGCTGGCGGTGGCGCGGCCTATTTCCCGCGGGCTTCGTGCGGGGTGATATTCGCGAGCAGCTGGGTGAGTTTGTCGAGGGTGACGGGCTTCAGCACGATGCCTGTGAAGCCCATTTCCTCGCTGTGCTTTCGGGCCTCGACGTCGGCGGTGACGGCGTAGACGGGGATTGAGGCGAGGCGCGGATCCTTTCGGATGGCCTGGACGAGTTCCTCGCCAGTCATATTGGGCATCCACATGTCGGTGAGGACGAGGTCGAAGTCGGGATTGGCCTGGAGGCGCTGGAGGGCGGCGAGGCCGTCGCTGGCGGTTTCAAAGTGCCCGACCTGGAGCCGTTTGAGCATGGCCTTGATGACGGCGAGGTTGACGGGGACGTCGTCGGCGACGAGGATGCGCAGGTCCTGCCCGTTGATTTCCCTGGGTGCGTCGGGCGCGTCGGGCGCGGGGATGGCGGCGAGGGGGATGGTCTTGACGTTCTGGAGGGTGAGGGTGAAGACGGAGCCTTTTCCAGGGGCGGACTTGAGGGTGAGGGTTCCGTTCATGCGCTTGGCGAGTTGTCGGCAGATGGAGAGCCCGAGGCCTGTGCCGCGGCTGGCCTTCGGGGTGCGCAGCTGGGTGAACGGCTGCATGAGGTGCTTCTGGTCCTCCTCGGCGATGCCAGCGCCCGTGTCGGCGACGGCGAGGGTGAGGACGCCGTAGTCGGCGTTTTCGGCGTCGGGCTGGAAGTCGGCATGGAGGGTGATGCTGCCGTGGTCGGTGAACTTGACGGCGTTGCTGATGAGGTTGAAGAGGATCTGGCGGATGCGCTGCGGGTCGACTTCGAGGAGGGGGAGCGTCTCCATGTCCTCGTGGAGTTTGACTTCGCCGCCCGAGACGGCGACGTCGAAGGAGTGCAGGACGCCTGAGGCGAGTTTGGCCAGGTCGGTGGGGACGGGGGCGATGTCCATCTTGCCAGATTCGAGCTTGGAGAGGTCGAGGACGTCGTTGATGAGCTGGAGCAGGGTGTCGCCGCTGGTGGTGATGGCGTTGAGGGCCTTCTTGCGTTCCTCCTCCTTGTCGATGCCGTATTTCATGAGTTCCGCGTATCCGAGGATGGCGTTGAGGGGGGTGCGGATGTCATGGCTGACGGTGGAGAAGAACAGGGTGCGGGCCTTTTCGGCGGCGACCGCCTGGTCGAGGGCGCTGTGGAGGCGCTGGCTGTTGAGGTGCCGTTCGAGGGTGGCCCCGAAGATTTCGCTGCACCGTCCGAGGAAGTCCTGTTCGTATTTGTTCAGGCGGTGCGGGGTGTTGAAGCCGACGAGAAGGATCCCCCAGGCCTGTCCTGCGACCTGGACGGGGATGGCGGCGAGGGTGGTGGTGGGGTGGAGGGCGGGTGCGTCGTCGAAGAGGGTCTTGCGGAAGAGCGCGAGTGGCTCTCCTTCGAGGATGAAGTGTCCGCCAGGCGCGGGCTGGTCGAGCAGCTGGCGGATGGGCGCGGCGGGGCAGGAGAAGGTGTGGGGGAGGGAGTTCCCGAAGCGGTCGATGCTGTGTTCGGAGTCGATGACGTAGGTGTCTTGCTCGTGGTCATGCCGAATGAGGTGTCCGAAGTCGGCGTCGAGGCGTTCGCGGATGATGTCAAGCACCTGCCGCGGGCTGTTGACGGCGCTTTCCGCCTGGAGGACGAGCAGGGCCTTGGCGATGGCGCCTGCGTTGGCGTTGAGCTCCTCGTTTTCGGTGACGTCGCTGGCCATTCCGAAGATGCAGGGGCTGCCGTCCTGGTCGGCGATCTGGAACTGCGTGATCTGGAAGCGGTGGGGCTTGCCGTCGGCGGAGGTGATGGTGCAGCGGCTGGTGACGGGGGTGGTGCTGACGACGGTCTTGGCGTCGATGCTGTCGAGGGCCTGGAAGGTGTCGGGGGGGAAGAGTTCGTCGTCCGTGCGTCCGCGGAGGTCGTCGAGGGAGGATTTTCCCGCGAAGGCGAGGAAACTGGCGTTGCAGTCGCGGTATTCGCCCGTGCGCGCGTCCTTGATGGCGAAGAGCAGCGGGAGGTTGTTGAGGACATTTCGGAGGAGGGCGTTGGCGCGGCCCTGGCGGAGGCGGAGGCAGATCATGAGGGCGGCGAAGGCGACGGCGAAGGCGAACATGCCGATGCCCTGGATGAGATGGAGGACGGAATACTGGGTGGAGAGGAGTTTGCAGCGTTCTTCGAGGTTCAGGGTGGCTTTGTCGAAGGCCTGTTCGATGGGGCGGTAGATGTTGTTCTTGTCCTCTTCGTATTCATCTCCGAAGAGGATGCCGCGGGCGAGTTCGACGCGTGCGTCGTAGGCCATTCGGAGCTCGGGTTCGGGGAGCGAGAAGCCCTTGACTTCGGGGGGGCATTCGGGCGAATCGAGGTCCTGGCTGGTGGCGAGGAGGCGCATGGCATGGTATTCCTTGCTCATGAGCGCGAGGGAGGAGTGCATGGCGGCGTCGAACTTTCGCTTGATGTCGGCGCTGTCGGGGAGGTGGCTGATCTTCTGTAGACTGAGTTCGCGGTGCTGGTCGGTCTTTGCCTCCTGGAAGTAGGCGTCGCGGTGGATTGTCTTTTTGGTGACGGCGTATTTGCGGACGGCGTTGGTGAGGATGTCGGAGCCGCTGCGGAGGAGTTGCCCTGCCTCGTTGTATTCGGCGAGGGTATGGTAGGCGTCCTGGAAGTCGTGGAGATTCTCGTCGAGCCGCAGGCGGATATAGAAAATCCCGGCGAAGAGGAGGATGCAGGATGCGGCGAGGAGGAAGATGAGGATGCGTTGCCGCGAAAATGCTTGCGAGGTGCTTCTCATGGTGTCGGGCGGTTACTTTTCAAGGGGCCAGGTGGTGGTGGCACCAGGGAGGAGGGAGTTGCCGCTGGCGGCGCGGAGGAATTCGGGTTTCACGCCGCTGTTCTTGCCTGCGAAGCGGCAGTCGTGGAACTCGACGGTGGCATGGGGGAGGGTCTTGAAGCGGGCGGAATCGAAGGCGCATCGCGCGAAGGCGGCGCGGACGTTGCGGAGGGTGGCGGCGCGGATGGGGCCGCAGTTGCGGATGGCCAGGGGGAAGACGGGGCCCTGGTCCTGGTGGTTGACGACGACGGTGAAGTGTCCGCTGCCCGCGAGGGCGATGTTCTCGATGAGCACCTGGGCGGGGACGAGGAGGCGGTGGGCGTAGTCGAAGTCCTGGGCGGCGGCGGTGGTGTGGGTGAAGAGGACGGCGGGCCTGTCAGTGTGGACGGTGCAGTTGCGGATGGTGATGTGGCCGCCGAGGTCGCCGATGTCGCCGCGTCCCGTGAAGATGCCTGTGGCGTCGTGGATCTGGCAGTTCTCGATGCGGATGTGTCCCGTGCCAGCGAAGATGAATGCGGTGCGCGGGGCGAAGTGCCATTTGGCGAGGTCGGCCTTGGGGGTGCAGTAGCCTGGGAGGGTGGTGGAGAGGGCATGGATGACGGCGTTTTCGATGGTGTAGTGGTCGCCGTAGTGGTCGTCGATGCAGCCCCATTTGCCGCCGTGGATGGAGATGAAGCGTCCATGCCGCCCTGCCATGGAATCGCGGCAGTTTTCGGAGGTGCAGTCGGTGTAGGCGACGAAGCGGCAGTTGGTGTGTGAGATGTTGTAGCCGAGGCCGTGGTAGGTGGCGCCCGACCAGTGGCAGTCGTGGAAGGAGAGGTTGGCGCAGTGGTCGACGCCCATGAGTGAACTGGGCATGTAGTCCTTCTGGAGGACGCGGATGGAGAGGCGTCGGAAGGCGAGGTTGCCGCGGTTGACGAGGAGGGTCTGGTCGTGGACTGGATGGGGCTTGCCGCCGAGGTCGCTGGCGCAGGTGACTTCGATTGCGAGGCCGTCGAAGTCGAGCGGCGGCTGAGGCGGGGTGTATTCGACGGCGGTTTCGGGATGGAGCCAGAGGCAGATGGCGTCCCTGGCGCCGTTGGGGTAGGTGAAGCGGTGGTGGGTGCGCGCGGCCTTGGGGTTCGGTTCGACGGGGCCGATGGGGATGTCGCCGTGGAAGCGGTGTCGAAAGGCGGTGCCAGGGCCAGAGGGGAAGGTGGCCTTGAAGACGCGCCCGTCTTTCATGCAGTATTCGCCGCGGCGGTAGGTGCGCGCGGCGTCCCATGGCCTGGCGTCGGCGGGCGGGGTGTAGGAGAACTGGAGTTCGGGGACGAGATGGCCTTCGTGGGTGGAGACGACGCAAAAGTCGTTCGGGGTGTAGTACTGGTCGTTCCTCTGGTTGCGGCGGCTGGAGAAGAAGTCGGTGCCGGAGAAGCGCAGGGTGCCGCCGCGTTCCAGGTCGATGAGGTCGCCGCGGAGGGTGGGGATGCCTTTGACCTTCGGCAGGCGGGAGAGGCCTGCGCGGAGGGCGCCGAAGGCCTTTGGATCCAGCGCGACGGGCGGGGTGTCAGGCACGATCTGGAGGCGGACGGGGCGCTTGAGGGCATGGGCTGGGGTGAACGTGACCTGCGAGAAGGAGGCGCGCCTGGGGTCGAGTTCCGCTTCCTTGACCAGCACGCCCTTGCAGTCGATGCCGCATCGCAGGGTGACGACCTCGGTGAAACGGTAGCGCCCTGGCGGGATGAGCATTTTGCGGCGGGAGGCGGTGGCGGCGGCGTCGGCGGCGCGCTGGAGCGCGCGGGTGTCGTCGTGCTTGCCGTCGCCGACGGCGCCGAACCACTTGGCCGAGGGGGTGCATCCTGGCAATGCGCCGCGCACGGCGCCTGTCCCGCGAAAGATGTGCGCGTTTTCGTCGGCGAGCAGGGGGCCGTTGACCACGAGCGCGGATCCAGGGGCGAGATCGAGCCAGCCGCCCGAGGCGAAGCGCAGGGAGACGCCGTCGGGGACGACGACGCGTCCCGCCACGGCCAGCGGCGCGGAGATTTCGAGCACGCCGTCGGGGGGCGTCTCCTGGAGGCGTTCCAGGAGGGTCGCGGCGCCGGAGGCGAGGATTCCGAGCAGCAGGCAAAGGCAGGTGGTTTTCAGGGAAGTGCGGGGCATGTGTCGGGCTGGGGGGGATTTCTGGTGAAAGTCATAACATAATGCCTTTCATCGGAAAAGGCGGGCGTTCACGGTTTGCGTTTTCGGGCGCGGAACTCGGAGGGCGAGCATCCCTCGCAGGCGTGGAAGAAGCGGGTGAAGGCCTGGAGGCTGGGGAATCCAGTGGTGTATGCGATGTCGGTGACGGTGTCCTCGGTGCTTTCGAGGAGTTCCCTGGCGTTCTCCAGCCGCGTCTGGCGCTGCCAATGGCCGATGGTCATCCCGAACTTCGCCTTGAAGCGGCGGGTGAGCTGCCGCGGGCTCAGGCTGTAGGCCTGGCTCAGGGTGGCGAGCGTCAACGGACGCCTGTTCAGGCTGATGAAGACGGAGTTGCGCACGGAGTTCTCCAGTTCGTTGTCGGGGATCTCGGGATCCTGCGCGACGTGCGCGAACGACGTCGCCAGGAACTCCATCACGAAACACTTCACCGCCGAGCGCAGCAGTTCATTGCGGAAGCGCGACGGCGGCGGGGGTGCGACCAGCCGCTCGACCGCCTCGCGCTGCAGCGGCGTCAGGGGGACTTCGTAGCCGAGTTCGCCCAGCCTCGCATTGATGCGGCGGCACAGGCGCCGCGCCTGCGCGTCCCGCCCCTGCAGGCGGAACGAGAAACTCAGGATCTGCGACATCGCGTCGACGACCTGCGTGCGGCTGTGCAGCAGGCTCGGCGGCAGCGCCAGCAGCACCGCCTCCCTCTCCTCGCTGAGCGGGTGCGGGTTGCGCCCGACGCTGGTGTCGAGGGGCGCTCCGCCCAGATGCACCGTCAGTTCGTAGGTCGGATGCTGGTGTTCAGGCGTGTGGAAATGCTTCGGCCCCTCCACATACATGCAGTAGTGCATGGTCAGCGCCAGCCCGCCGATTTCGATCGGCGGCATTTCGCGGATCGCCTCCGCCAGGATGCCGTTGAGTTCGCCTCGGTTAATGTCCCGCAATCCCATTCGTCGTCTCCTCGATTGGCCAGATGTCTTTTTCCGTTAATATAATGTCTGTTTTTGACAATGGCGGAGCCCTTGAAACTGCCGACGCCGTTCCTATATTTACCCCGAAGGCCGAAAACACGCCGCATTCCTTTTTGAATCCTACCTGAATCCACCGACAACCCCCTGGGAGGCATCATGAAACACCGAGTCTTCACCCTGATTGAACTGCTTGTGGTCATCGCCATCATCGCCATCCTGGCGAGCATGCTGCTGCCTGCGCTGTCGAAGGCGCGGGACAAGGCGAAGGCGATCAGCTGCATGGGCAACCTCAAGACGATCGGCCTGGACATGGCCATGTACGAGCAGGACAACGGCCAGTATCCCTACGGGCAGATCGGCTTCAGCGGGCTGGGCGACAACCAGAACATCTCGTGGCAGCTGCTGCTCTACGGCATCTTCAACCAGAGCGCCGCGCTGCGCTGGGGGGCGACCCCGTGGGGGCGCTACAAGCACCTCAAGTGCCCCGCCGACAGCATCAAGGCAAGCGCCCCGAACAACCCCAAGAACTCGTACGGCTTCAACATGAACTCGCTGGGCTGGGCGCGCAACTGCGCGGACTACAGCCTGTCGAACGTCAACTGGGAGCCCAGCATCGGCTCCGCCTACGGCCAGTTGGCGGGCAACTGGCTCAACAACAAATACAACGGCACCGTGCAGAAGGGCCCGTCGATGATCACCACCATCTTCGACCTGGGCACGACGGGGCGCGCGGACAACGCGGGCGTCGGGCGGATGCAGTGGATGCCGACGGAGCACAACTACGGCGTCGGCGACCCTGACGCCAGCCACCGCAGCGGCAGCAACTGGCTCTTCTGGGACGCGCACGTCGAGTTCATGCGCCCGTGGTCGTATCCTGGCGTCACCTTCACCTGCCAGTATCTCTACAACAACATCCGCTGGTAACCCGTCTGCAAGGAGACCGACGACCATGCACCGAAGCGCCTGCCGCATTCTTCTGCTCGCCCTCCTGTCCGCGGCCTTGCCGTCCATGGCCATTGACCTGGCGCGGGACGGGCGCGCGCTGGTTCGGATCGCCGTTCCCGCGGCCCCCGTGCGCCTGGAGAAAATGGCGCTGTCCGACCTGCAGGAGTTCCTGGGGAAGATGACGGGGGCGCGCTTCGAGGCGGTCGCGGAGACGGAACTCCCTGCAGGCGAGCCCGCCATCTATCTGGGGTGGACGCGGTTCGCGCAGGCCCAGGGGATCGACGCGGCGAAGCTCGGCAAGGAGGAATGGGTCGTCCGCACCGTGGGGGATTCGCTGGTGATCACGGGCGGGCGGCCCGCGGGCACCTTCTACGCGGTGTGGAAGTTCCTGAACGGGCTGGGGTGCTATGCGATGGCGATGGACTGCTATTCGGCGCCGCCGCGTCGTTCGCTCTCGGTCCCGGGGCTGTCGGTGCAGGGGCGTCCGCCCTTTGCGGGGCGCCTCATCTACAACGACTTCCCAGGCGCGGCGATGGCGGGCGGGATGCCTGCCGACCTGCAGGAGCAGTATCGCCTGTTCGCGCTGCGCAGCGGCACCAACGGCGAGCAGACGCACCGCCAGAAGCAATACTATTACGGCGACCTCTTCAACATCTCGACGGTCCCCTTCCATCACACGCTCACCCTCTACGTGCCGCCGAAGAAGTACTTCGCGACGCATCCCGAGTATTTTGCGATGAACGCGCAGGGGCAGCGCTTCGCCCCGCAGGGCTTCGCCAAGGGGAGCCTCTGCATGTCCAACCGCGAGGTCTGGAAAGTCACCCTGGAGAGCCTGCGTTCGTTCATCCGCAGGGACCGCGCGGAGCGGGCGAAGGAGGACTGGCCCGTGCTCTATGACATCTCCCTCCTGGACAACTCCCCGTATATCTGCAAATGCCCCGCGTGCACGGCGATCTCGAAGGAGGAGGGATCGGAGTGCGGGCTGCTGCTGCGCTACATCAACTACGTCGCGACGGAAATCGCGAAGGAGTATCCTGAGATCATCATCCGCACCTTCGCCTACTCGGCGGCCCGCAAGCCGCCGAAGAAGACGCGCCCCGCCGCCAACGTGCTGCTGCAGGTGTGCGACGAGTTCCCGCAGGCGGACGCCTTCCGTCCGCTCACGCACCCCCTGAATGCGCACAACCTGGCCAGTCTGAAGGAGTGGGCGGCGACGGGGGCGCGGATCCAGTTCTACGACTACTGGAACATCAGCGGGGTCTACTTCGACCCGCCCCGCTGGGAAACCGTGCTGGACGCGCTCCAGCCCGACCTGCGCCTGTTCAAGGAACTCGGGGCCGTCGGCCTCTTCGTGGAGTTCGAGCGCGACCATGTGAGCCCGCAGCCCTTCTATGACCTGGCCTACTTTGTGGCCAGCCAGTTGATGATGGATCTCGACGTGGACGTGGAGGCGCTGGTCGACGCCTTCCTGCCCGCCTACTACGGCGCGGCCGCCCCCGTGATGAAGATGCTGCTTGCCGAGATGCGCGAGGGCGTCCGAAAGCAGCCGACGAAGATGGCGATCCACATCGGCGGCGCGTGGCGCTATTTCACGCCCGAGAACGCGCTGCGCTACTACCATCTGCTGAAGGCGGCGGCGGCGTCGCTTCCAGCTGGTGGCGTCCATCGGCAGCGGGTGGAGAGCGAGCTGCTGACGCTGTGCTGGGCCGTCCTGGCGCGGCAGGTGACCTTCGGGCCGGTCTTCCGCGCGGGCGGCGTCTCCATGGACCAGCTGGTGGCCGAATGCGAGGCGTACGCGCGGCAGCACATCATGCGCATCAAGCCCGCCAACGCCAAGTTCTTCCTGGATCGGTTCCACCAGAAGTTCGACAAGATCAAGGCGGTCCTCCCGCGCCCCGCGAAGTTCAAGGGGGTGGCGGACGAGAGTTTTCGGCTGCTGGCGTTTCCGCAGGCCTCGCCGATTCCGAACATCCACTCGGAAGTGGTCGACGACGCGGATTCCATCACGGGGAAGGCCATCGTCTCGCATGGCCCCTCCAAGACCGCCAATGACCACGGCGTCGGCAAGATGATCCAGGCGACGCCGACGATCCGCGTGCCGAACCTGAAGTTCGTCCTCGGCAACATCGGCCCGAAGCATGACATCAAGCCTGGCACGCAGTGGGAGATCTCCACCGTGCTGCGCAAGGTCCACCAGGACGAGAAATACCACTGGTACAAACTGCGCGGGGCCGTCGACCTGCAGGAGAAGTCGTACTTCTGGGGGCACGCCTGGGCGATCCAGTTCAAGACCAACTCGGTCTATGTGCTGACGGACGGCGTGGCCGACAACAATGTCTGGGAGGCCTGGTTCAGCGCCAAGTTCACGGGGCCCGCGTATGTCCCGGGTTCCACCAGGCCCGACGCCATCTACGTCGACATGGTCGCGCTGGTGCGCCCTGGCGCGGCGGGCGTCGCCCCCGACGACGACGCGCTTTCGCAGGCGGAGCCGACGGTGGTGAAGCCGCCTGAATTCGCGTCCGTCCCCGACGGCGCCATTCGGGTCTTCGACGTGCGCGCGGCCCGTCCCATTCCGAAACTGTGCACGGAGGTCGTGGCGGACAGGGATTCCGCGACAGGCAAGGCGCTCCGCACCTACGGGCCCGCGGGGGCGAAGCACGGCTTCAATGTCCGCGTGCCAGGGCAGCAGCCCAGCACGAAGTTCTGCATCGGCGGCGCGAACGGCGATTCGATGCTGATCCTCCAGGGGCTTGAAGACAACTTCGAGAACTACCACTGGTTCCGCATGAAGAAGCCAGTCCAGATCACGGCGAAGTCCTACTTCTGGGGCTTCAACTGGGCGCTCCAGTTCCATCCGCGCGGCCTCTACGACCCCAAGGGCACCGCGGAGGACAACACCTGGGAGGTCTGGTTCAGCGTCAAGTTCACGGGGCCCGCCTACGTCCCGGGTTCCACCCAGAAGGACGCCGTCTGGATCGACCGCCTGGTCTTCGTCAAGCCTGGGTTGATGAAGTAGATTAATACCATCGGCAAGCCTCAAGGGACCCAAGGGACCCAAGGGACCCAAGGGGCCAAGGGACCCCAAGTGACCCAAGTGACCCAAGGGACCCCAAGTGACCCAAGTGACCCAAGGGACCCCAAGTGACCCAAGTGACCCAAGGGACCCAAGGGACTCTTGGGACCAATGAGGTGCCTTCAAGCCATTCCGCCGTCCCAGTAGTTCCTGCCGCCCCAGCCATTCCCATGCCAGATTTTCCGTCCCCATTCAAGAACCAGGAAGCGCCTGAAGGCGAACTCTGGATCTCCGAAGTCCGCTACCAGGATCCGCGCTCGCAGCTCTATGTCGGCAGTCCGAACATCCTGCGGCTGCCCGACGGCGCGCTGCTGGCCTCCCACGACTACTTCGGCCCGCAGATCTGCGACCAGAACAAGAACATCCGCGGCCTGGTGGCCATCTGCCGTTCCGAGGACAACGGGCGCACCTGGCAGCAGGTCAACCAGCTCCTGAACGCATGCTGGGGGGCGCTCTTCCAGCACGAGGGGAAGATCTACCATCTGGGCAACGTCGGCGAATACGGCCCCGTCGCCATCCGCCGCAGCGACGACGGCGGCTTCACCTGGACCTATCCGTATGACGAGCGGAGTGGGCTCCTCTTCCCCGCAGGCCCCGCGCGCCAGATGCCGAACTGGCAGTGCATCGGCCCCGTCTCGCACCACAAGGGGCGCTTCTTCGAGGACATCGACGACCTCGTGCTCACCGCCCCTGGGCAGTGGTGGATCCCCAGGTGCTTCCAGGCCTGCGTCATCAGCGCGCCAGACGACTGCGACCTGCTCCAGGCGAAGAACTGGTCGATGAGCAACCACCTGCCCTTCGAGAGCAGCCGTGTCCCCGACCAGTCGCTGGTCAACCCCGACTATTCCGGCTGGCTTGAAAGCAGCGTCTTCGAGGCACCCGACGGCTCCCTCGCCTCCATGCGCCGCCTGCATCTGGCCCGCCCCAACAAGGCGGCGCTCTGCCAGATCTCGGACGACGGCTCGCGCATCGACTTCGACTACGGGACGGGCTTTGTGGACATGCCCTGCGCGCCCTCCAAGTTCAAGATCGCCTTCGACCCCGTGAGCCGAATGTATGTCTCGATCACCAACCAGGTGCTGGGCGACTGGCGCACCACCCGCAACCGCCTGATCCTCGCCTCCTCCCCCGACCTGCGCCACTGGAAGTGCAACCGACTGCTGATGTGGGACAAGTCGGGGCTGGACTGGAAGACCTCCCTCGAAAGCGTCGGCTTCCAATACACCGACTGGCAGTTCGACGGGGACGACATCATCTATCTGACCCGCACCGCCTACGACGGGGCGCACACCTTCCATGATTCCAACCGCATCACCTACAATGTCGTCAAGGACTTCCGCTCCTGGCTGACGCGGGAGATGCCGACCGCAGCCGTGCCCGAATAGCCGCCACCCAAGAGGGGAGACGCCACCATGCTCAATGTCAAGGACTTCGGGGCCATCGGGGATGGCCGCGCCAACGAAACCGCCGCCATCCAGCGCGCCATCGACGCGGGCGGGATGGTCGCATTCCCGCCAGGCGTCTATCTCAGCGGCTCGCTCTTTCTGAAGAGCGGCGGCGGCCTCTATCTGGAGCAGGGCGCCGTCCTCCTCGCCTCCCCCAGTCCCGCCGACTATCTGCCGCCGCCCGACTGCCCCGCCAACTGGGCCTCGCAGGCGGAGTCCTCCGCTGGGCTGCATTTCATCAATGCCGTCGGGCAGCATGACATCACCCTGGCCGGCGACGGCTGCATCAACGGCAACAGCCCCGCCTTCCTGAACGAGATGGATCCCGAGGTCCCCATCTGGTTCAAGCGCATCTGGCGTCCTGGCCAGATGATCTTCCTGTGCGACTGCGAGAACGTCTCCATCCGCGGCCTCCGCCTCCAGGACGCCCCCTATTGGCACTGCCATCTCTTCGGATGCCGCAAGATCCGCATCCACGGGCTGGAGATCCGCGGCGACCGCCGCGTCCCCAACAACGACGGCATCGACCTGGACTGCTGCGAGGACGCCGTCGTCACGGGCTGCCTCATCGAGACTGGCGACGACAGCCTCGCCATCCGCTGCGACAGCAGGACGCTCGGCCGTCCGCAGCCCTGCAGGAATATCGTCGTCAGCCAATGCGTGCTCGCCTCTGGCTACGCCAACGCGATCCGCGTCGGCGTCGGAGCGGGGACAGTGCGGGACTGCCTCTTCTCGCAGTGCGTCGTTCGGGACAGCCGCACTGGATTCTGCATCGTCTCCAAGTACAGCGACAACGAGACCCCTGGCGGCACGCTGCGCAATCTGCAGTTTCGGCAGTTCCACTGCCAGTGCGAGCGGCTGTTCAACATCAAGCTCGACAACGTCCCCGACCTGCGGTTCCCGTCCTCGGCGACCATTGAAAACCTTGCCTTCTCGGAGATTACTGGCGAGGTCACCCTGACCTCGCAGATCATCGGCAATGGCCGCGGGACCATCCGCGCCCTGGAGCTCTCGGAGCTGGACCTCGACTTCCAGGGCGACGGCCCCGCCCCCAATGTCAACGCCCAGGGCGGCTGGGGCCGCGCCTCCACCGACGTCGGCTTCGAGGTCTCCCGCGCCTCCGACATCCGCTTCGACGGCTGCCGCATCCGCTTCAAGGATGTCCCTGGCTGGACCGCCGCCATCCGCGCCGACCGCCCCGACGCCGTAGCCGTCGACCGCTGCCGCTCCAACCGCCCGCTGCGGTAATCGGGAGGCCGCGCTCCTGCGCGTGCTTGGATTATGATGCTGCGGGAGTTGCTATGTAAACCGTAACTCCCAAAAATTGGCGAATAACTACGCGACAGTGGTCGGGATTTCCAGCCCCATGCTTTCAATGGCCAGTCTTGCCGCCTTTGGAACGGGCTCCAGCTCCCACTTGCCGTTTGCGTTTGTCGCGCGGACATCCCACAGCATGTTCTGGAGGGCTTTCACGACCGCATTTTCTCCTATGCCAGGGGAAGTATTGACCAATTATGGCTTGAAGCGGAAGATGCGACCATTGCCGCAAACTCCAATTTGCTCATCATTGACCAGGCATGCAAACTTCTCTCTCGCCAAATGGAGGATATCTCCACGGAATTCTGCCAGGTAGGGGGGCACGGAACGCCTGAGCAAGGCCAGGCTTGAACAACGCGATGCGCAAGTCATTGCCGATAACGCTCCCAAATGCCCGATTTGCGGGAAAACCATGTGCAAAGTCATGGCGCGAAAAGGTCGGAATGCAGGGCGGCCATTCTGGAGTTGCGTGGATTATCCAAATTGCAATGGCAACCAACCCATCTGACCCCAGACCCATCTTCCGAGGACCCCAGACCCCAGACCCCAGACCCATCGGAGACCCCAGACCCCAGACCCATCTTCCGAGGACCCCAGACCCCAGACCCATCTTACGGGACCCCAGACCCCAGACCCCAGACCCATCTTCCGAGGACCCCAGACCCCAGACCCCAGACCCAAGACCCATCTTACGGGACCCAAGACCCCAGACCC
>JAEEGL014465124.1_pt1 | contig 14497 bp, 7 predicted proteins | sample 9134231 | NCBI WGS metagenome assembly JAEEGL01 (sample SAMN16246548, study PRJNA631951) | gut metagenome | biome: gut microbiome; feature: rumen; material: fiber-attached | host: Bos | place: Iran: Karaj | collected 2018-10
GGTCCAGATAAACGGGCTTCCGCTTCCCAGATTTTTCGGATTTTCCGGCAAGCCATGCCTGCGACCGCCGCATGGTGCGCGGCCAGTCCGGGCGGTTCAGCCCGGAACGGCTTTTGACCTTCACGAAAATATAATAGTCCCGGTTTTTCTTGTAGAGGTCGAGGATTTCGTTGACCAGACTGGGAAGCGTGCGCCCCTGCTCGTCGCCATGGATGACCAGTTCGGGAGGGATAGTGTCCTTCCTGACCTTCTCCTTCGCGTATTTGTCGAGAGCGCGGACGATCCAAATCGGCAGCTCCTCAACGAAATCGGCCAAATCTCCCCCTTTTTTTTTCGCTCTGGATTTCCCCGATTCCTCTTCCCGCAGAGGATTCCCCTCGCCGTCAAGGCCCTCCCAGTGGACAAGATCTCCAATATCAACACCGAACGCATTTCCGTTGGCAAAATCTTCCGGCGGTTCATCATTGTCCTCGTCCTCGCCCTCTTGCGAGGATGACGACACATCCGTTGTTTCCGCGGATTGCACATCCGAGGGAGATGCCTTAGATGGCTTCGATACGCAGAACGCCTTGGGGAGAAGGAAGATGTCGGTCTTCTTTTCAAAGTCGTAGAAATAGCCGACGGCATTGACGCCCTTTCGCCCCGACAGAAAAACCCGGCCGGGATTCTTCTCCCCTATGCAGTCGTCGATCCATTTCGAAGAATAGGTGTATCCTTCGAAAAAGACTTTGATGTTGGGACTCATCACATCACCCCAATCGTGTCTTTGAGAACCAGTGTCCTTTTATGGGTGAAGAATTGGTTTGACACCAAGGCTTCTGAAGAACTTTTCAAGGTTGGCTTCGCCTTTGGTTTGATCCTTGCCGTCAACTTTGACTTTGGTTTCGTCCGCGAAGTCGGCAAAGACGATTTCCGTCTTATCGTCGGAGTCGCCCTTACAAATCTCGCGGATGGTCGAATCGTCCTTGAAGGCGTCGCCGATGAGATAGAACATGATCTTGTTGACGAAGGTCTTCTGGTCTATGATTCCGCCTTCGTCCGCTTTCACGAACCGTTCCCCGAGCTGCTTGTCGGGCGACTTAAGTTTTTCGAGGATTTTCTGGTTGATATTGTCAAGAAAGACCTTCCAACTGTATTGTTTGTTGCCGATCTTGATGTTCCAGTTTTCCGGTTTGCCGGAGCAGTCGATTGGTACGTATTCCCAACCCCAGCGCCGCTTGAAGGCGGAATCCATCGGGAAAAGGGACTGGTCGCTCGTGTTCATCGTCGCGAAGATGAAGAAGTTCGGGGGAAGTACAAGCACCCCTTCCTCCTCATTCCATTCATTTTCAGTTATAAGAGGCACAGGCTTTCCACCCACCTCATAAGAAGCGTCCTTGATTTTGGAGTCCTGAAGGCCAAGAAGGTAGCGCAACAGATCTTGGTCCATTGTGACGGGATATTCGGAATACCCGGAATCATTGCGGTCGAGGAGCTGGAAGATCTGGCCGAAGATCTGCGCGCAGTTTCCGCGGTTGATCTCCTCGATGACGAGGACAACCGGCTTCGGCTCATCCGACATCCAGTACTCCCACGCCGCCACATAAGCCTTCGTGAAGACCTGCGGGACGAACTCGTAGGTAATCTCCTTTGCATTGTCCTTTGCCGGAGCAGGCTTATAGCATCCCACAAACGTCGCGTAGTCGTAGTCGGGATGGAAGGTGGTGCGGAAGCATCGTCCCCCATTGTTCTCCAGACACTTTGCGAGTTCGTTGACCTTGAATGACTTCCCCGTTCCCGGCGCGCCAAACCAGATCTTCTGTCGCTCACGGAGAAAGGCGTGGAGGTCCACTGACTGAAATTCATGGACCTTCTCACACTTAGAGAGTGCCTTACCGAGAACTTCTGAAAGCTTGCTAATTTTGTCTTGCTCTTTTTGGGGGTCGGGAGATTTCGTGTCGCCTTCGGCAGAACCTGATCCGTCATCAACCAAGTTCTCGAGATCTTTCAGAAATTTGATGTAGTTGTTCAGAGCTGCTCTTGTCCATCCGCCGTCAGGGTGGTCGACTCCCTTGCGCAGATCTTCGAAAATTGTGTCAAACTGCGTACAACTAGGATAATCGGCTTTCCGTTGTTCCTTTTCGTTTATATCGCAAGAGATCAAAGAAAGCACATCATTATAGTGGTCCAGAAAAGCTTTTGAACTCTGCATTGTGAACACGGTTCCAATCGGATCCGGATTCTTTCCTGTTAGGAGAACCATCAAACCATACCAAGGATCAGTGTCCTGCCGAGATCTCTCTGGCCCGTCAAGAGCTTCTACTCGCGTGACATAACGGTCCGGGGTTTCCGGTGTTTTGACACGTTTTTGAAGCCATTCTCCAAACTTGTTTTTTAGATCGCTGAACACCTCTGTTCTGCTGTGGGGACCAGAGGCTGTCGTTTCGACTAGGAGATGTCGGACATAATCACTGACACCACTTTTGTTCTCCTCTTGATTGTTGAATTTCCGAATGTCGTCAGAGGTTGTTTTGGGGATTCCTTTAAGCTTCTTTGTAAAAGCAAGAACCCAATCGCGCACCGATTGTTTCCATGGCTCAGTATTGGAAAAGTCCAGGTTGTCAAAATCGTGACGAAAAACGAATCCTTCGTGTTTTCGGTCGCTTTTGGGTCTTTCTTCATCTAATGCCGTTTGACAATCTTTCTCCCATTCAGATTGGGCAAGCTGATGTAAAAGCCATCGACCTACCACAGTATCGATGCTTGGTGGGTATTCAGAGTAGAGAATAAAACTCAAACTGTGACCTGACTCGAGAACATCACAACGAAAGTTAACACTTAGCCCAGAGATCTTTCTGCCGAAATTAATGACTTTAGTGTCGCGATCGCGACTTCCCGTTCCCCCCAATACCTGCTTCAATTCTTTCGTCTCCAAGACCGACTTGACTGCGGCACAAGCATCATCAACAGCACTTTTGGGGACTCGCGTTTTTACGCGCGTTTTTACTCTTGGCATGTCTATTCTCTCCTTGTGTTGGGGTGGTTCCGCCCGAGTTAGGTACGTGGCAACTGCGAGTAGGGTAGCACACCGGTGGCGGGAGGTCAAGGATAGTTTGCGGGCGGCGAAGCGGGCGTGGCGGGGGCAGACCCCGCCACGCCCGCAGCAGCGCCGCTAGTGGAGGACGACGAGACGACGAGCTGACGGGACGACGAGAAATCGCGCCTCCTTTTCCCGGAGGATCGGGGAGGCGTCTCCCGTCGTCTTGTCGTCCTGTCTTCTTGTCGTCCTGAAACGGCTGTCAACGGGGGAAGCTTCCACCGGTCACGGCCAGTCGACGACATCAACGACCCGCGCACGGAAGGCCGAAGACGGAGGGTGCGTCCGGAATCGGCCGTTATTTGCTGGAAACAAGTCCAGAAACGCGCTCGATGGCATGTTTCGCGCAGTGGCGGATCGCATCTTCGGATCCCCAGATGGCGACGGTGTTCTTCGTACGCGTAATCGCGGTGTAGAGGATCTCGCGAGTCAGGAGCCTGAAGGAGTCCGCCTCCACCTCGCCCTCTGTCTCGCCTTTGTCACCTGCCTTGGCTTTCCTTTTGCCTGAATTCGGCGGAAGGACAATCGCCACGTCCTCAAACTCAGACCCCTGCGACTTATGCACGGTCGACGCAAACGCGAGTTCCGTATCCGGCAGCAGCTCCAGCCTGACTTTTTTGCCTCCAGGAAGACACAGCGTCTTCGGGTCGTCCGGCATGACCACGCCGACGTCGCCGTTGTCGACTTCCAGCGTCCGGTCATTCCTCGTGATCATCAACGGAACCGGACATTTCTTTTTGCGTTGCTTTTCCAGTTCCTTCTTGATCCAGCTGGCGATTTGCTCCGATCCAAAGGGGCCGTGGCGCAAGGCGCAAAGCACTCGGAAATCATTCAAGTGCGCGAGTGCGAACTCGACTGGGTCCTCCGGCTCGCCCTTCCCGCCTTCCGGCTTGCCATCGGGGCCTCCGGCGAAAGCCGCGAAGCCTGCCAGAACCTTGTCCGCGAAGCCTGGCCACTTCGCAGGATCAAAGGCCGCGTCCCTGGACAGGCCGGCAAGGTCGGCGTAGGAGATGAAACCCGACTTTCCATTCAGGATAGCCATCGCCTCGTCGGCCTTCTCATCGGTACCAGCGTTGACGGCGGAAGCGAGTTTGGCGATGTCGCCATCTTGCGGGAAGCGACGGCTTTCCCTTAGGCGCGAGACCGCAACGTCCGGAAAGCGGCAAAGGTCATGGAAGACGCAACCCCGCTCGACGGAGGCAAGTTGGTTGGCATCGCCGGCGAGGGTGAGACGGCAGGAGTCCGGAATGGCGTCAACCAGCTTCGCCATGAGCGGTAGGTCGATCATGCTCGCCTCGTCGACGACGAGCCAGTCGAAGGCGAGCGGATTGTCGCGGTTGTGCTTGAAGGTCACTAAATCGTAGTTCGATTCCAGCAACTTGTGGATGGTCGTGGCCTGCGGAATGGCGAAGCCCATGTCCGTTGGCATGGACTCCATCATGCGGGCCTTGGCCTTGCCGGTGGGCGCGGCAAGTCCCAGCCGGAAGTCCGGCCGGCGGTCGTGGATGAACTTGACGGCGCGGGATATCGTAAACGTCTTGCCCGTGCCGGGGCCGCCGGTGAGAATGGAGAAACGCGAGTTGCACATCGCGATCACGGCATCCCTTTGCTCGGAACGGAGATTGGCGTAGAAAGGGTCGTTTGGAAGTTCCGTGACGGAATTGTCCATTTTCGTCTGAATGCTGCGCAATATCCAATCCCGGACACGCCGCTCATAGACCCAGTTGCGACGCGTGTAGAGGAGGCCGTCGGCCACGACGAACGGCGTCCGGACGGTGTCGGGGGGTGTGCCATCCTCCACGAAGGAAGCGACATCGGGAAAGCCCTCGAGCAGCTTGCGCTGCTCATCGTCGATTTCACGGCAGACGTCGCCATCCTCGAGGGCGCCGACAGTCTCGGCGCACAGCTCCGCCACGGCCTTGTTTCCGCCACCAGTCATGCGGGAAATGAAGTCAAAAACTGTGTCTTTCATGTCCTCAGTCCTTCAGTCCAAGCGCGTCGCACAGGCGGTTGAGCAGATTCTCCCCGGGGCGGTCCTCGAAGACGGGCGCCTCGCCTTCCACGGCGATTCCGCGGAGGAAGTAGTAGCGGATGCCGCCGAAGTGCTTTTCCCAGGAATAGGCCGGCCCAAGCGTTTCCTTGAGGAATCGGTGGAGAACGGCCGAGTAGAGCAAGTATTGGAAGAAGTAGCCTTCCTTCGCCATTTCCGCTTTTACGCCTTCCGTCGAGAAATTCGCCACCTTTCCCCCCAGCTTGTTGGACTTCCAGTCCACGACGTAGTAGTAGCCGTCGTGCTCAAAGAGAAGGTCCAGGAAGCCCACGAGAAAGCCCTTGGGAATCTGGCGGTTCCACTTTTCCACGGCTTTTAGGAAGAGATCTTTCGCCGGGTCATCCTTCCATTCTTCATTCAGGATTTTTGCGATGGCTGCCGTTGTCTCCGCCGATTCCGCTGAGGAGAAATCGAATTCCCACTCGCTGAAGCGCCTGTCCATCGGCACGTCGCGCAGTTTGAATGGCGCCCCCGAAGGTGAGACGAGAGGCCAGAGGAGCGTCTTTCGAATCATTTCGGAAACGGTTTTGACGTGGTCTTCGACTTCCTTTTCGTCGCCTCTGGCGAGGCCGTGGAGACGCATTGATTTCGCTGTCTCCTCCGAAATCTGTTCAGGCGCCGCGTCGAACGGCAGCTTCTCAAGGATATCGTGCCAGCAGGTGCCGGTTCTGGCACCGCCACCGATGGAAAAAAAAGGATTTTCGTCGGCTTCGTCGCCGTCCTCCTCGGCACGTACCGGATTGGCGTCCCTATCGAGGCCGGTGTCGGATAAATCGTCGCCATCGCCGGGTCTGTCGATTGCATTCCAGCCGTTAAGTCCGGTTTTCCCATCCTCGTCTTCCTCCAATGACGGTGAAAGCGAGGAATAGCTCCCCTTCTGGCGGTGCTGGGAGTAATCGCGGGGAACTTTGGCTTCGCAGAGGGCTTCTGGCGCAATGGGCGCATCCGGCTGGTAGTTCGGAAGCGGGGTGTCAGGCTGCTTGTAGGATGTCCAGAGGATGGGCGAATCGGAAGGGGGGTCCTCGCCTGCGCCGCGTTTGCGCGCGTTGGCGAAGAGACGCCCCAGCGGTGAATCGGAAGCTGGTTCCCTGGCCACAACGACCGTCCGCTTCGTTGCGCGCGTGAAGGCAACGTAGAGGAGACGCATCTTCTCGGCGTCGTTTTCCTTTGTGGCGCCTTTCTTGGCTTCTTCGCCGAAACCTACGCGGAGGTCATTGCCAACATGATGGAAATATGGTTGTTCCACCGACTTGCCTTTTGACACCGAAACGATTGTCACTGGGAATTCTAGACCTTTGGAAGCATGCGTCGTCATGATCCTCACGGCGTCGAACTCCGTCTCCAGCTCCCGGGCGTATTCTTCGGAGTCTTTCTCCTCACTATCGTTTTCCGAGGCGTTGATTCGCTCTGTGATCCAATCCAGCAACACCTCGGGTGACGGCCCACGCTCGCGAATGACGGTCGTGGCGAGATCAACGATTTGGAAGATGTCCGCCAACCTTCTTTCGCCGTCTGGCAATGCGGCAAGCCGCACTCGGAGATTGCATCGGTCTTCATTTTCCAAGGCCGCAAAGGCGGCATTGAAACCACGCTTCAGCCAGACCCGGTTCAAATGACCGAACAAACCGGCCATGTCGGCCATGAGCGGGCTGTCGTCGTTTTCCAGTTCGACCGCGGAATACTGGAAGAACGACGTCGCGAGAGCTGTTCGAATCTGAGGACGCCCCCCCATACCGGCCATGGCCATGAGAACAAGGCGGAATTCGGCCGCGGTCTCGCCAGCAAACACGTTTCCGGATTTCTGAAGCACGACGGGGACGCCGCATTTGCGCAGCTCGTCGCGGTATCTGGCGCCATCGTCATGCGATGCGAGAATGACGATATGCCTGGGGCCGAAAGGCCTGCAGACCTTTTCCTCAACGCCGTTCTGATTTCTTGTTGTCTCTTCAATTGTGGTTCCCAGTTTCCTCTGCTCCGTCAAGGTTTTCAGAACGGCATCCACGACTGCCGCATGGCGGCCGACAGTGTCTTCCGCGAGAATGATGCGGAAAGGCCTGGGATCGTCAATGGGGCGGTGATCCGCCGAGGCGATTGGTAGTCCTGCGACTTCCGACCACCGGACATCGTTTTGGTACGGTATCGAATCATCGCCGAAGGTTCGCCCTACGACGTTTCCATCCGGATCCTTTTCATCGCCGAAGAGGAGGTTCACTGCTTTGACAAGTCTTTCCGTGGAACGGAAATTCTGGTCGAGGCGGTAAGTGCAGTTGCCGGGGATGTCCTTCTCCGCGGCTTCACGGTACGTGTAGATGTCCGCCCCGCGGAAGGAGTAGATGGCCTGCTTGGGGTCGCCTACGAAGAAAATGGGGGGCTGTTCGGCTTCGGGGCATTCCAGAAAGGCCTTGTAGAAGATGTCGTACTGCACCGGATCCGTATCCTGGAACTCATCGACGATGACGGCCTTGAATTCTTTGCGAAGTCTTTCGGCTAGGACCTTGCCAAATGCCGAGTCTTTTAGTGCCGTTCGTACGGAACGCAGCAGATCGTCGAACGTCTGCGTCTCACGAAGCGGACGGTCTTCCTCGTATCTTCTTACGATTTCCGCGGCAACATCGAGACATTCCTCCATCTTCCGTTTCTCTTCCATTGCTTTTGCGGAAGGAGGTCTCTTACCGGATTTGGCCACGGAAACCGATGTCCCCGTGTTCTCCTTGTCGATGTCCCAATCCGTCTTCCCCCCAAGGGCATTAACCGCTTTCTGCAATTCAGCAAGAGAGAAAGAGCGACTATTGACCCGCCACCAGTCGCGGGCACGGCGTTTTAGTTCCGCGTCTTTGTCGTCGCCGAACTCCGTCCTAAATGCGCTGCCGGTCTCAAAGGCGAAACGAACGAGTGCCCGACGGCAGAAACCGTGGATTGTCGAGATTGCGGCCTGATCGAATTCCTGCAACGCAAGATTGACGGCGGCGCTTGCCTTTCCATCCGCGCCTTCGCCAAGATTTCTCCTCGCGCAATCACGCAGTTTCTCCAGTCGTGCAATCTCATACCTGCCCATGTCCCCTGTGTCGTTTGCGAAAAGGCGCCGCAGATTGGCGAACACCCCGCGGATACGATCCCGCAACTCCTTCGTCGCCGCCTCCGTAAATGTCATTACCTGTATCTGGGAGATGTGCAGCCCCCGCTCCATCACGAGACGGGCGCAAATGTTCTGGATGTTGTGCGTCTTTCCCGTACCGGCTGACGCCGCAACGAGATGCGGTCCGTCGAGCGGAAAGCCTGGATCGAAAATCTCCTTGCTGAATACCATGGGTTGCTCGTTCATTTCCCAGATCCTCCCTTGTTACCCCTTTTACCCTTGTACTTGCAATACGTCTCATAATCGAGTGGCTGCGCCAAGCCCTCTGGGAGCGGTTCCGCTCCGCCGGAGGCCTTCGTCAGGTCGAGTGGCATTTTCTCTGTTGCCAAAGCCAGAATCTTTTGCAAACGTCTTTTGGCCTCCTCCGACGGCACCGGATGCAGAGACCGGACGCTGGTTGGCCAGAAAAGCGCGGTGACAGAAGGGGTGCCATCTGCACCTTGGAGAACCTGGCGGACAAGGTGGTGTATCCAGGCCTTTCGGTAATCCGAAAGATATGGATCCCTGTCGAAAAAGACCAGATCGTGCAAAACGGAATTCCCAGATGAGTTCGTCAGAGTCACCAACGGACGGAACGATCCAACGATCCTGACTTCCCTTTCGACTTCCCTTTCTTCACCATCTGCCTGCCTGGTTTTCGTCTTGATCATTATGGGAATCGGTGAAAACGGTTTGGGATCCTCCCCGAGATACTCCGTGTATTTTTGCCAAAGACGATCATTGGGACACCCGAAGCTTTTCTGGTCCGGGGTTTGCTGGGCGAACTCAATGACCAGCTCCTGGAATTTGCGGATGGCCTCGCTTGACGTTGCCGTGCGGATTTTTGCCGCGATTCCCTCGCACTCGGCGGCATCGCCTTTCTCCACGAGTCGTTCCGCCTCCAGCGCCAAACCATTGTCGGAAAGCGTAATGGATTCCGTAAGACAGGCGATGATCGCTTTCGATGGCGCTTCGGAATCAAGTGCGTCTTCCTCGATCAATCTGCCATCTTCGGGCTTTGAAACTGCGAGATTGAGTCGCTTTGCCAGAAATCTGTTCGGCTGCCCACAGAATTCTGCCAGTTCGTCGACATCAATGTCCGTACTGCCCTCCTTGTTGAGTTGGAAAGGCACGACCATCGTAAAATTCGAATCCGCCGTCGTATCACTCCCGCGGGCGGTGGCGAGGGCTTGAGCCGCATTGCGATTGGTCCGGGAGTAACTGGGGGGAAGATCCACTCCATCGAGGAAATACTTCTCGCTATAGGCCTGAAGTGGGTGATGGTATTCGGCCAGGGGAACTTTCGATGCGCGGAACCACTCCAGCAGGTCCGTCAGCGGAACCGCCGGTGGAATCCCGGCGTTCGTGCGGATGTCGCGTCCGACATAGCTCAGGCACAGCTTGCCGCGCGCGCCCATGGCCGCCTTGAGAAGCGACATGCCGTCGCGCTCGCGCGGCGTGACGTCGTACATCGTCGGATGACGGCCGATCAGGTCGAAGGTCGGACGGTACCCGTTGCGCGGGAAGGTGCCGTCGTTGAGCCCGCAGATCCAGACGAAGCGGGCGGGAACGGCGGAGCCGTTCGAGAGCGGGGCGATGCGGACGGCGTCACCGACAGAGAAAAGCTTCCGCATGCCGTCCTTCACCGCCCCTGTCACCGCCTTGCAGAAAACCTCGCCGGGAATGGTCTCCTCTGACGGGCGCCCATCCACTTTGCGCGCCCTGATCGCCGCCTCCGCGACCGCATCGACGGCCTTGCGGAGACCAAGCACTTCTCCGAGTGATGCGTCCTTGGCCTCGTAGAAGTCGTCGATGGCCTCGAGAAGCCCGTCGCGCCACTCCTCCGCAGCATGGGGGGACTGGAGAAGGCGGCGGAGCCGCATCAGACGCTTGACAAAGCGGTCGAGGCCGCCGACGAGCGTTGCGCGCTCCGACTCGACATGGCCAGTGGGGAGCAGTTGCCCGATTTTGCCCGCGTCATAAAGGGCGGTGTCCTCATCCTTTCGAGGGCCGAGGAGGGCATCGAGCGTCAGGCGGTCCAGTCCCCGCCGCCAGGTGAAGTGGAAGCGTTCGCCTTTTTCATCCACTTCCGTCTCCAGGATTCTACTGACATCCGCTTCGTCATATCCCCAGTGGATGTTGTCATTCTTCACCATGTCACGAAGTGCCGAGAGTCCGTCGGTGTCAATGCCGAACTTGTCGCGGATCTCCGGAACGCCGAGAAGGGCGAAGACCTTGGAGACCTCGAAGCGATTGGTGCGGAAATCAAGGAGTTCGCCGAAGGAAAAGGTGATGGGAGTCGAGGAACTCATTCCCGCAGTGGCGATGGGAAGCGTCACGCCATCCGCTCCGGCGGCATCCTTTCCGCTGAAAACGGCTTCCAGCAAGGGGGAGTACTTCTGCCAGTCCGCACAGAGGACGAGGGCGTCGGAGAACTTCGCGTCTTTGTTTTCGGCGAAGAAGCGGTGCAGCGCGTCCCGCGCGGCCTCAAGTTCACGCCGCGGGGAGTGGCACACGTGGATTTCAGCCGCGGAAGAATGAAGCGTCGCGAAATCCCCGCCTTCGACATCCCTCAGCCACTCGCAGTCGCCTTCCGTCAAGTCGAGTTCGTTGGAGAGCATCCCGCGCGACCCTGTCGCAAGGGCCCCCAGCAGCCGGGAGTCGGCCGTTGAAAAGTCAGGGTTCTCAGGCTCCTCATCCGGGTTCTCACCGTTTTCCAGGGCCTTGCGCAAACGCATGGCTTTGTCGCGTAGCATCTGCTTCTTCGTGGGATTATCCAGCCAGAAGCCCCACGACGGGTTGAAGGTCCAGAACGTCACGGGGATCGTTTGGGAAACCCTCTTCAGCATCGCCAGATAGGGCCATGGGGCGTCCATGACGTCGAAGACGTGGATGGCGGCGTAGCGCGGGAATCCGTTCGCAAAGGCCCTCGCGGGGTCGAAGTCCGGCGCGAGGGCCTCCGCGTAGTCGGCCACGTAGGAACCTGCGTTCTTCGTCAGTGTGCGGTAGAGAAGCGCCTGCCACCGTTCGTCGCCGCCGTCCGGAATCCTCCCGCACTCCCAGGCGAGCAGCTTCGCGTGGCGCGAGACGAGGTAGTCGTCGAACATCTGCGCGAGGCGCGTCGAGAGGTCGAAGCGGCGGCGGTCCGCTGCGTCGGTGCCTCCCGCGGCAATGTAGTCCGCCAGGACCTTGAACGCCGGATCGCCCGCCTCCTCGCGCAGGATCGCGTCGATGCGCCACGCCATCACGCCCTTCGAGAAGGGATGCTCCGCCGGATTGCGCCCCTCCGCGACCTCCCGTCCGTGCACGGCCGCGGCCAGCCAGTCGTTCGCCAGCTCCGGAAGCGGCTTGAAGTCGACGTTGGCCAGCACGCGCCGGACGCCCGGCGCGCGGTGCAGCAGGAACCGGTCCTTGAGCCAGTTGCGCGTGGCCATGTCGCCCACGGCCACGCAGGTTCTCGCGAACGGATCGCCGAACGGCCGGGACGCCCATTCGTCGAGCATCTTGTCGGCCATCGTCTCCAGCCGGTCGCTCCAGAAAACGCGCAAGCTCATATTAGTCTATCTCCTGCCAGCCCTTCTTGACGTTCGCCGCGATGTCGGTCCAGCCATAGACCTTCTTCCGGTCCAGTTTCACGGGCTCGGCCTGGAAGGCCGTCCCGCCCAAATCGAATGTCAGCGCTCTCGCCATGTCGTTCCTTTCCGCTTGTGTTCGGGGATGAGGGAAGTATACTCCGCCGCGGCCGGAAAATCAACCGCGGAGCGGCCTCCGGCGGCCGGACGCCGGGGGCGGCGTTCCCCGCGCCGCGGCCGGTCGACGCAATCGACGCAATCGACAGAGTCGACGAAGTCGGGGTTTCGGGGTTTCGCCCCGGGTTGTCGGCGCGCGGCGGTGCCGTGCTTGTCCGGGACTTCGCGAAAATCCGGCCTGCGGTGGTGGATGCCACCGCACGAAACCCTGAGGCGAAAACCCGCAAAAGGCGGCGCGGACGCGACGCCGGCCGAAAACCCGAAATCCCGGCGCCAGAGCCGGGTGCGCCTGCGGCGCAAGTGAACGACTATCCTTCATTTGCCGGCGGAGCCGGCACCCGTCATTCCGCCAAAGGCGGCCCGTCATTTGCCGGCAGAGCCGGCACCCGTCATTCCGCCGGAGGCGGCCCGTCATTGGATTCGGCCCTGCGGTCGGCGCAGAGGCGGAAGCCGAGGTCGTTGAGCCAGTAGTCAGGCAAGAACCCGGTCCGGCAGGAAGACACGCAGCAGCTGGCCGAGAGGTGCCAGCTGCCGCCGCTGCGGACGCGCCAGCGGCGGTGCACGCCATCCGCCGTATTCGTCCACTCCCACACATTTCCGTGCATGTCGTAGAGGCCGAAAGCGTTCGGCTTCTTCCGCCCGACGGGATGCGTCTTGCCGACCGAGTTTTCATCGAACCACGCGACCTCGCCGAGCGTATCCTCGGTGATCTCCGTCCCGTCCGCGAGCTTGCAGTAGTCGCCCGTCGCGCCCGCGCGGCAGGCGAACTCCCATTCGTTCTCCTCCGGCAGGCGGAAGACCAAGCCGGACGCCTTCGCGGCGGGGGTCGCGTTGAGCGTCTCGAGGAACGCCTGGCAGTCGTCCCACGAGACGCACTCCACGGGCCGGTCCGCGCCCTTGAACTCGGAGGGGTTTTTGCCCATCACCGCCTCCCACTGCGCCTGCGTGACAGGGAACTTGCCCATCCGGTAGTCCTTCCCGGGAATCGGAATCATCGAGGAGACGATTCCTTCGACGACCGCAGAATCGACGACGCGATCCTTCTTCTTCGCGGGCGCCTTTGTTTTTCGTCCGGCGCCGGCCGTTCGATCCGCGCAAAGGCGGAAGCCGATGTCCGTGAAAAGAGGGCAACCCTCGTCGAGAGCATAGGTGTCGACGTCTTGAAACGGCGTCTCCTCGTGCGCTTCCCCGCTCGCTTCGCCGTATGCAACGCCCGTCTTCCCGCCGTGGTAACTCGAGGAATTGTCTGACGTCCATTGCAGAACAAGGCCGATCATGTCGTGGAGGCCGAAGGCGTTGGGGCGCTTTCCGCCGACATCGTGTTTCCACCCCTCGGCGTGGTCTCCCCACGAGATGGTGTCGAGGTTGGCGTCCGTGATTTTCTCGCCATCGTCCCGAAGACAGCGGACGTTTTTGCCTTTTGCGCCGGCGCGGAAGGCGTAAAGCCATTCTTCTTCGGTCGGAAGCCGGAAATGCAGTCCGGCGCTTTTGGCGGAATCGGTCTCGTTCAAAGCTTCGAGGAACGTTTCGCACGTGAACGCGTTCACATAGTCCCGGAAGTCCGAAAAATCCCGATAGATCGAACCATGGTTTGCTTTGAATTCTTCGTAGCTTTCCTCCGAACCGCCCCCCATCTCCTCCGGACGATCCCTCCGGATGTCGGTCATCGCCTTGTTGGCTTCCGATTCGTCCGGGCGCGGTTCTCCGCGGCTGGAACCGACCAGGCTCCACCACTGCAGTTTCGTCACGGGCACCACCCCCATGAAGATTCCCGACGGCAGTTCCTTCATCTCGAGCATGACGCCCTCGGGAAGCTCGACAGTCACCGTTTTGAGGGCTTTCTCCTCTTTTCGCTTCGCGGTGGATGCTTTCTTCGCGGTTTCTTTCTTCTGTGCCATTTTGTTTTCTCCCGTGGCGGGGTTTCGTGCCGTCGCGGCGCTCCCGCCGCAACGCCGCCCAGTCTACCACCCCCGCAGTTCCGGATCAAGGGAAGTTTTGCGGCAACCCGGCGGCCTTGTAGAGAAAGGGCCGATGCTATTTCTTGTGCCGCTGTCTCAGGTCGCTGAGCTTCGCGATGATCGAAGGCGGAACGGCTTTGTTGCCCTGGATGTTCATAGGATAGTAGTTCGTGCGCAGTTCATGCTGCTCTCTGTCCTCCGCCTCTTCGGGCGTGTTCGTGTACTCCCACTGCCAGTAGCAGTTCTCCCCGATGAAGTCATTGACATTCTCCTCCGCCTCCGTCATGTTCTTCCCCAACAAGGCGGAGAGCGTCTGCCGGAGCATGGAAAGGTAGCCCGACTGGACGGACGAAAGGCTGTGCTGCTGGGTCATATGCCAGCGGGCGCCGCGCATCGGAATCTAGTGGCGACGGCAGTCCCCACAAATCTTATCTTTCATCATAAACAGCATTTTCTCCAAATGCGCCATAATCGATTTTTGTTTCCTTTCGTTTTGATCTTGGAACATGTCAAACATCTTGTCATAAGCATCTTTAATTTCTGGAGAAA